>Ga0307507_10011527_pt1 | contig 11130 bp, 4 predicted proteins | sample 7_EM_MG_FD_207223 | JGI IMG/M metagenome (GOLD analysis project Ga0307507, IMG submission 207223) | Populus trichocarpa ectomycorrhiza microbial communities from riparian zone in the Pacific Northwest, United States - 7_EM | ecosystem: Host-associated > Plants > Roots > Unclassified | place... | reverse complement strand
AAGCTCTACACGAAGCTCTGTATACAAAAGCTCTGCACGACAGCTCTGCGTACGACGGTTCTGCGTACGACGGTTCTACTACGGAGGCTCTATATAAAAGCTTTGTGCAGAGCTTCGTGCAGAGCCTCCGCAGAGCTTCGTGCAGAGCTTCATGCAAAGCTTCGTGCAGAGCCTCGTGCAAAGCCTCGTGCAAAGCTTTGTGCAGAGCCTCCATACGCAGAGCTTCATGAATATCTGCCAAATTCTACCAAATTCTGCTAAGTCCACCGAATTCTGCCATATTCTGCTTGGTTGGGGTAGAAAAGCCCCGCACAGGGCACTTTTATCCTTATCGATTGTGATATTTTATGCATTTTCTATTGGATAAAGGATATTTTATGCTCGCTTATTCGCATTATTCAAAACCACACTGCCCGGGAGGGCCAAGAGCTTGCTCTTGGCGCGTTGGGCGAGTACTGCGGCCAAGCTGTGGATATACTATTGCTATCGATATATGTGGATGAGCATGCTGTGGTGGTACTTTTATTGTGAACCTGATTAAGTTAAGCAACACGGAAGTGATCTCTGTGCATTATGTGGGAGGCTCGCAAGACGCGCAATTTGGGTGGCGTTGGGTCTGGAAGTGTCAGATCGAACGGCTGAATACTAGAAAATCTACCATGGTCATCGCGTGATTCTATAATGCATTACGCCTCTACGCTCTCGAGTGTTGGCTCTCCCTCATGACTCCAAAGCTCATCGTTATCCTCATCAAGCTCGGAGGATGCAATGTCCTCCCTGCAGCATGGTCCACAGAACGGTATGTGTTGAGAAGCACATTCCGCGCTGATGTCATTGAAGAGCTTGGCCGCTGTGGGGCGGTGCTCAGGCGTCTCCCGCAACATGTGTGTGACCCACTTGAGGGGTATATTGTCCTTTATTAACCCAATTTCCCGAAGCTTATCCATCCATTCCGGAATAAGTGCAAGATTAACATAGAATCGATAGTTTTCATTTCGTTCCTTAAAGAAATTTCGCAAATTCATAACACTCTCCCCTTTCAAGATTGTGGCCATTTCGAGGAAGACACAGCCAAGTGACCAGACGTCTGCTGAAGTATTCCGTTTCTCGTAGCGTGCGACTTCTGGAGCGGCGTAAGGCCAAGTTTTCCCTGAATCTGCTGTTGTGGTGCTTCTGGAAAGGTGCTCCCAATCGAGCGCTATGCCGAAGTCTGTCAGGAAAACTCGGTCTGCTTTGACAAGGACATTTTGAGGTTTGATGTCTCGGTGGCGGATTTTGATATCATGAATGTATAGGAGTGCGTTGGCAAGACAGCCAAAGAAGCTTCGGAGTAGCGAGAGCTTGTCCGAAGAGCCGCTGGCAATGTCATAGTATTCGAACAAGTTGCACTCTGCCACTGGAGACATGATGAGAGCAAAGTATTTGGGATCGGAGTAGCTTTGTACCTGCGGCATTTTGAGTCTAAGCTGATGTTCGGAAGCGAACGTGAGCGGGGTCAGACGGAAGAGAAATTTCATACCAGCTCTACACAATGAATATGGCTCACTCTTTTGAGTACTTTTAATTCCATAAGAAAACTTTTGATGTCGTCTTTGGGGAGTCCTCTAGTTTTCCGAAAGAGTTTTCTTGCATATTCTCGATGGCTTATAGTACTCATAACCTTATCAACGTACCCATGCGCTCCAGATCCTAGCCTGCCAATCACCTCGAAAGGCAGAGGTTCTCCTTGCGCAAAGTGGGCATGCTTACGATCTGAACTCTTCTCGAATCTAAGCGCCTTTGACAAAACCGCGGATTGAGATTGCAGAAAGCTAGCTCGCGCGGAGGGTGAAAGATCATCCGGCAGAGATGGCAAGGTAAAAGGAAACCAGATGTCCGTGATCCCTTGATCGACGAAAGCGTCTAACATGGGCAGTTGGCCAATCAAACGAAAGACAGTGTACAACCGCGGAACGTTACTCCAGGATGGACGACCTGTATTGCGTAGATATGTCGATATTTGAATGAATTCAGCATCTGTATAGACAGAGTGTTCTTTTCCCTTTGATTTTGAGAAGAGTTCGCTCATTCCTTTTTCACCAGGGCCTGGCGTATCCGGAGGTAAACTATCCATGATTGTAGAAGCATCAAAGCTTTCGATAGGCTCCGAGAGCGCTGGTGCAGCCCTGTTGGTTTCTGGCAGGGATATAACTGGGGGACCAGTCCTACGCTGTTGATCAGACCTATGGTGATCTCTTCCAGCTACTGCTTCCTCTGTAAGTCGACGTAGGTCATCGCTGTCTCTGGCCGCCTTAACCCGATGAGGATCAGACCATCCGGAGGACCCCAGCCGTGAGTCTTTATGAGATTTTCTTGATTGATCCGAGGCATCTTGGCTAGTATTGTCTTCACCTTCCCGGGCCCGTAAAGGCACTTTTGATGGGTAGATCAAACTTGGCTCCTTAAATGTTGCTATCCAATCCTCTGCCGAGAACTCGAATGGAGTGGAATCCGTGGCCGTTCTCGTATCAGCAGCGCTGGGCGGCAGTTTCCCTCCAGGCTGAGGGGGTGGCTTGTGCATTGGTTGAACAGGCGATTGTACACGCTCAAGAGCTTCGACCTTAGTAGTATCTGTATCAATCGATTCTGAAGCAGTGCTTGCGGCGACTTCTTGTAAGTTGGTAAGTCGTAAGAGATACTCCGAGGCCGGAGCCAACTGATGTTCATCCAACCAATCGAGCAGTATATCCACCAGCGTCGCAACTCTAAGGATTGAAGAATTCCGAGGGGCAGAAGCGCTTACATCACTCTTAACATAATACAAATATGACTCCAAGGCGTTTCTAGCTGAGACACGCTCTGCTTCGGTGTTATCCACAGTATCATATTTCTGGGCTTCGGCCTTCATCCGCTCTATTTCTTCCGCCGAGAGCCGGTCAAAATCCTGGAGATAAATCTTCTCTTGTTTCCCTGTCTCCTTCTCCGTCGCTGTCACCCATTTGTTCCCCAGCCGGTCGTATTCGAATGTGATCTCGATTTGCGGAACACCTCGAGGAGCCATGGAAATCGGAATGGAGAATTTCCCCAATGAGGTATTATCTTTTGTGCGAGCACGTTCACCTTCGAAAACCGAGACCAAAAAAGATACTTGGTTGTCTGCAAAAGTGGAGAAAACTTCCGACTTCTTGCACGGAATAGTAGTGTTCCGCCTGATTAGGGGCATCATGACACCGCCGGCAGCTTCGATGCCCAAGGTGAGTGGTGCAACATCCAGCAGAAGGAATCCGTTCAAATTCGAAGACTTTGAGTAGTACCCTGACATGACGGCTGCATTAATCGCCGCGCCACGTGCTACAGTCTCATCAGGATTCAGGAATTTAGAGAGCTCTTTGCCCCCAAAAAAATCCGAAAAGATTTTCTGAATTTTTGGGATCCTCGAGGACCCACCGATCACGATGATCTCGTGGACAGAGGATTTGTCCATCTTCCCATCCCTCAGAACGCGTTCGACTGGTTCAAGGTTAGCACGAAACAGGTCCTGGCATAACTCCTCAAACCGTGTGCGAGTAATCGTAGAAGTGAAATCGAGCCCGTCGTACAAAGAATCAATCTCAATTCGAGTTTGCTGGCGCGAAGAAAGTTCGCATTTTGTAGCTTCGCATGCTGTGCGGAGGCGACGTAGAGCTCGACGATTGACAGTGATATCCTGCTTCCACCTGCGCTTGAACTCATTCACCAAATTATTGACCATGCGGTTGTCGTAATCTTCTCCACCCAGATGATTATCACTAGCTGTTGACTTTACCTCCAGGATGCCTTCTTCAACGACAGCGAGCATTACATTAAATGTGCCAGCACCAAAGTCAGCAATAAGGATATTCCTCTCGCCCTCGGGACAATACGTCACCGCGTAGTCACTACAAGCAGCGGTAGGGCCGTTGATCAAGAGGAGGACCGGGAGATCAGAAATAAGAGCTGCGTCTTTGACTGCTTGACGCTGAGAACTATTGAAGTAGGATGGCACAGTGATAACAGCACCCTTAACAGTCGAACCTAGGTAGATTTCGGCATCTTTCTTAGCCCTAGATAAGATCATGGATAAGATTTCCTCCGGGGTAAGGAGCTTGGTATCGCCTCTGTACTCCACGCCGATAACTGGCTTGCCTTTCTTCTCCAGGACCTGGAACGGAAAGTGCTTACTGTCAACTTGAACTTCGGAATCGGAGTACTTTCGTCCGATAAGACGCAAAGCGTCAAAAACCGTGTTCTTAGGATTGAGTCCAGCTTGATTCTTGGCTGCTGCACCAATGAGACGACCAGTTTCCGTAAAGGCCACATACGACGGCATGCTAGATCGACCTTCATGGGGAATGATCTCGACTTGGCCATCACGATACACCCCGACGCATGTATTCGCAGTCCCTAGGTCGATCCCGATGGCATAGCTATCTAGCGCCATCCTTAGCAGCTTTAACAGCGTAGCGATTCCAAGGCGTGCATTAGGAAGGCGTCAATTGATGGATTTGGCTCTGGCTAAATCGTCGAAGCGGGTTAGAAAACTTTGATCATAATGTTGTCCTATATTGATGACTTAGCGAGGGAATCTACCAGCAAGGTAGGCAAGGAGTTTCGGAGGCTGATTTATGGACGAAGCTTCCTTTGACTCCCCGATTAATGGTAAGCGAAACGTTCAAGACATGGTCTCCTGTGGTCCTTAAGCTTGACTGGTAAAGTTGAGAATCCGAGGTAGTGGATTGTGGCAGCCTTTTGCGGCTCTGACGAGCAGGGCTGAGCTGTTACCTCAGCGAGCTTAGACGTGATTTGTTTTTAGCTAAGCGTCGGAATAACCTACGCCGTCTTCCGAATTGAAAAATCACGTCTGAGGGCGTTTGGCGAGTTTTGTTAAAAACCTAAGCAAAATCTGACAAATAGAGATTATAGATATCTAATTCATTTATTCATATAACGCGTTAATATTACTAAAAGTTTATATATTATTTTTAAGACTTACTGCGATTAATCAGCCAACGCACGGTCTTACTCCGCGCACACCTGAACCGGATTTTATCCAAACTTTAACACCCTATAACTCTATTAATATAGGAGATATCGAGGCAGCTCTTGCTGCCTTAGAATCGCTGAAGCTTAAAGAAAAACCTAATTATACTCAGATTGCTGCCCAGTACGGTGTTAATTGTATAACGCTCTTAAAGCGACACTAAGGGATCTAAAAGTCCTATGCTAAAGATATTGAAAATCAACAACTCCTTAACATAACGTAAGAGAAGGAGCTTATAAAATATATAAAAAGGCTTTACATAAAAGGCCTACCTCCTTTAAAGCAAATAATATGAAATTTTGTATTAAAAATCGCCGATAGAGAAATGCTAAGTCCAGAATAAGTCCGACGAGCATTGTTGGTATGATGAATATCATGCTCATTCATTTCGACGCAACCATCTTGATTAACTGTCCTCAGATGGAATATGTTAGTATATTGCCTTATATTTGGTGTCTCGGCTTCGTGAAGGCATCCATTGTCATCTAATTCCAACGTACGCTCCCTGCCAGCGGTCGTATGCGAAATTTGCGCATCGTTATGCACGCCATAATCGGTATCGCAACTACCGCATTTACCTTGGTATTTGGTTTGATGTGTAAACCTCCCGAGGATTACTGGGACTTGTCAAAACGAACGGAATGCTGTGCCATATGGAAAAACAATTTCGCTTTTCTCGCCGTCAGCGTTGCCACCGAGGTTGTTCTGCCGATGATACCGCTCGCAATATTCGGTAGAGTGTTTCAGCCAGGCAGGTATCAAGACAAATGACGTTAGCTGACTGGTAGGTAGAGACACAGAATTGAATGAGTGATCTGTTTTATTCAAGGTGGCTCTAAGAGCCCTAATATACATAAGAGAATTGACCCCCTACAGGGGTCCCTAGAGGGTGGTGTAACAAGACGATATTAGGCTAATACTGATGTCTGACAGCCGTCGTTACAGGTCAATATTACCCATAGGTAAAGCTACCTCCGTGGCCAATACACCCCCTCAGATCTGGCGTAGAGCGGCAGAGCTAGATTACCGGATTAGGTAGTCGTGATAGACGAGCTGGTGGTGAGCTTTATAATTCAATTGTTAGTTTATCAGATGTCTGATATCTTAAAGCCCTACTACTTCAACGAATCTTTAATGATTTTGCTTTGAGAGAGCTTTAGTTAGTCCATCTGCAGCCATCTCGCTCGTCGGTACCCATTATACGACGAAGCTTCCGTTTTATACCTCTTAGCGAAGCCAGAATTAATGGATATCTACGTGTCGGAGTTTCGTAAATACCATAGGGGTCTCTTTCATCACGATCCGTACTGACTGCTAATTGTTATAATTGATAATAACGTCCTGTTCTGGATTAAATCTAATAGCTTTAAAGATCCGAACTATATGCTCAACCTCCCCGCCAACGTGCGAGAGAGCTAGGAGTTCTGCCTTTATAGTAGACTTAGTAACTGCCTTTTATCTAGTTGCCTGCTATGCTATTAGCCCATTAAATAAGCTTATTAAGAATCCCTATAAGCTCCGTCGTGTTAGAGCATTGTCAGCAAAGCTAGCATTAGACGCAGCTTTCAGAACCTAGTTTATCTCATACGGCATAATAGTAGAGAACTCAAGAGCGAGGTACCTGGTATTATAGAGATAGGTAAGCAATCTATTAATCTCCGCAAGATAAGCTGGTGACGGATTTTGTAAGAACTCAGCTAGCTTGCTAACTAAGAAAGCAACGTCTGGTCGTGTAGTAGATACAGGATACGTTGCAGAACCTATATAGCGTTGATATCCTTTTATCTAATTCGGCGTAGCTTCTCTCTTATACGGTGTTAATTCCTGGCCCAATAGTGGTGTAGCTAATGGCTTTAGATATTCTAAATAGTATATCAAGACTAGCTTCTTGAGATACTGATTTAGGTAGAGCCAGAGCTTTCCCTTTTGTCAATCTCGCACGACACGAGTGTTTAGAAATGACGTGAATTAAGGTATTTAGCGTATCTCAAATCGATCTTATAGCTGCTTTAGAATGTCCTCCATCTGTTAATAACAGCTTGGGTGTCCTATAATTAAAATATCGTCGACGTAGAAGAACACAAAGATAGGTTTGGTAGGGTGTACGTAGAGACATAGCTTATTTGGTACAGCTTTTAAACCCATGCTTTGCAGAGCAGCAGACATTTCTAAAAACTATAACTTTGGAGATTTCCAAAGTCCGTACATTGCCTTTCTAAGACGGAGAGAGGATCTAGGCGGTAGGTCTATACCCTTAAGGGGAATAAGGTAGACCTTATTGTCAACCAAGGCATTAACAAAGGCGTTAACGGCGTCAATCTGTATAACGTCTAGGTCAAAGCCAGCAATAAGAGCGCAAAGCAGACGGAAGGTCCAATAGGCTGCCGTAATAGCTTTAACCTCCTCTTATGAGACTGCTTGAAGGTCTCCTTAGATAACTAGACAAGCCTTAAATCTTATAATAAAGCCATCCGAATCTTCCTTATAGGTAAAGACCTATATAGTAGGAAGTCAATAAACCTTTTTAACTAGCCGTACCTCGTCCTAGGTGTGTTTTCCCATTAAGGCCTTTATCTCGGTGTAAGCAGCTACTTTAAACTCCGTAGCGTACCTATAATTGAGCATCTCTTTCCATGACTTTGGTGGTGGTGGAAAATCGTCTTAATATCCGTACGTCTTTGTAGTAGTGGTATAGAACGTATAAGCCAATGGTATCATATCTGGATTAATAATATTATTACCGTTACTAATTTAAACCGTAAAGGCTCATCGTTGTAAGTTCTAATTTGGTATATCTTTCTTCTTTACCATAGGCCGCTTTTTATGGCCAGAACGTCTCTTACCCCCTAATAATAAGCCTGCTGTCATCTGAGGTTCGGAACGAGGTGTAGGATCTACAAACGGTGGTTTAGTAACTTTAGGAGATAACTAAGTGGTAGATAGTGTCTGTTAAGGCGCCAGAGACGCAGATGGTCTAGAGGGTTCTAGAGTTAGCTTTAGGGTAGGTAGCTAATAGAGTTCTTCTATTAAGATCTAAATGCTTTTTGACATAGGAGTAACGTTAATATTTACTAAATACGGCAGTCTTACATCTAGTTCTTTATTAAAGTTCTCCATCTAGTCCTTACTGCTATCTTGAATATTATCTAGTAGGTCCTGGACTTGCTAAAAACAGTCCTTTTAAGCCTATAAGATAATAAGGTATTCTAGTATTTTAGGAGATTAATATCTCTTTAACTTATTAATTCGTACATTATAAGATCGGATAATGCGGTTAGTGGTTAGTATCTATACCCTATAGATATTTAACGCTTCTATACCAATAAGATAACCTATTTAGGCTTATAGCTTAAACTTTACCTTCCTAGGAATGCCGTGTTTAATAAGCACATAGGTTAAAGATCCGGCTACACGAAGTCCTACTAGCCATGGCTTCCGTTTATATAGCATCTTAAATAGAGTCTTCCAGTTAATAGACTTAATAGGAGTTTAATTAAGTAGGAACACTACTAGAAGCATAAACTCGGGCCATAGATCCACGGGTAACTTTGCTTTAATAATAGCAGTCCTTGCTTATTTAGAAATAGCTCTCCCTAACCTCTCTACAGGTCTATTTTAAGCTGGGGTATCTAGTGTTAATTGCTTAATAACACCTCCGTTAAGTTAGATGAGATTCTTTACCCTAGCGCCTATACCTTGCTCCTTGTCCATATGCTAAATGCGGACACCTTAAGCATCAAATTTCTTCGCAAATGCTATCATTGATTTAAAGAGTGGGAGCAGCATCTCTTACTTATAGTTCTTAATAGGAAAAGCACAATGGTACTTTGTGTAGTTACACTAAAAGTAAGTTATATATGTGTCTCCATTAAACCCGTCTTCTTCTATAATGACATTAAAGTGTACACGTTTAAAAGGGTAGGTTCCCCTCGCTGATTCCCTATAAGATATTTATTAAGTTATCTTTCCTAGAACATATGGTTTACAAAGTGGTACACCATATAGAGTCCTTCCTCTGTCTGTTTTAACTACCTTAACCCCATCAGCCGCAGTTAATAGATAATTCACCGATTCTATATCGCAGTGTAGTAAGCGTTAATGCCATACTCTGTTATATGCTGAGGTCTCAAAGAATCTAGTGGATGTAGCGTAGGCAGTAGGAGTAGGTGGTAAGCAAGCGATAGTATCGATAAGGTAGAGACCTCTATATTCTATAAGGTTGGCAAATAGGCTTCCGTCATCCTTGTAGCGTAGGTGGTTTATGGATTGGTCTATAATTACTCCAACCCTATAGAGCTTCGCTGCGGATATCAGATTGGTATAAAAATAAGGAGCATACACTACGTTTCTTAATATTAGATACCTAGTTAGACGTTGTTTACCCACCTTAATAGCCAAGTTGATATTACCGTATCTATAGATTTCTGCTCCAGAATCTCCAGCTGTTGCTGTAGACATGCTTGGCTTAAAGTCACAAAAGTATCTAATATTGTTACAGAAGTGGGTGTCTGCCATAGTGTCATACCCCTAGGCATTAATCAACGACAGATCCGGATATTCCTGCGATAATGACAATGAGTAGGATGTTATTACAGCCGCCGCTGTAGCTTAAGGTCTGTCTAGATCCTCAATCTTTTTAGCAGTAGACAAAGCTAAGGGAGACGTCCTTAACCTAGGACCTTCCTTCTTAATCTGCTTGACCCTTTTTTCGTAATACTGCTTATTTATTAGGACCTTAAGCCATTCTTAACACTTCCTTAAACACTTGTTATTTGGTATAAAGTTTGTACCTTAAAGAGACTGAAACAGCTGCTTACAATTCCTTAACTTATAGGGTAAACCATAAGCAAAACACTTTATTTTAGGCGATTAAGAAGGTGCTAGGGTAGTAGACGTTATAGGATCTGCAGCTAGCTGCCCTAAGAGTATAGCATGGGCGTTACGTCCCGTATTCGGATGTTTATAGAGGAGGTTAAATTCCTTAATCATTGTCGCCATTTTAAGCTTTTCTGACCTCTTCGCTACCTTTTGAATGAAGGCATAATATAGAGCTGGACAGATCTCCTTACAGTCCTAGACAAAGGCTCGTATAACGCTGCTCTCTGTTGCCTTTATTAGCCCTTCCTCTAGCTCTTCGCCGTTCTGTATAATAGTGATATGAAGCTGAAGCCATAATTCCAGAGTCTGGCGTTTAGGCCCTTGTTTCCGTTTCCTAAAATCGTCTAATACCATCTGCTGCAATGTAGCTTAAGATGGCTTTGCTACCTTCTTCAGCTGTCTTATAATTGAATGTGGTGTGGTAAGGTTCTTAAGATAACCCAAGAAGTTGGTGCCCACGGTGGTATACAAGAGTGCTGTAAACGTGTAGAGCTTCTCTTCCCGCTTTAGGTAGTCTTGTTATTGTAGCTTATAGAGCTTAAAGAGTATTCTCTGTGTCTCTAGAGATTGCTAAGGTTGTTGCCCTTAACTTAATAACCCAGGTGTAGCTATTCTAGTAGATGCTGGAGTTGCTGCTGAAGTTGCAGGAGCTGCTGCTGGTGTTGCAGAAGCTGCTGCTGGTGCTGTAGAAGCTGCAGGAGCTGTTGCAGGTGCTGTAGGAGCTGCTGCTATTAAAGGTATGGCTAGCTTAGTGTTTTCTTTAATTTCGTTTTCCGTTTTATCTAGGTCAACATAGTCCCAGATCTTCGCAAAACTTGCTTCTTGGCGGATAAATTAAAACCATATAGGCCAGTCTTTCTGGGTTAGCAAAAGAGGGTTTGTAGAGTCCTTGGTTGCCATATTAGCTTTTGTTTTAAGGTTGCGTAAAGAGACGCGCTTACGCGTAAAGCACGCGATATTTCGTGACGAACTATGCTCAAAGAGGCTTAGTAGTAGTCATCTGGCCACTGAGATCTCCCTAGTGCTTAGAAGGTTACCAGGCTTATAACTTTTAGCCAGGCAGGTATTAAGACAAATGACGTTAGCTGACTGGTAGGTAGAGATACAGAATTGAATGAGTGATCTGTTTTATTTAAGGTGGCTCTAAGAGCCCTAATATACATAAGAGAATTGACCCCCTACAGGGGTCCCTAGAGGGTGGTGTAACAAGACGA
>Ga0307507_10011525_pt1 | contig 11132 bp, 7 predicted proteins | sample 7_EM_MG_FD_207223 | JGI IMG/M metagenome (GOLD analysis project Ga0307507, IMG submission 207223) | Populus trichocarpa ectomycorrhiza microbial communities from riparian zone in the Pacific Northwest, United States - 7_EM | ecosystem: Host-associated > Plants > Roots > Unclassified | place... | reverse complement strand
ACAATCGTGCGTCATGTCAAACATCAACCAATAACAATAAACCAATGACACGCTATTGCGTCGTCATGTGAAAGCCTATGAGTCAACTGATCTCATAGTGTGAAAGATAACAAACCGATGACTAATATCTATTAGTCATGTGAGAGTCTGCCTTGCTTAGTCACCGTTTGTGACAAAATTTCTCTTTCTTTTTTCATTCTCATGCAGTAACATCATGCCAATACTTGTACTATACAGTACCACCTTATTTTATATACTTACAAAAATATAAAACCAACAGACATTACTCTTATTATAGGATAAGCACTTATTCATATGCATGAGGAATAGTGATGCTTACAATATAATCAACAAATATGAAGAAACAACAGTATTTGTTAACAGTTTAGATGGAGAGAGGAAGGGAATAAGAAGTTAGTTTGAGTTAGCTACAAAGAATTTTATAAAAACTCTGTAGATTATACTAAAATGGATAGATGAATTAAGTCTCTTATACAAGCTGGCCATACTAGTACTAGTATCATCTACCAATTTATACCTCTGTGTATACTAAGAGTTGTATTGTGACTAGTGAAAATCTATTATAACAACTAAAAATTACCAGTTATAATAAGAACAAAATTAGTCTGTGCAAATTGGCTTGCCCATTGGAGAAGCCAGCAAGACTTATTATTTATACTCTTACCCACTAGGCTATGTAAAGATACTAGTAGATATAAATTATAATATTAGTACTCCCATTACTGAGATATAACTCCTGATATCTCTAACCAGACTGTGACTCTTTGGACAACTACCATTCAGACCTATTATAAAAGCACTCACAAAGATGCTAAAAGCCAAGCCACTGGCAAAAGAACAAGTGAAACAAAAGGAGTAATGTTATAAGCAGAGGAAGTAAAAGAGGAGAATTTAGAAACAGGATAAATTAATTCTTGAGCTGACAATATAGTTGGAAGTGGTAGATACGTAATGTGATAAGAAGAAGATGAAAAAAGAGAATTATCTCATATATGTGAATCAATAATCCATGTCATTACCAGACTAGTTTTTCATGAATAATACCAAAAGGTTAAAGTTGGTATATTCAAATATTAATCTACAAAGTAAGCTATATAGATATATTATCTTTAGGAGAGACTTTAGATTATTAAATACAAGAAGTTAGAAGAAGCATCAGCAAAATGTAAAAACCACTCCTGGTCCACCAAGGGGGGTTATGGTCCCCCTGGTCCTCTTGGTCCACCTTGATCCACCCTGATCCACATTTTCGGTAAAATTTCCAAGAGTGTGGATCAGAGCGGATCGGAGTGGACCAGGTAGACCACGGGGACCACAACCCCCCTTGGTGGACCTGGAGTGTTCAGGACCACCTTGGACCACGCTCCGACATTTCCCTGATGAAGTATATAGGTTCTTAATATTGTCAAGTGTACATTCTTGTATATAGTGGATTTCGAAGATCATTAGAATTTAAAAAATATCACTCTTATCTCTATCAAAACTTGTATAAGATTGGTAAAAACAAAGTTTTGAATTTTAATAAACCTGACAAGTATGTGTCAGATATTATACAGGTATTAACTATGATTATTAGTGGGTTAGCATAATGGCAAATCAAAATATGGCTGTTGATAAAATCAGAGGTAAGAAAATTACTATTATCTTGCCTGATCGTTAGCCAAAATTATTTAGAGTTCTCAAGTAAGTGATTAAATTTCTCAGAAAAGTGTCTGTTAGCAACTAGGATCAAACTACTCCAAATAAGAAACGCAGAAAATTCAGGTGATAAAACTGTTCTCTCCTATTTTATATTCATTCTACAAGTTGGAAGATAGAGTCAGCTAATATTTTGTTCAACTTGATTTGGTGTATCTGGACTATGATAGAGTAGGGGAGAAACTTACATTTTTCTTGTTTTGGCTTTACTAAATTCATGATATGATTACCTTGTACGTACAGGGAAGAGGAATAAGGAATATACTAGTATAATACTGAAGGGGAAGAGAAAGGGGAGTTAGTTTTATTTAAAGAGTTTGTAGATTATAATTTTAATAAATTGAGAGACAGATTAAGTATAAGGTTCTACTTACAGTCACACAGCAGAAGTGTTTGTGAAACATATTTCATCTTAATAACCTACCTAGCCAAAATGTGCACTGCATAAAATAGATTACAACCAATTATTCAATTTACACCAACTTGCTGGTGTCTCAACACAACTGCCAATATGCTGATATTATAACAAATTTCCCTCTTAGCTATTTTTACCTTAGAGTACTTTTACCTAACAGTTGTATTCTGAAATTTGGCTGATAAAATAAGAGAGTCTGACTTGATAGCAACTCAACATTCCTCAGTACTCAGGACCTTTAATACCATCTATGGAAAAATCTCTAGATAAATATTAATTTATACTATGTATTGTACTCTGTATTTACATCTTTAACCCCTAATTTTTAGTTCACATGATGGTGCGATTGGTGAAGAAGTATTATTATAACCAAGTTTGTCCTATTCTTTGATATTCTATTAATTCCTTACCTGATTACTACCTCAGCGAATATTTTTAAACTAGGTACTTGAGACACTGTTTAGTAGTTGGTGGTAGAAAGGTATCTGGCAAACATGGTAGTACATGTGGTTGTACTACAGAACACTTCAGTAAAGCAAAAGTCTGAGTACACAAGTTTACCATAGTAAAAGGTACAAGGATTCTAAAATGAAGACAACCAGCCCTCATGCAGACTATCAAACAGTAATAAAGTGCTAGGAAATCACCAGCAATGTGAGAGTTTCACTGAATGCCCAGCTACATGTACTGCTACATTCACTAGACTTTCCCCCACCTCTAAGTATATTAAAATTTATTATAAAAGATTTTCTCTACTTCTTCTAACAAGTCCTCACAGCCCTCTACTCTCAGTATAACAAACTCTGAGAAGCTGCCATAGCCAAAGAATCAGCCAATCTTCCAAGAATATATTGATTTGGGCAATTTTTAATTTTTAATTTATTTTCAATAGGTGTGATTTAGTAAAAAAATACACTTACCAGTTAGAGCTATTTAATTGAAATTGTGCTAGACTGCACTATGGTGTAACTAGTAAGAATAGTTGCAATTTTCACATTTTAGCAAGAAAGCTTAATAAGACAATACATGTTTCACAAACACTTCTGCCAAGTGACTGTATAACTCTTTAAATCACTCTTTTGTTCAGGATTCCCTTATTATCTTTTATTATACTGGCATATTTATAAACTAGTAAGCAGAGTTCACATTCTCAGCTGAAATATAATATTATCGCTCTCAGTAGTATTCTATATTGTATAGAGATATGTCAAATTTTATTGAATATTTTAGGATTCTCTAATATACTCTCTCTCTAGGTTTAGTTTATTTTATTTGAGATAATTCTATTACTCTAAGCAGAGAGTCTGTTTATTCATATGATATATAGCACAAAGATCTTAAAGGGGAAATACAATCAGAAAAGTCATAACAGAATTAGCTATACTAGTAATATATGAAGTATAGGTTGAAGTTTTTTGTTTTAGAATAGCTAAATGCAAGTTTTAAAAAACAGTTATTAATTATTTAAGATTGGCTCTAGCAGTAAGAACTTTTCTTGTGAGACCAAAAACATGGCTTTGGATATCAAAGTCTTTTAAAAAAGTATTAAGTAGTTCAAATGATTATCTTCATTTGAATATTTTAGTTTAAGTATTTTTAAAATTTGAAAATGAGATATCTTATCCTTACTAATATTTAGATAAGATTGAATGAAATAGGTTTCCAGATTTTATCAAATGTTACAAGTATATATAATATAGATTATCCAGAGATTAACTATAATTGTTAACATGATTAGTATAATGACAGTCTGAAACATAGTCACCTACAAAATTGCCACTATAGATGTAATTGTCATTCTTTCTTATTAAAGTTTCTAATCCTGACAACAGGAAATGCTTGGATGCACATTCATGTTCCTTCAAGAGGAACCAGCAAGTAGCTAGAGCAATGCTTCTACTAACCAGGAAGACTGAACCTTTCTCAATTGAAACTATTCTCTCTCATTTCTCCTATATAGGATAAGTATCTATATTAGAACTTGGAGTAAGGGTATATTTTTAAAAGTTAATCATATGACAGATTGCTTAAAATAAAATAAAACCCTCTTTACTCCTTTCATCATCATACAGTAATACCATACTAATACTTCTATAATACATTACAACCTTACTTTATATTCTCACAATAACATAAGACGAACAGAAATTATTCTAATTATACTATGAGTCCTTGTCTATAGGTAGGAGAAATAGTAATTCTCATAATACTAATAACAAAATCAAGAAACAAATGTGTTATTATAATGCTTTAAGGTTATAGGATAATAGTAGAGAAATGCAAAAACTAGACTTTACTCCTCCTTGTCCATCAGAGGAAGCTATGGTCTCACTAGCCCTTCTTGTTCATTCAGATCACTCCTGGTCTAGTCTTTTGGTAAAAGAAGCAAAAGTTTGAATCAGAGCAGATTGGGTCAGCTAGGTAAACCCTGGGGATCACAACCTACCTTGGTAAACCAGGGACATTCAGAATCATAGTATATCATCCTCCGATATTTCTCTAATAAAGATAATGAGTAGCTAGTTTGTGTAAGCTCCCAAGACTTTTGTAATAAGTTTATAAATTATAAGGAAACCTGCAAGATTCATTATCCCTACACCTACTCCCTAAGCTATTTAGAAATACGAGTAGGTACTCTCATTACTAATACAACTTCCAATATCTCTATTGAGACTTATTGTCATAGTAGAGGCAGCAATACTTAAAGTTTAGCCACAGGCAAAAGAGAAGAAGAAATAGAAGAAATAAAATTAGGGGAGGAAAGAGCAGAAGAAGAAAATCTAGAAACCAAAAAAAACAATTGGCAGAAAGAACAGACTAAAGAATGATAGGCCAAGTACAAGGAGAAGAAAATTCAAAAGAGAAATTCCACAACTCGATTGTGGCTACAGGTATTTATTGCCATGTATTCAATGACAGTTGCCCCACTCAGAAGTCTACACAAAAAGCAGGTAGAAAGAATCTGAAAATCTCAGAAGAACTTTTTGAGTTTGAATCCAAGTGTACATAGAAAATGGATCAGTTTGCTAACTTGTTGAATGTTATACTGTTAAAATTTAAATAATTGAATTATGTCCCAGGTTGTTAGAGTTGCCTCCTCTGGTGCGATCTGGTGTGTTTTTTGCTGTATTTTTGCTTGCATTATAAAGTAAGGAGTTGTCAACTACAGACTAGTAGCATATAGTTCGATTATTTAAGGTTTTACTATAGTATACTTCATATGCCAGTGTATTGAATATCATACAGATATTAATTGTGATCGTAGGAGAGTGGAGACAATGTTGGGGTAAATGACAGCTCTTCACAAAATAACTCCTGATAATGTGATTGTTAGCTTCCTGTATTAACAATCTCAACTGTGAGAAGTATTCAAGTCCACTTTGTAGTGTCTTCAGAAGCTGCCTATAACTAACCGGAGTACTACTACTGCTAATTGGAGAAATTACCAGCAAACCTTTCTCCATTAAAACTGTTCACCTTTAAGATATAGATAAGGGCCCATGTTAAAAGATAAAATAAGGTCATGTTCCTAAAAGCTATTCATCTGACAAATTTAATAAAGGAAAAAAGCAAACTTTCTCTATCTGTCTATTATCATATAGTAACACTGACACTATAGTACTGATCCTTATACTATACTGTACTATCTTACACTATGTACTTACAAAAATGCAAGATAAATAAATATCACACTTATTATCGCATGAGCACTTCATCGATGTTATTCACATCGAGAAGAAATAGTGATACTTATAATTCAATGAACAAATCTCAAGAAACAAAGAGAGTAGTATAATACTATTGGTTGACATCAGCAAAAGTATATACTGTGTCAGAAGCACATATTATGTGTCTAGATATGCATGCTATTAATTATTATGTCTATTGCGTCTAGAGAGTCTAGAGCTAAGTTGCCATACTAAAGTGTATCCAGAGTGTGGTTGCCATACTAGGTTACCTCCCATGCTTCTGGATGCACCTGACAACACCATCGCACCCCCGGATTCACTACTCATCCACTCTGCTTCCAGAATACCCCCTGGTGAGTACCCACCTCCTTTATGGCTTTCCAGTCTTCTCTCTCACATTTAGAAAGGGCTAGTCTTATCAAAGTTAATGAGGCTATTGTGGGCGCCAAGTGAGAAAGCCACTGTACTCTTCATCTTAATATTGCGCAAATCATATTAGTTGAGCAAGTTATATTTTCAGAACTTAATCTTTCAAAGAGCGAAAATGTCAGCCCACTCCAGTCTGGAAGCAAGTGATAGTTATGACAGTCTCTACTAACACACTTCATTGTTGTGGTATCTCGGTACTTAGCCTTTGACGTAACGCAACACTTTCCCCTCTTCACACCCAGTCTCCTACCCTCCCCAGAGGTTAACTTCACAACCACTTCACTGATTCGAGTTCTGTAACTCAGGAGAAGTATTAGGAAAAAGACCTGTTATGAATAAAGCAAAGTTGTGAGAGGGAAGATAAAAATAGATAAGTGCGGGTGATGGATGGAGAGAGACCTCAAAAAAGTATATAGAGAAAAAACAGTCGATAGAAATAAAAACACTGAGATGGCAAAATAGGAGAGAAGAGAGAAAAAGTTAATTGTTGTAAAAATAAATATGAGGAAGAGGAAGATATATATTGATCCGGGACATAGATGCCAAGCATTTTTTAAAGATTTTCAGTCTTATCAGATAATTAGTTATTTATCAGTTTATCTGATTACATATTTTGATAAGCATATACAATACTCTTTAGATAGTAACACAGAGTACAATATAGATTTATTTAAAATATCTAATATGATGAAACTAAAACATCACTGATTATCAGATAAGGGTAACCATTTTTTCTATTGTGACTACTTTAACAGTAAAGTCCACATAGTATTGTAACCACCTCCACTGTAATGCTCACACATGTGATCTATTTCTTCTCTTGCCCAGTCTTTTTAATCACTACATCCCTCCCTCTTCTATATGACAACAATCTCTCAATTGTTTACTTTTCTTTCATCAATACTTCTCTATTTCACTATCTATTATTATATCTCATATCTCTCCATCTTACTTCTAATAATAATACATTTTATCACTCTAACTCACATCTACTTGGTTCAGGAAAATGTCGGAGTGTGGTCCAAGGTGGTTCTGAACACTGCAGGTCCACCAAGGGGGGTCGTGGTCCCCGTGGTCCACCTGGTCCACACCAATACATTCTGATCCACACTTTTTCAAATTTTACTGAAAATGTGGACCAGGGTGGATCAGAGTGGACCAGGAGGACCATGGGAACTATAACCCCTCTTGGTGGACCAGGACTAAGATAAACTGGATAAAGACTATGGCAGAAAGATATTTAACGGTCAGACATCTAGCTGAAAAAATATGTAGCATCAAAGAGATTTAATTAATAATATGCTTGCTAGATTCTAGCAGCTGCTGTGTTTTCTCAACAATTATATTACCAGAGTTGTAGTTAGCTTAATAGCTACTACCAAAGTATTATTAAATAGAGAAAATATATCTAAGACTTAGTGCAAACTGGCACAGGTACTCATTAAGCCATTTAGAGAAACTAGTACATGTAAATTGTAGAATGTACTTGCTTCAGAGGGATAACCTCTCACAACTCCATCCAGACCATTTGTATAAGCACTACTATTATGAACTGATCCTGGGCCTCATAACTTGAATGGAGACGATATTGTACATATGTATTTGCTAACAGGTTCTTGTATATCACACACTTACAGTACCCAATAGCCTAGCTGGCTGGTAAATTGTCTTCCTAACTCCTGTAGGATAGTATCTTCATAATTCGACTCCAGAAGAATAATTGATGGTATTTCGACGGTTTCCTATATGGACCATTTCAGACCCCTAGTCTTTACCCCAACGGGTGTGCTGGATTATAACTTAGATGCTTGCGTGGAGAACTAATGATAGTGTGCCTGAGGGCTGCCATATATACGCGGCCTTATATAGGCGATTTTCCACACAACCTGAAAGCTGGTGACTTATTCCTATGAGTCACACAATCTCAGGATTCTAGTGAATTACAGTGTAAAAGCAATGACGTCCTATTGCATCCTTATATGAAAACATATGAGTCCACTGATCTCATAGTGCGAAACATGACAAACTGATGACTAATAACTCTTAGTCAAGTGAAATCTTGCTTGCTTAGTCACCGCTTGTGACAACCACCCAAACCATCTGTACAAGCACTATTCACAACCTTGATAGAAGTTCCAGCAATGCCAAAATCACTGCAGACAGAGGGTGAGGAAAAACAGAAGAAGTGGAAGAAGTGAAAGGAGCAAAGGGAGGAGCAGAAAAAGAAAGTCCGGATACTAGAAAGACGATTGTGCCAGCATCAAGGAGAAGCTAAGAAATCAGAAGCTAAGTACATGACTACCAAAAAGGAAATATAAAATCCTGCAACCTTATTAAGGCTGCGGGTGTATTCCTTGACCTGTATGCCCAGGTGGTTGGCCAACTCAGAAGCCTGACCAAAAAGCATGTACAGAATATTTGAAACTCTTGGAAAAACCTTTTGGAGTTTGGATTCAAAAGTGCTGAGGAAGTGGATGAGTTGCCAGATTTGGTAAGTCATAATACCACAAATAGGGCCCCGTTTCTGAGGAGTGGGGACAAAATAACCTAGGTTATTCTCATTAATTGGCTGAAAAAATCATTCAAATTGGACCAAAACTGCGGGAGCTAGAGTGATTTGAGGTTGTCTACCTTCAGAGAGCTCTATCTCACTCAGTTTTGGTCCGATTTCGATGATTCTTGCTTTAATCCGCAGTTAATAACCTGCTCTTGGCGCCCATTTTGTCAGAAACGGGGCCCCACAATGAACACTAACCACAAAAACTCGAATAATTGAACTGTGTCCTAGGTTGTTGGAGCTGCATCCTCTGGTAAGACGTGGTGTTTTTTTTGGCTGTGTTCTGCGCCACTATTCTCAATTAGGGAGTTCTCAACTGCATAGCACATGGTTCAATTATTTGATTTTTTGTGCTAGTATACTTGAGGTGTGTTAGATATTAACTGTGATTATTAGCGGCTTGAGACAATGGAGGTGTGAATCACTGCCGCCTGCAAAACAGCTCCCAAGTATGTAATTGCCATCATCCCACAGTGTAAACCTCAACTACGGGAGGTACTCAAGTGCACTTTCTAGTTTCTCGAGAGGAGGCCTGTCACTGAGTAGAGCAATACAACCGTTGAGCAGAGGGACTGAATCTTTCTCTATTGAAACTGTTCTCCTCCATTCTAAAGTCCCGTGAGGTGAGGTGATGTTTTTTCTTCTTCTTCGGCCTGTGTTTGGTGTTACTACTGTAGAAAGGAGTGAGGAAGGGGAATTTATTAAAAAAAACAAAATATTTGTAGTATTATTAGAAATTATGTACAGAAGGAGGAATGAAAAAGGAATGAAAGTACTTATAATAATACTTTAGGGATGAGGAAGGGCGAAGGGGGAAGGGCGAAGGGGGTGGTGGAAGGACAGAAGTGGAAGTTAGTTTAAGTCAGCCTGAGTTCCAAGTTTGTAGATTATATTTTTAATGGATAGATGGATGGATCAAGTAAATAACAACTATTAGTTCAATCAGCAACTATAAACCTTAAATATAAAATAAGAGGTACATCTTATTTTTCGAATTTTACAGTACGGTAGAATCTTGCTGTGTGCAGTCACCTTCTAGCCCTGAAAGTGAATATCCATAAATCATATTGGAACTGAATAAAAGCTCAAGCTGTTGAATATTTCATCAGCAAAATGTAAATAGTATCAGGAAAATGTCGGAGCATGGTGTTAGGGGTAGCCGGTAAGATAACTTATGATACCAGACTAGGCCTTATGCTCAAGTGGTCCTATAGATGGAGAATGTTGTCTAGGAAGGCTTTTAATAAAGTGTAACTAAGTTACTCGCGTAGTATGAGGATAATAAGGGGAATAATAATGGTAACTTATTATATTGATAAGATCTCTTCTCCGGTGCTTGATGATTCTGTTTAAGCAAGGGAGGCACTTCGATATTTATATTCCCCGTCTGAGTATTCGTGGGCTACATGTTCTAACCATACTAACTAAGTATCGACCGAACAAAGTTCTCTAAACTCGTAAGTGTGAACACCTCTTGACCCTGACAACTGTTCGACTCCATACTCACATTATAAAGACGTAGACTACCATATTATCGTGAGGGTGTGTCAGTCCCGTGAATAATGGGTCAGTCTAGAGTACAAGTAGCCGACTAATGCCAACGTGATAATTTCTTCTTCACCGAACCGTATATGAAGCGGCCAACTCCAAAAGCGTCAGACCATTCAATGCGCGAGAGTCTGCCACTGTCTGCGCATCAGGTTTCCCAACTGACTTGTAGCAGCAATCGCTCGAATAGCAGTTTGCGCTTCCTATCTTATGTTCGTACTGACTGGTTCTTATCGGGCCCGGAGGTCTCCGCTATGTGTCTTCTCGTATCGTCATACGATAATTTTACTTGTGTTTATTCTGATTCTGTCTGTCATCTTAGGAAACTCTTGTTCCTACCCTATGGGCATCCTACAACGGGAACGCACACTTAATTCTCTCAGACGCCTTTACGCTATTATCGCCGTCATGTTTATGACTTGTCGCATAATTATATTTTAACTAATAATAACTATGACGCGGCTGTAAATCGAACAAGTGACCTTATAGTCGGAGGCACGTGACTATCATCTTAAGCTAGACCGAGATGTATTTTTTTGTTTTGTACTTGACTGATTTTTACGCAGGGGTCTGTGCGTGAGCCTTATGGGTCGGCATTCTTGGTATGCCTAACACGTGGTCCACGCTGGTCCTGAACGCTCCTGGTCCACCAAGGGGGGTTGTGGTCCCCGTGGTCCACCCGGTCCACTCCGATACATTCTGATTTAGACTTTTTGAAATTCTACCGAAAATGTGGACCAGGGTGGATCAGGGTGGCCCAGGAGGACTAGAGGGA
>Ga0307507_10011524_pt1 | contig 11132 bp, 6 predicted proteins | sample 7_EM_MG_FD_207223 | JGI IMG/M metagenome (GOLD analysis project Ga0307507, IMG submission 207223) | Populus trichocarpa ectomycorrhiza microbial communities from riparian zone in the Pacific Northwest, United States - 7_EM | ecosystem: Host-associated > Plants > Roots > Unclassified | place... | reverse complement strand
GGGGATTTATTAGAGTAGGGGATTTATTAGAGTAGGGGATTTATTAGAGTAGGGGATTTATTAGAGTAGGGGATTTATTAGAGTAGGGGATTTATTAGAGTAGGGGATTTATTAGAGTAGGGGATTTATTAGAGTAGGGGATTTGTTAGTATAGGGGACTAGATCCTATAGGGGATTTATTAACGTAGGGGACTAGTTCCCATAGGGTGGCAAAATATATAGGCATTAGCTTTTATAGGGGATTTATTTAAGTAGGGGACTTATTTAAATAGGAGATTAGTTAAAGGAAGGGATTTATTCTCCTATAACCTCCATTTAAGCGGCATAAGGCTACTTCTAATAGGCTAGGGAGTGGATTATATATTTTGTGGAAATATAAAGCCTATATAGGATAGTAGGGTATAGGGACCTAATAATCTAGCAGAAGATTAGGTTATCCGCTTTCCTAGGTTTATTTAGCCCTAGCGACTTGCCCTATACTGTTTTACATACGTTTTAACTAAGGCTACTGCTTAGCCTTAGCCACCCAAATCTCTATAAAACTTTACTTTATATAGTGGAAGAGTAATAAAATATTATTTTATTTACTCTGCTAGCACCTTTAAATCCTTCCTTACTTCCTAAAGCACCTCCTTTATTTAAAAAGGAAGTTTTTTATCCTTTTCCTTTTGCCTCCCACTACCTAGAAATACTACCTTCCGCAATCTATTAACCCAAGAGATTAGTGGCTGATAGTATAGTAAAAAGTTATTACCTACAGTCTTAAGAAAATCCTTTTTATTAGCCATTGCCCCTTTTTTTTATTTTAGCTAGCTTTTCTATATCCACAGAATTCTATTTATTAAACCTATTAACAACATTACTTTGCTTATTAGGTCTATTATAGTAAATATATATCCAGAATAGCACCTAAAAGAACGACTTAAAATTATGCCAAGCTAAGTATATCTCGCCTAAAAGCACTCTAATCGCCATAAACACTCTTATACTAGTCTTGCCCCGCGCTCCTAAAGGCCCTTCCTACTGCTCCTTAACTACAAGATTAAAGTCAATTAAGAATACTAGTTAAGAAGGATTGTTATCTTCCTTATTTATTATAAGGTTGCCTATTGAAATATTATATTAGATAATGCCGGTCTGCGTATATAAAGACTTATATCCTTTAATACTACCCTCTAGTACAGCAAGCATTACAGCCTAAGAGCTTGCCTCGTAAAGAGGCTTTTCGTAGTCCCTAGTAATAACGCGTTAATATACTTAATTTAGGGTTATAGGGCGCCTTCCACCTTTAGGCGGAGAGCCTAAACATGTACGCTTGCTAGGCAGTAATGGGGCGTTAGTGTAGCTAGACAACCTCTTTCTACTAAAACTTCGGCCTTTTCTTATACTTATTTTCACTCTAGCCGGTCTTAGAGGCATTATTAAGTCTTTTAGCTTATAGATTGTCGCTCTTATAATATCCAGCCCCTTGCAGATATTATTGCAAATATTATCTTCCTTACCGCCCATATAAACTGTCTCGTGGTAATAGTACCTAGCCACGTTAACCACTTCTTTCCCCATTACCTTATGCAGCAGTTCGCCTTCTTTCTCGCGCTACAGGTACTGCTATAAGTCTTTAATAACAAGGGGTATCCTAGAGGTATCCCCCTTATAGTATACTATCTAGTAAGTAGTTGCTTAACTACCAATATAGCGTGCCCGCTTTATAAGTTTGTTAAGGATAAGACGCTCAGTCTAATTATTGCGCACAACCTTAATATATTACTTGCCGTCTAATATTAGAATAGTAGGGTCAAACCTAAGCTACTCCTTATTTATCCAGAGAAATCCCAACATTGCTAATATAAATTGTAGTCCGTCTTTATTAATATTAAATAGTAATAATGCAATACCTCCTACCTAGTTATACTCCTATAGCCGTATAATAGATCTATAGAGGGTAAAGCTTAGGACAAAGCAATGAGTGTCCTAAGCGGCAAAGACTTCTCTTATATATTTTCCTAAATTAAACCATGCCTGCGAGGCTATATTAGTGTTTAGATTACTCTTTAGCTCTCCTAGCACAAGTATATACAACTAATAGCATTAAGAGCTTTCGCTAGCTATTGGATTATCTATAAAACCAATATCTGGCTTTTGCTTTGCTGTAGACCCTTATAAGGGCTGCTTAGTATATACAATAAGCGTTTATTATATCTTTGGGGCGGACCCGTGCTCCTCTATAAAGCCTAAAAATAATTTAATTAGGTTATTAAGCCACATCAGGACATTATCTTGCTTTGCGCTTTTGGGCCAGTTATACCAGCCGCCCTCAGCGTATAGTGAATTGTTCCCTTCCTTACATTTCTTGAAAATGGCAGCACTTGCCTCTTTAAGACCTTCTACTCCCCTAAAGAATGCTTTATATAAGCCAGGAATCCCTATATAAAGAGGGCCTAGCTCCTTCTTTAGAATATAATCTATGTATTCCCTACGTTTAGACAAGTTAGTAAAGATGCTTATATTACGCAGATACGGGGTTTAAATATAGAGTGGCAGTAGTTAGGGCGTGGGGGTGGACTCTATAATAGTAGTATATACCTTTTCCTAAATAACCTCGTTAGGTTTAATGCAGAGGATCGTATTTAGAAGAGGTAGGAACCGCTTAATGTCGAAGTCGTTAGAACCGACTACTAAATTAAGTCTCAATAGATTAATAAGAAGGCTTTTGTTGCCGCTATTAGATGGCAATAAATAAGAAGCGTAAAGGCCCTATAGAGCTAGTATTAGATTAAGCAAAATATTCTTTAGTTCTATAAGCGTTAGATAGAAACTTATAATAGGTATATTAGCAATTACCTTTATTACCTATCTAGTGCAACAAGTTTAAAGAGCTAGAAATGTCTAGATCCTAATAAGCCAAGTTAAATAAATTGCGAAAGTTATTTAGTCCTTCTCTAATAGGTTTTATTTTAATTATCTTTAATTAGGAGAGATTTGCTATTGCAAGTAAACGCGCTAAGAGCTATATTGGGAGGGCTAATATAGTAGGCAGGTAGGCAGACAAGAAGAGAAGATTAAAGAGGCTAGTATATAATGGATGGTATAATAGCAGATAAGTATAGCAAGGTTAAGTACACGTTAAGCGCGCCTTGCAATAAGGAAATAATTAGGGAGAAAAGTATAAGGAAAAAAGTAAGGTGCGAGCGAACACAAGGATTAAAGATTAGGCGTGGAAAAGTTAAGCCAACCTAACGTGGCTTAGACTGAGGCTTTATAGGGCTTAGTTAAATACTAAGCCACAATGACCCAAAATGCGATGTTTCCGGTATATGACTAATTAAACTTATCCGTTTTAGTCTGTTTTGTAACGCGTAAGGCTCTAATATAGCGAAGCTTATATATAGCAAGGCTGAAGGGGCGCCTAAGAACGCTAATAAATGATTACTAGTCCTAAAATAAGCTAAATCTAATATGCCAAATACAGATATAGTTAACCTCTTTTTATAGCAGTTAATTGACCTATTTCCCAAAAATAGTTTCTAGTTTCTAGAACTGGATCCAGTATACGCGGACTCCCTATCCGCTGGTATATATTATAAGGGAAACGTCTTACTTATTCCCTTTAGAATATAACCCTTACCAGTATCTATTTTATATAGGTAACGAGCGTTTATCTCTATTTATTTGCACTAGATATAAAAATCCCCTATAATACACCCCCTAAAATTAGATTAAATCAATAGCAATTCCCTACTAAGTTGGTTAGGTTTTAATGTGTCTTGTTAGCTCTAGGGCATTATAGACCTTATTACTTCTTTAAGAGAAGCTAACTGTAATAAGCATTGCAGTAAAGGTCGTCCCATTAATTATAGCGTATAGCTATAAGCTTCACCGTCTTCTGCTTATTATATTAACAGTATATAAAACCGGTAGACAAAGCAAGCTAATGCAATATCCATTGACCTTATAGTTTATATTGCTTTACCACTTTAAATAAGGGCGGCACTATGTTTTGGTTGCTAGGTTCCTAAAGGATGCTAGTAATATTAGTGTCTTAGAAGGGCTCTAAAGCCATTTCTTTTATAAGAGGATATATAGATAAAATATGCTAAATCTTAGAGGGTAGCAGGAGTATAAATACCGCTCCTTATATTCTTATAACACTAGGGCCAAAGAGCGGAAATTCTTAGGCATAACTAAATTGTAATTATATTAAAGCTTGTCCACAATCTAGGCTTTAAGGCGTATATCCTTCTCCAACATATCCTATAGCGCTTTATATTTGTCTAGTAATATGCAAATACGCTTCTAAGTATTGTCCCATAATCGGCCTTAGTAGTATAGTTATATAAGGCCGAGCAGGTGGCGAATATAGTAAAAAAGAGGTCATGGAAAAGAGGTAATAAGGACTATAGCCAGTAGAGAGATTAGTAGAGGTGTCGCTAGGTTTTTAAGTACTAAAAGAGTTGGGCTCTCTTACGGTAATAGGAGGAAGCTTAGCCAATATAGCAAATTGCAATAATGCGCTGCTGGTATTTATGATATTATTTAGATAAAGAGGTGGGGATATACATAGGGTAGAATTAATAAGAAAAACTATTATGGTCAAAGAGGCGGAGATATGCTTTTCTTTATAGAGGACTAAATAAATTATAGGCTAGCTAACTTATCGCTGCCAAGCATATAAAGGTGGAGAACTTATAAGCTTACTATAAGCGAGTCTCTTAACTTTAATCCAATATATAAAAACTTATCTATACACGCAAATAATAAGAATATATTCTTAATATAAAAGCAACTAGATAGAAATAAAATACCGAGCTAAGGAAATCCTAATTAACGCCTTAATTCTTAATGCCGAAAGATAAGAATATAATTATAAAAATCTTTCTTATAAGAAATTTCTTATACCTTAAACCTCTTAGGATCTCTATCTACGATAGGATCTACCTTTCTTTTATATACCCTTCTTCTTAATATCACTTCTAATAAATCCTCTAATGCCTTTTCCAGTTAATCTCCTTACTTATATAGTTTGCTCCTCTTGGCTATCTCTATTATAACATCTTTAAGTGGTTTGTATATTTTAGTATAACGGCAAAAGAGACGGGAATTCTGTAACGGGACTAGCCCAGTTACAGTAGGAATGTCTCGGTAAAACACTTGACAGATGAAGTCCGACGCTTTAACCAAATTCTGCTAAATTCTGCCAGCTTGATTGACTTCTGCCAAGTTCTGATAGATTAATCGAATTACCGAAGTCCGTCGAAGACCGCGCGCGCACGTGCGTATGTATCGACCACCAAGACCCCTAACTATTTAATTACAGGGCTCTCCCGTAATTCCTTTCTCTTCTTTACGCAACGTCTTATTCTCCGCAAGAGCTATATACCCTTAGATTTAAATAGAATTTATATTGTTCCTTTAAATCTTCCTTAAAGCCTCTTCGCGCCCTTATATTACGTTGCGTTAATACCACTATCCTTAAAATGGCAAACGAACTTAAATCCGCCATGTTAACCATTATGGCCCTAGTTAGGGAATAAATGACTATAATGCAACAGTCCTTTACGGATGCCTTGGCCCAGTAATAAGCTATACTAGAAGCCCAGCATCAGTAATCAATTGAAGCAATATACAAAGAACTCTACAACGCCAAAGTATTCGCGTTAGAAACCCTAATAGTAACACCTATAAACAAGATTAAAATAACTGTATATAAACCTAGCCCGTCAAATACGAACCCTAAACTAGTAACAGTAGCTTAACCCATACCTGTAACAAACCTAGTACCTACCACGAAATCAGAAAAGCTTCCTAACCCTCTAATGTTTAATAGAAATTGAAATAACCTGCGCCCCTTTGTAACTAAGCTCCGTCTTAAACTTTTAACAAACTATAACTGATACCCTACCAAAGCTAGCAAGATTAGCTATGGAATGTCTTATTTAAACAAAGACGCTACACGAACTATAGACCCATTCTTCTGTAACGGCACCTTTGTTAATTTTGAAACCTTTATCTCTCTGTTAGAATGAATGTATAATAACGCCAGCCGTAAACACACCGCTATTACCAAACTTAAAAACCTATAATAACGGAACCGAGAATTTACTAGCTTCTTTTCGGAATTTTTAGGCCTTGTTGGCGAACTGGATTAGAATAAAGCCGCTAAAGTTGCTGCTCTTTAACGAGCTATTTCGGATAAAATTAGAGTATAGTTAGTAGGTAGGGAACTGCTAAAGGACCTACCCAAATTTGCTACAATATGTTAACAAATCAATAAAGACCTTTAATATAATAAATAGACTCGTTCCCTAAAGCTAACCACACCTTGTATTTAAGACTCCACGAAACTAATATATACCCTAAAACACGACCCTTCTCCGAAACCTACGCACGACCCTATGGACCTTGACGCCACTTAATTCTACGCACCCTTAGGAACCAACAAACAAAGAACTCGAGCCATAAATAGAGAATGCTTTGGATGTGGTAGAAAAGGACATATCCAAAGAAATTGCCGAACTCACCCTTTTGAAAAAGTCCGCCGTAGTTTCTCCCGGTCTTCAAATCGCACTTGTTCTTTAAGCCATACTCACTCCTTAACTTATACTCATTCTATAAATTATGCTTAATTACTATAAAGCACCTTACCTTTAGTTAACTCGGAAAACAAATCGTCCTAGGGCCAAGTCGCGCCTTAGGATAAGAAGTGGAAGAGTATAAGTGTCTAGGCTCTTCTAGCGCTGATACATGACATAACTCCCTTAATATACTTGGCGAAATTCAAATACTTAGAAAATGGAAGGAAGTACAAATCCTTATAGACAGCGGAGCTACTAGCATAGGCTTTATTAATACGAACTACGCGAAAACCTAACGCCTAAATTTAAAGAAACTTAATAAGCCCTAAGGCCTATAAGGCTTTGATGGCAAACCCTTAATATATAGCGAATTAACGCACTACGCTCTTGTAAAAATGTGGATAGGCGAACACCTTAAATATGTTTCCCTATTTGTAATACCCCTAAAGCAATATAAGATAATACTTGGACATAGATAGCTAAAACGACATAACCCTTTAATTAGCTAGGTTAAAGAAACACTAAAGTTCTATATAACCTACTGCCAAAGTTATTGCTTAAAACACCACCTGCCCTACGAATATACACAAGATTATTTAAATTTAACATAATATAAACTACCCCTACCACGGACCCTAAACCAAAACGATAAGGCTATGACTGCCGATTGTAATAAAAAATGCGAAGACGTTATACCGAAACCTTTTAAAATTTGTATGATATAAGCCGTACCTTTTGTTTTATTAGTATGAAAACGAGACCACGAAATCTTCGCTATAACTATGGAAGATATTAAGAAAGCACTAGAACTGAAGCAATATATTAACCCTTAACCTCTTGTGCCTAAAGAGTACCACGATCTAATCAACGAGTTTAAGAGAAGATTTACAAACCAACTACCCCCGCATTAGGATGTATATGATTTTAAGATAGAACTTAAACCTAGTATGACACCAAAGTTTGGTCCGCTATATGGTATGTCACAAGAAGAACTGCTTGTAATACAACAATACCTTAATAAGCATCTAGAAAAAGGATTTATTCGCCCTAGTTAATCTCCATTTGCCTTACCCGTACTATTCGTTAAAAAGCTAGGAGGAGGCTTAAGATTCTGTGTTGACTATTAAGCTCTAAACGCAATCACGATTTGAAACCGATATCCTATTCCCCTAATTTAAGAAACGCTCGACCGCTTATTAAAGGCACGGTACTTTACAAAGCTTAATATAGTCGCTGCCTTTAACCGAATCCGTGTCCATAAAGGAGATGAAAAGTACACAGCTTTCTGTACACAATAGGGACTCTTCAAATACCTAGTAATGCCATTTGGTATAAAGAATGGTCCTAGTACATTCTAGCAATACATTAACAATACGCTTCGTGAATTCCTTAATGTATTTATTACCGTGTATATTAACGATATCTTGATCTACTCGTCTTTGCTTTCTAAATACTGGAAGCACGTCTGAATGGTCCTTAAACGCCTGCAAGATGCAGGTTTATAATGCGATATTAAGAAATGCAAGTTCTATACGTCCAAAGTCATGTACCTAGGCCTGATTATATCCCGCGACGGAATTAAAATGGACCCTAAGAAGGTCGCTGTGGTTGTGAACTGGGAAAGCCCTAGTAACGTATAAGATATTTAAGGATTTCTAGAATTCGTAAATTTCTATTGTCGATTTATTAATCAGTTCTTAAAAATTGTCTAACTATTAGTAAACCTAATAAGGAAGAATATGAAATTTAAATGGACTGCTAGATATAAACAAGCTTTTAATAACTTAAAACAACGTTTTATAACCGCTCCAATTCTTACCCACTTCGACCCTAACCTTGAATGTGTTATTAAAATAGACTCGTCTAATTATGCCCTAGGGGGAGTGTTATCGCAATATAATAAAAACGGTAAACTGCGCCTAGTAGCCTTTCTCTCCTAAAAGCTCGCCCCTGCTAAATTGAACTATAAGATATATAATAAGGAATTGCTTGTAATTGTTAGATGCTTTAAACAATGGCGCCTAGAACTTAAAGGATTGTTATTTCTAATACGCGTGTTAACGGACTATAAAAACCTGCAGTACTTTATAACTATAAAGCAGCTAACGCAGCGCCAAATTCGTTAGGCTGAATACCTCTTATGATTTGACTTTAAGATTATGTACTAACCGGGTAAACTTAATTAGAAGCCTAACGCATTAATATAACAATTATAAGACCTACCTATAAATGCTTTAGATAAACAGATTATAAATTAATCACAGATCTTATTACCCCCTAAACGTTTCGAAAAACTACGTCCTATATTTCTAGATACGGAACTCGACAAAAATGAATTAGAAGTTAATAAATAGAAAATAGAAATTAATAAGCTAATAGAATATAAATATAAGAACGACATATGGATAATAGATATAATAAAAGCGATTTAAACAGGAAAACAATAGCATAAGGATATTACACTCGCTAAATGCGAAATTTGAAAAGATCAATTATACTATTAACAGAAGATGGTAGTTCCGAATTCCGAACCTTTACGATTTAAGATACTCGGATTTGTACACGACTCCCCTATAGTAGGGCATTCTGGCCGTGTGAAGACTTATGAGATTGTTTAACGAGTATACTACTGGCCTATAATGCATGACTACGTACGAAAATACGTTTAAGCATGCAGGATGTGCGTACGTGGAAAGACCTCTTATGTAAAGAAGCAAGGAGTACTTCAACCACTACCAATTCTAATATAAAGATAGCGCGACATCTTAATTAACTTTGTAGTTAACTTGCCTAACAGTAATAGGTTTATGAATATTATGGTAGTCGTTAACCGTCTTATAAAAATGCGACATATAATCCCCATGGACTTAATTAATATAATATTAGTAGCCGAATGTTTTGTTAAGTATGTCTTTAAGCTACACGGACTTCCTAACTCGATAATATCTGACTGTAAAAGCCAGTTCGTTTTAGACTTTTAGCAAGCTCTATGTAAACGATTAAGTATTTAAATATAACTCTTAACTGCATTTTATCTGGAGACAGATGGTCAAACCGAAATTGCGAACGCGATTATAGAATAATACCTATAAATGTACTGCTCCTACCTACAAGATGACTGGGAAAAGTGGCTGCCTTTAGCTAAGTTTACTGCGAACAATACAATAAACGTATTAATAGGCGTGACGCTGTTCTACGCGACCTATGGACAAGACCCCTAACTCGGATTTAAACCACAACCCGAAATTAATACAACAGGACCCACAATTAAACGGATTCAGTTAATTAACACACACAACTTCGCTAATTAAATAAAGCAGTTAACGGAACTATTACGAAGTAAATTAACGTACGCTTAAACGGTACAGGAATGGTATACGAACAAAGGACGAGCTCCCACATAGGACTTTAAGGAAGATGATATGGTTTACCTAAATATACAAAACCTAAAGACTTAACGGCCCTTAAAGAAACTTAATTGGAAATTTGCGGGCCTATACTAAATTAAAAAGAAATTGAGCCCGTATGCTTATAAGCTCGAACTACCGACTGAGATAAAAATATATCTGACATTCTATGTAAGCTTGCTGTAACCCTTAAAAGACAAACCTATGACCCGTAAAGTGCCGCCGCCACCTCCCGTAATTGTTAACAACGGTAACGGTTCTTACTTCATTAACTTAATTAATGATATGCGATAGAAAATACAATCTAAAAGATTTAAACTTCTTGTTAAGTGGGAAGGATATAAAACATAAACCTGGGAACTCTATAAGCAAATTAAAATCAATGCGCCTTCCCTGGTAAAAGAATTCTATAAAGACTATCCTTCGCGGCCTGCTCTGGCTGGATAGATATAATATAAAGGTAAACAACTGCCACCTAACACAAATATACGAAATACGACAGCAGGAAGCTCAAACTTAAAAAGAACTTGAAAAACATTATAACGTTTGTAACACGGTCACGTGACACGCAAGATGTTAAGGAACTTTAACCGGCGGTTAAAGTTATCTAATTGGTTAGATTCGCCTTGCCAAGACCTACTACAAAGATGTTAGTTCGGCTCACCGCCCTAGACCGAGCTAATAGCGATTTTCTATGCCGGGTATAGAAAATCCTAATTGGTCCATTCAACGATTAAAACTGGCAAAACTCTACACCGCCACCCGACGCAAAAAATATACGACATAATAAAAATGAATTCTTAACCAAATTGAATTGTTTTTGGACCTTCGGCCAAAGGGGAGGGTACTGTAACAGGACTAGCCCAGTTATAGTAGAAATGTCTCGGTAAAACACTCAACAGATAAAGTCCGATGCTTTAACCAAATTCTGCTAAATTCTGCTAGCTTGATCGACTTCTGCTAAGTTCTGACAGATCAATCGAATTACCGAAGTCCGTCAAAGACCGCGCGCGCACGTGCGCACGTATCGACCACCAAGACCCCTAACTATTTAATTACAGGGCTCTCCCGTAATTCCTTTCTCTTCTTTACGCAACGTCTTGTTCTCCGCAAGAGCTATATACCCTTAGATTTAAATAGAATTTATATTGTT
>Ga0307507_10011523_pt1 | contig 11133 bp, 14 predicted proteins | sample 7_EM_MG_FD_207223 | JGI IMG/M metagenome (GOLD analysis project Ga0307507, IMG submission 207223) | Populus trichocarpa ectomycorrhiza microbial communities from riparian zone in the Pacific Northwest, United States - 7_EM | ecosystem: Host-associated > Plants > Roots > Unclassified | place... | reverse complement strand
TGTCCCTCAGAACGGCGTTGGGTCATGTTGTGCGGATACGACCACAGGTATCGCCCAATCCGGGATTTATAGAGCAATTGAAAGATATGGAAATGGAACTTTACAAGGTATCGACGCTGGATGATGTAAACGAGTTGCCACGGCGAGAAGTGGATCGCATAGCCTTGTTCAATCAAGTGGATAAACCTGGCAAATCCTCGAGTACGGGCCTTCTTGGAGAAAGTCAGTCTCCCGAGACGGGTTAAAGCGATGCCGATACAGGGAACACCATTGTATCAGGAGGCCTCCATGTACTCAGTGGAAGAGTAATTTGGAGGGCTGTTAGTTGCGTTCACTTTCTCTAAATTTGTGTTCGTTACATCCTAGTCGGGGCTCAGAAGGATTATGCAGCAAAAGAGATATACACAGATGTAGGGGTAATTCTTGTCTGGTGGATATAGTAAAATTATTCAAGGGCGCCTGCAACTCGTTGATCGTGCCGTCGAAATCAAGATGAATGCAATCCAAATCCAAATGTCTAGGTCTGATCGGTCCCAAAGTCCCAAGGATTCGGCGCTGTGTACAAAGCAGATATTGAGACCTGCGACCGGATTAGAATGCTGCTCTAGGGGAGGAATCAAAATCTCCGTCGGTTTCGCCACTGGCCTCAGGCTCTGTGACCCATTCCAGCTTATGGAACCCGGAAACCAGCATCTCGAAATCTCTGCTTGATTTCAAGCACCTCGCCTTGTCGCAGTGCGATACTCTTTTTTATGAGCTTGTCGTCTGCATTTTCACCATTTTGCCCAATACACACGCACTGGAGTTGATTCTCAAGGTAAGCAAGGTAACCTTGCTTACGATATTGCTCCAGATCTGGAGGTTTGTGATTGAGTATTTCCGTGATCTTGTCCGTGAATTTAACATAGCGCTGGAAGTTAATCAGTGGACGGCCTTCGTCTTCGACCACGATTGGGTTGTGCGTAAAAACTGAACGCAAGTCCTTCAAGTGCACAGCTAGCAGCAAATGAATTTCAATGTAAGTCCAATACTCAAATCAACTAAGCATTCCTCACCTAGCCAAGGAACGCAGTAATTACGCATATCCTGGTCAACAACTTCATTCAAAACCTTGTGATAGCCACGATGATTCAACGAGGGATCAAAGACCCCCTTTAACTTTTTTAGCTCACGCCTCATAGATGAAGATAAGCTCTTTTTGGTGAGCTTCAAGTGTTCGATAGGCGCTGAATGAAGAGCGATCCCAATCGCGATAAGCGACCCATAATTTCTGAGTTTCCGGCATTCCTGACGAGTGGTTTGATCAGCTGGCTTAATGATCAATTCCTGGGTGAGCCTGCTTACTTGTGCTGTGTTCAGAAAGAACCCTATGCGTTGCGCCCGTGATTGTGCCGTGTCGTAATGCAAAACAGATTGCTGGACCCAAAGTATGATCTTGTTGTTCACCGAACATGCGACCTTGACACCGTTGGAGCCAGAATGCTTCCCGAAATGAGCTATGTAATCAGAAGGAACGATAGCCTTGTACTTGTCACCCTCGAGAAGAGTGAGTGCGATTGCGAGGTGGTGGGGAGTAATGTCTGGGTCTTGTAGCAGTTTTCTGCTGGGCGATAAGATCGGTGAGATTATCAGATCTTTTTTCAACTGTGAAATCAAGTTTAAAAACAGATTAACAAGAAAACATTTAATCTACCCACTCTTTCATCGATCATCTCTAGGAGCTCGCTAACCTTCTCGACCATGGTTGGGCACGTTTTTGCGTCAATAGCCACTTCACAGAAGTTTTTCATCTGCGAGAGGAGTTGCTGATGGAGAGGAAGGCGACAACACGACAGCCAATGCATTATGACCTTAAAGATGCTATAACCTAGTCAGGGAGAATGATCTTTGCGAAAAGGAGAGGCAAACTCATACTGGACGGCTACGCAATCTTGGGGATGGTCAACTTCACCCACTTCTGCCTCATGAAACCGACGAGCAAGTATTCCAAACAGAGTTTCCGGCGTCGTGAAATCGGCACATCCAAGGAGGAGTGTATCATGAAAGCCACGATCACTTGTGGAGTCTAGAGTATAGCACTCGACACGAGTCAACTAAACCATAATGAACTACTCACCAATGTTGTTTATGAGTCGCCCAACGAGACCTTCCAACGTCCCTGAAATTACATTGCCAGCTGAACTTAACTTTACTATCGATCGTGGATCTGTCACGGCTTCACTAACAACCTCAGACATATGAATGCCCGAGTCAGTGAAACTCGACTCGCTATCACTTCTTAAACGGAGAGAACGAAGAGAAAATATAGAAGAGCGCTTTGGCATAGGTATGGAATCTTTCAACACATAAATATTAGTTTAGTCACAAGTGGGGGAGGAACAAAATCACCATTAGATGAGTTCGGTGTCCCATTAGTTTCCAAGAGTGTTTCCTCAGTCGTGACTAGAATGAACAGTGATTAATTAGTCTAAAAGTGCATGGGGGAAGCAGGGGTTTTACGATAGGCGGCCAACGGAAATCCTTCTGGAACCGGCCACCCTTGACTCGGTTGCAAAGATGGACCCAAGAATTCCTGAATTGACATAAGGTTGCATATACAATATCAGAGAGCACGATGCGGACTGTTTGCAGAGTCTCCATTCTGTCTTCGATAGGCTGCGATGGCTGTGCATTAAAAGGACTCTTGTCGTCAAATCTTTCCATAAATGTTTGAAGCATCTTAAATATACCCCTTTGGATTGCTTGCGATTCCATTTGTCCACGAGCGAGCTCCATGCCCATGTTGACCTAAGTGTGGAGGTTTGACATGTACTGCCATTCAAAACACAACGACAGACACCTCGCGCACCTGAAATTTGATCATGGCAGCATCAATGTCGCGCTGAAGCTTGTCAATCCCGACTTTGATTTGCCCTTGATGAAGAACACTCTTGCGAAAACCCCACGACGCCCATTTCTTTACTTTTCTGTCGATGCGACTCATAACACTGCGTCGTGATTAAACCCTGTAGCGAGGTAACAGAGGGCATGACAAACATTTCAACCTCATCTGCCACTTCAAGAGCCTTACTTCCTTCCATATCTTTTGAGGCCGTCTGAAGCGCAACCAGCAGTTCAACGCATCGTTCGCTCATATCTCCGCATTGTTGCTATGAGCCCCAGCGTTAAATGAGTCCAACGAGAGTGCGTTGAGGCAGGCACCTGGCATCGTTTAACTTTTTCCAGATGGGTGTATATAGATACCACTGAAGGCAGAGTGAGTAAATGGATAAAGAATTTCGACACTGGAGGAAAAGGCGCACAGATGTTGAAGCCAGTGCCAGCAAGAGCAGCAGGCATCGAAATAAGAGCCTGCGATGTTGATAGGAAGGAAAGAGAAGGAACACACTTAGTGCTGAGATAACAGCATGAGGATAATTGTTTTATATCAAGTCCTGCGGCAGCCGCCCTGACACAGCGAGCGCCAATTGATTTAATTAGGACTCCCCTGAAGTTATGCGGAATGAAAATTTGTTGAACTTCCAAGTCGCCTTTGGGCAAAGTGCTTTAGTCATAGTAGTGGCCGAGGCTTAGTCAACCATGTAAGGCGGCGGATTAAATTTTGAGTTATTTTCTTTCAACACGTCGGTTCTCGTTGGAACGTATCTCTTCCATCATCTAACAAACGTTAACACAGCCCCCCGCTAGACGCCAGGAACCGCAACAGACTCACAAGAGGTGGACAACTTACAAGTCAGCCTGACATCGACCGCGTGGTATGATGCAAGTTACTTTGATTGGAGCTGATTCAAACAAGAAAAATATCCAAGAAGTATGCGACTTGAGGTAATGAATAACACCAATGCATGCAAAGCAAACGAGAAAAGTGCGACACCTGGAACCAATCACCACACATCGTCATCAAACCGCTGCAAAACAGCGTTCGTATCTTCCACATCCTTCTGTGCCTTCTTCCTCATGTTAAAGATCGGGCAATCCTTACTCATGCATAACATATCCTGGGAACGATTGATTTAGGCGCTTTCCTTTCTTTCTAAATGGAAGAACAGCATACCTGATGCAGTGATCCTTGACACCGCTGACATTGTGTCCACAAACACGAGAATCGGACCTGTAGATCTGACGTTGTCGAGACTTGTTTGTATTATTTCAGCCGTACGTGGTCGACAGTTGTTGCACAGGGCACCGTCTGTGATAGGGGCTGAATTAGTTGGGGAGTTCGTGAGGTTAATTCGCAAGCGTGACTTACATTTGACGCTGTTAGTTGCGCGCAGAGGGGTTTTGCACCCCAAGCAAGTGATAGTCTTCACCGCAAACTTCATGAGTCCTCCCACGGTGGGGGTAGCGATTTGTATCGTGCGCGTATGGTCGCCCGACACTATACTCCATAACGATGAACGCTATTCCACAAAAATATGAAGTAGCCACCAACATAGGGAGGATGCTTTCTCGCCAAGGATAGGTTCGAAAATTCTCATGAGAGGTTTTGACAGTTGGTTCTCTAGGTAATATTTGGTGTCGATAGGGAGGTTATTCTCGAGTACGTAGAGGGGGTCTTCGGATTTTTCGTATGCAGCAGCACCTAAAATCGGTTGGAATGAGAAAAAAGAGAAAGATAAACGTTTGATACCCTTGATTATCACATAGGCAACACGATCACCCAGTGCCGGTGCCGAACCTGTAAAAGAGATAGAGGCAAACGCGAATCTTCAATAAATTCATAATATGCTAACCTGCATCACGTTGTTTTATTCTCTCTGCAAGTTCAGCGTGTGTTTGTTTTCCAGCATAATCTATGATCGATGTTGAGAAACAATTCATGCAACTTGGCATTTCACCCCCCTGTCTTGGAAAGCGCTTTGGTGATCCCCAACTGTGACATATCTACCTTGTTCTGTAACAGGTCTGCGATGGTCTGTTTGGTATAGCTAGAAGGGCAGCTTAGTGATAAGGTCAGAAATACTTGGATGGGACTCACTTCTCAGCGCTCCGCATCCCTATCAATGAGCATCTTGTGCAGACACGATTCGACAGTTGTCTTGACGGACAGTCTAATCCAGTGGTAAGCCGTCAAGGGAAGAAGATCGATAAGTCCCTACTAACCTCGATACCTTTTGAATCCATATTATCATACTTCTCCACTTTTGTCCAACCCAGCACAACGCTTCTCGCTGATCCAGAGATAGGGTAATACACCTTCTCGAACTGGAGCCGACGATATGTGAACAGCTGTTGGGCGTGAATACGTTCCAAATGAAAAGTTGATGTTCCCCTGTCCCTCGATCTTAGCACCTCCCACAAGAGAGAATTGAAGAAGCACATTGGATAGTCACCATGTTGGCAACCTGGATCACAGGATCGACCGATGCTTCCGGGAAGATTCCCTTTTGACCAGCACATTCTATATCGAAACTTAATATTCGCAAATTGGACCAGTGACCTCCAGGTGCGTGGGAGATGAAAGCGTCGTATCTTTGTTGAATTGAACAAATGAAAGAGACGAGACGCAGGAAGACAAACCTCATATCGAATTCCAATTGACACGTCGATCTCTTTGGACCCGGGGAGTAGATGTTGTACTTTCCTGCGGGGACTTCAATCCAGTTCATCCCAACAACCTTCGGAATTATGAGCGGGAGGTGGGCATGAATATGGGAAAGCTTACCTTCTTATCGATCATAAACCGAGAGTGTATGCGATGTTACTTTCAAAGGTGGGCACAACGCCATTGAATAGGCCTTGGAAATCGCATTCGCCACGCTCGAAGATGCGTAATTACCAGCGAGGCAAAAAACGGTCAGCTGCTTGACCAGTAAGAGTAAAACCAAAGGATACTCATCTCTAGCTTTGGGCAAACGCCTGGGCTCAGTGATGATGAGCTTGAGGAATAGTATCTGTCGTTGCCTCTGTAGCCCCACAACGTCCTCTTTGTTACTCTCTCAATCCTCCTGACAACCTTGAGTTAAGGACTGTTGAGGAATACATTAACGAGAAAACAGGAGAAGATTGGAGGGGGACCGACGTTCAAATAGAAACGACTCTATGTCGTTATCTTGGAACCCTCGGGGAAGTCCAATATAGAAATACGGCGGCCAGTGGCTTACGTGTGCTAGTACGCTGTGTCCATTCTAGTAAACAGCACTTTCTTTCAGCAAGAAGGAGTATGAAGAAATTGCAATGAAGACGAACCTCTGTGACGCTGAACATCCGCAACTCAATCCCACCATTCCCATCCCCCGTTTCATCAATGTCTATCTGCTGAAAGACTGTTTCTTGAATCAGAAAACAAGATGACTCGGAACAAGGACAATCCAAAGGCCAACCTACAGTGTCTTTCTTCTCATTAAGCTTCCGAAGCGGTGGCCTTGCCCATTTATCAGCTAAGAACCGTGTGCTGTAAATCGAATATTGGTCGAATACAAGTCAGTGAAAATATCACAAAAACACACCTGCGTCCTTGTCTGGATCCGAGTCCAGTGAATAGTGCCAAAGTTATCTTGCTGGGTGTTTGGCAAACACCCAAACGAGCAATCAAGGCCTCCGATTCAGCGTCTGGCATCCATCCCTCGCCCCTCTATCTTGGTCCCTGCTCATCCGCGTCCTCGCAGTCGTTTTTGACATCTAATTCAATAAACAACGTTCTAAGCATCGGTATAACCCCATCACTCAAAGTCGACGGCGTTACATATCACAGACTCGGTCTAAAGCTTGCCACGGATGCGTTGAAATCCAACAAAGGCCGTGGACGGATCTTAGTGCACTTCTCTGCAGGCGTGTCCCGCTCGCCTACAATCGTCGTTGCATATCTTATGAAACATTGGAATATGGCCCTCAGAACGGCGTTGGGTCATGTTGTGCGGATACGACCACAGGTATCGCCCAATCCGGGATTTATAGAGCAATGCAAAGATATGGAAATGGAACTTTATAAGGTATCGACGCTGGATTATGTGAAGGAGTTGCCACGGCGAGAAGTGGATCGTATAGCGTTGTTCAATCAAGTGGATAAACCTGGAAAATCCTCGAATACGAGCCTTCTTCAAGGAGAAAGTCAGCCGCCCGAGATGGGTTAAAGCGATACTGATACAGGGAACACCATTTGTATCAGGAGGTCTTCACGTACTCAGCAGCAGACTAATGAGAAGGGCCGTTAGTTGCATTCACTTTCTGTAAATTTGTGTTCGTTACATCCTAGTCAGAGCTCAAAAGGATTATGCAGGAAAAGAGATATACACAATGTACGGGTAATTTGTGTCTGGTGGGTATAGTAAAATGATTCAAGGCAAAATGTCAAGGTCTGATCGCTCCCAAGTACCAAGGATTCGGTCTTGTCAGCAAAGCAAATATTGAGACGTGCGGGGCTGCAGCCACACCCATTCTAAGCTTCACGGCTTAACTTGGAAACCGGCATCTCGAAATCTCTGCTTAATTTCAAGCACCTCGCCTTTTCGCAGTGCGATGCTCCTTTTCATGAGCTCGTCATCTGCATTTTCCCCATTTTTCCCGATACACACGCACTGGAGCTGATTCTCAAGGTAAGCAAGGTAGCCTTGCTGACGATATTGTTCCAGATCTGGAGGTTTGTAATAAAGTATTTCCTTGATCTTGTCCATGAATTTGACGTATCGCTGGAAGTTGATCAATGTACTGCCTTCGTCTTCGACTACGATTGGGTTGTGCGTAAAAACGGAACGCAAGTCCTTCAAATGCACAGCTAGCAGCAAATGAATCGCTGTGAGTCCAATACTCGAATCAACGGAGCAGTCCTCACCTAGCCAAGGAACGCAGTAATTACGCATCTCCTGGTCAACAACTTGCTTCAAAACCTTGTAATAGCCACGATGATTCGACGAGGGATCAAAGACGTCTTTTAACTCTTTGAGCTCACGCCTCATAGATGAAGATAAGCTCTTTTTGGTGAGCTTCAAGTGTTCGATAGGCGCTGAATGAAGAGCGATCCCAATCGCGATAAGCGACCCATAATTTCTGCGTTTCCGGCATTCCTGTCGATTGATTTAATCAGCTGGCTTAATGTACAACTCCCAGGTAAGCCTGCTTACTTGTGCTGTGTTCAGAAAGAACTCTATGCGTTGCGCCCGTGATTGTGCTGTTTCATATAGCAAAACAGATTGCTTGACCCAAAGTATGATCTTGTTGTTCACCGAACATGCGACCTTGACACCGTTGGAGCCAGAATGCTTCCCGAAATGAGCTACGTAATCAGAGGGGACGATAGCCTTGTACTTGTCACCCTCCAGAAGAGTCAATGCGATTGCAAGGTGGTGGGGAGCAATGTCTGAGTCTTGTAGCAGTTTTCTACCAGGCGATAACGTTGGTGACATTATCAGATCTTTCCTCGACTGTGATATCAAGTTTTAAAAATAAATTAACAAGAAAACATTTAATCTACCCACTCTTTCATCGATCATCTCTAGCAGCTCGTTAGCCTTCTCGACCATTTTTGAGGACGTTTTCACGTCAACAGCTACTTCACAGAAGTTCTTCATCCGCGAGAGGAGTTCCTGATCGACAGGAAGGTGACAGCACGACAGCCAATACATTATGACCATAAAGATGCTATGATCTAGTCAGGGGGAACAATCTTTGCGAAAAAGAGAGACAGACTCGTATTGGACGGCTACGCGATTTTGGGGATTGTCAACTTCACCCACTTCTGCTTCATGAAACCGACGAGCAAGTATTCCAAACAAAGTTTCCGGGGTCGTGAAATCGGCACATGCAAGGAGGAGTGTATCATGAAAGCCAAGATCCGTTGTGGAGTCTAGAATACAGCACTCGACACGAGTCAACTAAACCACAGTGAAATACTCACTAAAGTTGTTTATGAGTCGGACAACGAGACCTTCCAACGTCCCTGAAATTACATTGCCAGCTGAGCTTAACTTTACTATCGATCTTGGATCCGTCACGGCTTCACTGACAACCACAGGTATATGAACGCCCGAGTCAGTGGAGATCGCGCTTCGAACTGTGGGTGGAAAACTGCAGCATGAAAATGTTCTCTGGCTTCCAAAATGACAGCCAGATCGAGAGGCAGGTGGAGTGGAAGGCGAGATCGATGACAGCTCATCTGCCTCTGAAATCTCGTCGCCTGGAATGATTAACATTTGAAGCTGTTGACTAGACCTCGAAGACCTGAAACTCGACTCGCCATCACTTCTTAAAGGGAGAGAAGGAAGAGAAGATATAGAAGAGCGCGTCGGCATAGGCATGGAATCTTTCAAAACGTAAAGATTAGTCGAGTCAAAAGAGGGGGAGAACAAAATCACCATCAGATAAATTCGGTATCCCAGGAGTTTCCTCAGTCATAACTAGAATGAACAGATTAATTAGTCTAGAAGTGCATGGAGGAAGCAGGGATTTTACAATCGGCCAACGGAAATCCTTCCGAAACCGACCGCCCTTGACTCGGTTCCAAAGATGGACTCAAGGGTTCCTGAATTAACGTGAACTTCAATGTTGCATATACAATATGAAAAAGTACGGTGCAGACCGTTTGCAGACTCTCCATTTTGTCCTCGACAGCCTGCGATGACTGTACGTTAAGAAGACTCCTCTCATCAATTCTTTTCATAATCGTTTGAAGCACTTCTAGTATCTCTTCTGAGGTACCCCTCTGGATGGCTTGCGATTCCATGTGTCCACGAGCGAGCTCCATGCCCATGCTGACCTAAGTGTGGAGGTTTGATATGTACTGCCATTCAAGACACAACGGCAGACACCTCACACACCTGAAATTTCATCATGGCGGCATCGATGTCGCGCTGAAGCTTGTCAATCCCGTCTTTGATTCGCCCTTGACGAATAACACTCTTGGGAAAACTCCATGATCCCCATTCCTTGAGTTTTTTATCGATGCGACTCATAACACTGCGTCGTGGTTAAATCCTGTAGCGAGATAATAGAAGGCGTGACAAACATTTCAACCTCATCTGCCACTTCAAGAGCCTTACTTCCTTCCATATCTTTTGAGGCCGTCTGAAGCGCAACCAGCAGTTCAACGCATCGTCCGCTCATGTCTCTGCATTGTTGCTTTGAGCCGCAGCGTTAGATAAGTCCAACGAGAGTACGTTGAGGCAGGCACCTGGCATAGTTTCACTTTTTCCAGATGTTTGTATGTAGATATCACTTAAGGCAGAGTGAGTAAATGGATAAAGAACTTGGAAACCGGAGGAAAAGGCGCACAGATGTTCAAGCCGGTTCCAGCAAGAGCAGCAGGCATCGAAATAAGAGTCTGCAACGTTATAGAGGGAGTGGATTGCAAGGAAAGAGAGGGAACACACTTAGTGCTGAGAGAACACCATCAGGATAATTGGGTTGTATTGGGTCCTGCGGCGGCTGCCCTGACGCGGCGAGCGCCAATTGATTCACCCTGAAGCTGTGCGGAATGAACATTTGTTGGACTTCCAAGTCGCCTACGGGCAAAGTTCTTTATTGATGGTACATTGGTAGCGTGGCTAAAGCTTGGTCGACCATGTAAGGCGGCGTCGGATTGAATTCAAATTGAATTACATAAATTTTGAGTTATTTTTGATCCTTGGTGGTGAAAAAATTCCCACGAATTTTGAGTTTGTCTGTGCATTGTTTGGATGGTTTGGCGTCCTTTTCGAAAAAAAATTGTGATCACCTTGCTTGTGATCACCTTGCTTGTCAAGGTCTATTTGCACGGTCATAATGAAGTGTAGTAGATCGCTCTAGAACTGCATAGCATGTTGAATGGTTGGGTTAGCCATCAAAATGAAGTGTAGTAGATCGCTCTAGAACTGCACAGCATGTTGTATGGTTGGGTTAGCCATCAAAGCGTACCTCACCAAGGTCATATCCATTTTATTACATCCGAAACGTAGTAGATCGCTCTAGAACTGTACAGCATGTTGTATGGTTGGGTTAGCCATCAAAGCGTACCTCACCAAGGTCATATCCATTTTATTACATCCGAAACGTAGTAGATCGCTCTAGAACTGTACAGCATGTTGTACAGTTGCGGACAAACAAAGTCATCAAATTTACTGACTGATTTTTTGGGACTCTGAAAAGTGTCGGAATTGGTAGATAATGGCATAAATGGGTTGCTATTGATGTCCTTCATCAATTCCAACAGGCAGAATTTCC
>Ga0307507_10011522_pt1 | contig 11134 bp, 2 predicted proteins | sample 7_EM_MG_FD_207223 | JGI IMG/M metagenome (GOLD analysis project Ga0307507, IMG submission 207223) | Populus trichocarpa ectomycorrhiza microbial communities from riparian zone in the Pacific Northwest, United States - 7_EM | ecosystem: Host-associated > Plants > Roots > Unclassified | place... | reverse complement strand
AGGATTGAAGCTCCAATAATATCGTTTTGTGACATCAGTTTTAAATGGGCACGTTCATTTAAAAAATATATGGGCTCTATCAAATTCTTTCTAAAAAAATCCTTTAATTCATTAATTTGCCCATAAAATCCTTCAGGTTATATCAGTGAAAAAAACAAAAACTAACATAAAATGCCTTCTTATTTTGTTAACTTCAATTTTTTTTTTCCTAAAAGTATAAGAATTTATCAATTAATGACTACCTAAACAAAAATATTTCTTAATTTAACTTAACAATATATGTACAAAATTTGATTTCAAAAGCAAAATTTCTTGAAATATAAAAAAATAGCATGGACAATAAGAGCAATATGAAATTCTATAATGAGTTATAGTCACTATCAAATTTAAGAGTTTTACCGACAGACATTTCCATCGGTATTTACACTCATAGTCTGTCGATACGTCCTTCATCGACGGGCTCATGGACAAAAACAATCCGTCAAAAAAACTCTCGTTGGTAATTTCTACACCTTTAACAAAAAATTCAACTCAGCAATAAAATTGATAAAATATAAAACGGACTCGTTAAATAAGTCATTATTTATTTTATCACAAAACACTAAAGTAAAAAATTTGACATAAATTTCATCAATTTACAAACAAATATAATTTTATAAAATCTAAAACAAATCCTAGCATGTACAAATCATAAATCCATACAACAAATTTGTATGAGAAAAACCTATAAAACAAGTAAACACAACAAAAATTAATACATATATTACAAAAATATGCAAAAAAAAATAACATTTTAAAATTGAGTTCAAATAAAAAAAAGATAGATTTACTTACTTAAAGAAGAGAATCCTAAAAAAAAAAATTGAATTAGAACACATATATTAACAAATTGAGTATTGTGGTGGCTGAATTGTTGTAAGAGGTTGAATTGTGTTGAGATTGGGGGGGGTGTTGCTGTTTGATGCAAGAAAAAATACTTAAGGAAAAAGGAGAAATAAAAGGGGGATAAGAGGGCCGATTATGTTGGTAAAGGTCATCACAATATACCGATGGAAAAATTCGGTTGATATTTTTGTTTGTATTTGTCAATTTTCTAGTAGTGAGTTAAACTTCGATTAGGTTCTCTATTTATCTATTTTTACAAAAGAAAGTCTTGAGTTTAAATATCTTTTTGTATAAAAAAAAATATTTATTTATTAAAAAAGTGATAAAAATAAAAATACAAATAAAATTATAAAACAAAATTTTCTTAAAATTTTGAGGTAAATAAGCATAAAATGAAAATAATGATTTTTTAATCTTAAAATGTTTGCAGTAAAATTTGGTATAGACGTAAAAGAAAATATATATTTTTATATTATTATCCAATAAATTATTTCAAATAAAAGCTCTTTAATATAATATCATTATTATATCAAACAACTATTTCAATTTAAAATTTTATAACTTAGTGAAGCTTTTTATATTAGTTTATTGAATGTTTTCAAGTCCCTTAAACCGAGTTTCTGTGTCCGGTGAAGCGAAGGAAATGAGGTGGCTGATATTTTTTATATGAAGCTTTACCTGAATTTAGAAAGTTTCCACTGAATTGTCAATATCTACAGGACCTGCACACTAGCTAGCAAGGAGAGCCCACAATATTGTCGCATCATATGATTTGGAAAGGGAGAAGAAATTATTGCAAATGGTTTAATTCATTAATCTTCTTATTTTATTGTGATTATAGATGCTCTCATTCCCAATGAAAAACGAAATCTTCTTAAGATTTACTTCCTCTCTACAGGTGAATCCCAATCTCTTTCACTAGGAATCCTGCCTCCATATGTATCAAATTCGCTAAACAAAAAGTTATGTATGATCTCACCTTAAATGAATTGTTTTATATAAGGTTATTGAATGTTTTTAAGTCCCTTAAAAACATTTTTGTCGTATCATATGATTTGGAAAGGGAGAAGAAATTATTGATGATTTGAAATTTTTAATCTCCTACCAAGATTTAACATATTTGTTCACTCAAAAAAATATTGAGGTTTAAAACTTAAAATTTATATAGGATTATACTGCTTTGTGTTTATTTTTATTAATTAAAAAGGGATGAAATTTAAATGATTGTTTAGTCATTAAGTCTCTAATATTATGTTAAAGAACCTACTGGAAATTTGTTTTAATTAAACAAATTATGGTTGAATGAAAAATTAATCTTAAAAAACCCTTGATTTTATAGATTTAATTCTTAATTTATGGTGGTTAATTAAAGGTTGATAATAATGAGAATTAATTTTTCAATTTCTTAACTTTTAAAATTCACTATAAAAGGAGAGTGGAATAAGAGTTTAAGAATTTTTCAGATTTCACACACTCTTCCTTACCTTTTTTTTTAGTATTTTTCTTCTCCTTTTTATCATTTGAAGTTCCTCCCAAATCTAGAATTTAGGTTCATCTTGTTGAGATATATTTGAGTTACATAATCTTTAGTGCAAAGATCTTATTTAGAAGTGTATTTAAATTAAGGTTGTTTTGTTGGAATCTTAAAAGGCATATTGCAAATATCCTAGTTGCACAAGTGAGGAGCAATTAAGCGTTAAGGATAAATAATTTATTTTTGACAATAACAAAACTTTTATTCTTTTAAAGTGCTTCAACAAGTAAGTAAGTATCCTTATTTATTTTAATTTAAGCATTGTTATTTTTATTATTAGTATGCATGTTAGGAATTTGATCTTATATATATTGCAAGTTTGATTATATGTGTTTAGTATGCATGCTAGAGTTCTATTATTATTATTTTTTGTGTTGAAAGCATGTTTGTCTTTAGTTATGCTTTTACATACTTATAGTTTAAAACATATATAAATTCTAGGCTTTTGTTGGAAATCTTTTATTTAGCATGTCTTTGTGATGATAAAATAAATATCTTTACTCACTAGTCTAATAAATATATTTACAAATTTTGATCTACAATTTTAAGTCTTTAATCTATATATTAGACTTTGTTTAGTTTATCATGTGAAAATAAAAATAATAATTATTATATAGATTATTGCTAAAGGGTTTTTAGCATCTTTAAAATTTAAGTTATAATTTAACTTTTTTTTAATTTTCTATATTCTCACATATATATTTATTTCAATACTATATGTTTTAATTTATAACCTTTTAGTTTGCTTTTGGTTTTTTTTTTTTTATTTAACTTTAGAAAGTTGTTATCTATCTTTGTTTTAAAGTTATAATTTATCTTCTAAAATTATAATTTATGAAATTTATTTGAATCTCTTTGAGTTGTTGCATGATATATTTCTTATGAATTAAGCTTTTTTAAACCATGTTTATATATTTGTTTAGTTTATATATGGTACTTGCAAGCTTATTGGTATAATCATGCATTTTGTCTTTCTTGTTCAAATATAATTTTTTTAACATAATGCATATTTAATTTGAACTAAAATAAACAAAAAACTTTTATTTTTAATCTTGTATAATTTAAATATTTTTGTTTATCAAATTATTTTATTTCAAGTTTTATATTATTTTGCTTACTTGTTGTGAAGCTGGAACAACGGGCGGCAGCCTCCTCTCTCCATTAGTTTGAAACAACGTTTGAACCACTTTTCCTCATCCCAATCACCACCTCAGGGCAACGCCATCATGAGCCATCGTTAGTGACAATGACCACGCTGCCCCCATTCCAGGTAATCTTTTTCCCCCTTTTTCCCCCTCCTGTATTGTTTCTCCCTTATGCTTCCTTTAGCTTGCATGCAGAATGTGAGCAATTTCATGTTCTGCAACAAACTAATTATAATTAACTGGTTACTGTGTTGAGCATGGTAGCCAGTTAATCGGTTATTGGACTAGACCTTCAGCCTAGCCATATCCAAAAAAAAAAAAAGAGGTTTTGTTAGGCCTTCAACAGACCCAACCAGCCCAGCCCTTAGGCTAAGGGTGTGTTTGACAGACGCACCCTTATCTCTTTCCTTTGGTTTTAAATTTGCTTTTATCTTAAAATCTAGCCAAACATGCCCTTAAAAAATCTCAGAAAGTTCTACAAAATTTCATGGGTCATTTTGAATTTATTTGTGGGCACATCGCATGTTTTCCTTAATTTTTGTACTTCATATCGAAGTTATGGACTTATATTGTAAAATACTAATCTGGTATCAAAGTACCTGCTTTTCACTGAAATTTCAAGAAATTCAAAAAATTACTTTAGAAATTCTCACTTATAAAAAACAAAAAATATGTTTTATAGGTGTGCATATGGCCAAGTCTCTCAAATATATATATATATATATATAAATATCATATCATATTTCCATATAAAGATTAAAAAAATGCATTTGCATACATTTTTAAATTTAATAACCAGTTTATTAAAGCCATAAGAACTAGGCCTATATTTCAAAAATACCAAAAAAAGAATTTTATTTTTTGTTAGTATTTGGAATTATGAACTTATATGTAAGACATATTCTGATATTAAATGAAAATATAGTTTGTTTTATTTTTATATTGACATTAGAATGATTAGATTTTTAACCTGATAAAATAAGAATCTCCTTACTGAGAAAGACTTTTCTTCGACCATAGATAGACTAATGATTAGAAAACACAACAATATCTAAGTTTATATCAAACAAATAAACAATGCAGCTTACCTCAGGTAAGACGTATTAGGGTTGCTAATATTTTTTATTTATGCAACTAGTCCTCGTACCCAAACTCTGAGACTAGTTAGGGTTCCTAGTGACTAAAATACTAGATGGCGACTCTCATAATCTCTTTCTACTGATAAGAGACAGGAATTTTTTATCCTTTCCACTCACACTATTCCTGATCCAGAAAGATGATCGTTGCAATGCCACACACGTGTAACAATGATTTTGTGCTTTAAAAAGTTGTATTTTGAATATATATTAAAAAATACACAATATGATGTGTATAATTCAATCAAGAGTGCAAAGATACTTTGAAATGCTTTTAACAAAAAGTTCAAGATTGAAGTTGTCGTTATGTAAAGGTTCATAGTCACTAAATTTCTAAATCTAAAAATGACATCAAAGTTATCTGGTCAAATTTGCTCATGTATACATCATTATTAAACTATATGTTACTATTTATATATACAAAAAGTTAGTGAGGTGAATAAATATGCTAATAAGTTCTATCTAAAGAGATTGAGTTTTAAGCGGGATCGTTTGTGACCTCTTCAATCTTTCCTAAAAACTTACTTAGTGAAGATATAATTCACACGATACTATTTTTAATGGTATAATTCATAAGTGAAATGATGATGATTAAACAAATCATGGTGAACAAAATAATGTCCAACAAAGCAACCCAAGAAAAGAAATGATTGTTGAAGCCAATATTAATAAAAGTTGATTACCTGGCTGATAAAGTTTTAGAAATAAACATGTTTGTTGTTTTCAAAGTCAACCTGATTATACAATCCTGAATAGTGATGGGTTGATACTGGTGTTATAAGAAATGTATGCATTGAGAATATGATATTTTCCACGTACAAAGAAGTAGATGAAGAAAACCTATACATGGAAAACTCATCAATCTCTAAGATGCTAGGTGTCTCTTAAGTAAAAAAAATAAGAAAGTAACTCATCTTCTACATATATTTGAGAATAAAATTCTCTACTATGTCTCTACAAAAATACTTATTCTCAATTTTTCTCAAAATGTATGATCATTCTCTAATTTATTCTTTTGTCATAATTCTTCATCCAAACTATTGTAAGTACTCTTACTTAAGAAACTCAAAATCCTAACTTTAAAAGGTTTTTGGTTCTATTGCTCGTTGATGATGATGACGAATTTATATCTCTTGGGTTGTGGTGGTCTATCTTGGTTTGTCAAGGCTCTACGACCCACTATCATGTTTGTCTTCATTAACACCCTCCATATAGACAAGTGGTTGTTTAGGTGAATTTTCAAAAATAAGTCTAAGGTTATGCCTACCTTGAGGTAAATCTCCGAGCATGTTTCTCTTCTCTTCTCTTCTCTTCATCGTAAGTGATCTATCCACTCAATCAATTTTGCTATGAAATGCTCTTGTTGATAAAAATTTTATGGTATGGTTCTTTACGCTATTTCCTGAGCTTTCATAGTGCCTGATATGACCCTTACTCCTACATTGTGGGGTAGGTTTCTACTGTCTTCGTTCATCAAATAGGCTAGCCTATTTTGGTATCAACTGACATAGCATATAACATGGATAGGGTTCCTTAATCCCTAAAGCTTTACAGCCCTAAACTATAAAGAAAGAAACTATAGCTATCAAGCTCTAAGGTTATAACTCTAAACTATAGAAAAATTACAACTTCAACCAAGAAAAGTGAATCAAACTCCTGGAGTTAGGAGATTATTCAACTAACTAATGCATAAAAATATAAACATTTCTAGGTTCATTTGTTGAAAAGAAAATGACACAACCTATATGTATAAAATAAGCAAGAGTAATTGATTATTTTACTTTTCTAATAAAAAAAATAATAGCTCTATCTTCCCTCCAAATTAGTTTTTTTTTTCTTATTATATGGGAGGAACTTCTTATTTGAATTTCATTGTATTTTTTAACGAAAAATATGTTTTGAATTCTAAGCTTCAAAATGTATGACTTTTTATAGACTAGAAAACAATCTACACAAGGAATAAAAAAAGTTTTTAATAATGTGGTGGCTAGAAAAACAATTAAGAAATATTAATCGTGAAACCTTATGAATATGATATCTTAAGATAAAAATTAGACTCTTAAAATAACAAATATGAAAATAAAAGAGGTAGATTCAGAAAACTCGTGCTTTTTTTCCTCGTTAGATGAGAGGAAATTTTCACTACCAAAAAGCCCAAAGCTCAGTGTTGTTACCCATTTTTGGGTTTCCCCACAAAAAAATGAAAAAAATAAATAAATAAAAATATATCAAAAATACATATCAAATAATATATTCGGAAGAAAAAAATAGGAGTGAAAAGGATGTTGGAACGCCTATAAAATGGCTAGGAATTGGTTGAGGAGGTTCAAAAATACAAGAATTGAAATTTGACATTATATTTTTTACTGATGAGAGCCCTGTTGACAAAGAAAATTCAAGTTGAGGAAGAAAAGTCCAAAATCAGATGTTTATGGACTCAATGAAATTTTATCTAAGGTTTAAAGGAATTTATGGAGGGTTGGATTGTAAGAAAAAATTGATTTTTAAGTCAATTTAGGCTTTTATTGGAAAAAATTAAAGTTTTGGGTCCAATTATAACTTTTAAGAGTTAATTTGTTCAAATCATGGGTTTAATTGCATAAGTATTGAAGTTTGATGGCCAATTAAGGACTTAATTGAAACAATCCGAAGCCAAAGACCAAACCAGGAAAAGCGCTAAAATTAAGGGATCCAGATACAGTTTTTCCAGGGGTTTGATTACAAAATTGCAAAAAACTTCAATGATAAATCAGAAGAAATCCAAACGGCGTCGTTCCATTAAAGCACTATTCACTCTTCTTAAACATAACAGTTGTGGCATTAAAGGCAGGAGACATTGGCAGTGATAATGGAACTGTTTTCAATCAGGAGGCGCGTCTTGCGGCTGATATTTCTCGTCGTCGTGATGCATGCGACTATTACCAAAAGAACACTTGCGTCCTCTGGCTATAAAAGCCAGAGGAAGAACCGAACACCAGGGGCATAAGGAAAAGGGGGAGAAAAAGAACGAGACAGGGAGGAACGAGAGAGGAGAAGAAGAGAAAACAGGATGGGGACAGAAAGGAAAAGAGAGAAAAAGGGAGAAGGAGAAAACAGAAGGTGGGAAATCTTTTGAAAAGAATGGAGAGACGGGGAAAGAAAGTTACAGAGGAAGAAGGAAGGAAAAAGAAGAACCACCGTTGGTTTTCCTCTCCACCGCTGCCACAACGCCGCCACTGAGAAGGGAGTATCAATCAACAGAAAAAAAAAAAAAAAAAAAAAAAAAAAAAAAAAAAAAAAAACAGAGGCTCACACCTCTGCATAGAGAGGAGAAGAGCCACTGTCGCCCCCCACAGCAACTCCACCGTCCATCAACCTCCACCACATCGTCTGAAAGCCACCAGCAGCTCCACCCCCACCAGAGACCAAAAGGAGAAGAACCAAATAGAAACAGACGAGGAAGGCAAAAAAAAAAAAACAGAGGTTGGTGTCTTTGCACGGGGAAGAAAAAGAAAAGATGCAGCAAACACTGCCCGCCACCGTCATAACCACTGTGAACCATTGTCGGCTTCCTCTCCACCGCCACTAGCATCACTGTGAGCGTCAGCATGTCAGCCTTCCTCGCTTTCCCCTTTTCCTTCTTCGTCTTCTTCTTCTCCACTGCATCGTCTCCACTGTTCACGTAGCATATGAACAGTGGAGAGTGCTCCACTGTTCACTAGGCCGGACAAGTCTGGCCCAGCCCAAAATGAGTGGGTCGGGTCCGGCCCAGTAAAAAAAATTAAAAAATATTTTCAAAAGTTTGTGATTTTTCTGCGTATAATTTTATTGAATTTTGCTTAATATTGATTTGTATTTTTATACTGTAAAGATACAAATCCAATATTAAAATACCTGGTTTTCATCGAAACATTAAAAAAAAATATTTTTTTTGTTTTCATGCATACGGCCAAGTCTCTCAAAAATAATAATAAAAATCATCATATTGTATTTTCATACAACAAAGAAAATTTCAAAAAAATATGTATTAGCATGCATTTTGGCTTTAATAACCAATTTATTAAAATCACGAGAACTAGGCCAATATTTCAAAAATTCCAAAAAAAATTATTTTGTTTTTTTCTTTTAATATTTAGGGTTACAACCTTATACGTAAGACGTATTCTGGATATTAAATTCTTTTGTTGACGTCAGAACAATTAGGTTTTACCCGATGAGATAAGGTTCTCCTTACCGATGAGAACTTTTCTTAAACCATAGAGGGACCAACAACTAGAAAGCATGACAAGACCTTAGATTTTATCAGACAACAAAACAATACAGCTTACCTTAGGTAGGGTGTATTTGGGGTGCTAATACCTTCCCTTTACGCAACCAGTTCTCGTACCCGATCTCTGAGACTAGTTAGGGTTCCTAGTGACCAAAATACTAGGTGACGACTCCCATTCTAATTTTTCATTGATAAGAGACAAGAATTCATTGTCTCCTAATATTTGCCAGAGAGATAGAAGATAAGATATTTTGAGGGTGGATGTTTTCACCGCGACGCCGCACACGTGCGACACTCAGCGTCAATGTTAGAGTTTGTGATGGAGTAAAAATTAAGATAAGCAGCACTTGACAATTCTATAACATAAAAGGAATTAAGGCATTGATAGAAACTAATGTTATATGTTGTGAAAATCTCTAAAATTTAATTCTAACTTTATTATCACAAAAAAAGGAGAGATTTTATAGTATGATTATGAAAATTAGGTCAAACCCAAATAGGACTTTGCTAAATCTTTTTACAAGATACCAAATTAAGAAAGGACGAGGGTTTGAATAAAAAATTAAAGAAAATAAATTCTAAAAATAAAAAGATAAATCCATATTTTGTTAACTCAGTTCAAAGAACTATACATCCACTCTTATAAATTGATTGATCATATAAGTAAAATAAATATCCTTTCAATTCTAGCAAATAAACTCGATTTCCTTTAAAGTTAAGGGGAATCGAGAAAATTAACAATAAAATTAATCAGATAAAACTTCTAATCAATTCTTTATCATCAAGCGAGTTTAATATTGAAACACAATTTTCATTCACTCGGTAATAGTCGTAGGATCAAAGATTGTAAATTTTTTCCAAACAACAGTTCAAAAGCTTGAACAATTTTACTTGACCTATTCCTCCCTAATAAATTAAACTAATAACAATTAATTCATTTGTTTCTTATTCTTGTCCTTAATAACAATTACAAATTGAAAGAAACTAGAAAATATATATTATCATCTCAAACCAATTCAATTAGCATGAGCAGAAATCAGTAGCATAAATTTAAAACAAGAATGAATAAGTACTTGAATGTGAAAGAATTACAATGATACATGTTACTTCTCACAATCGATAATTGAGATGGATTCTATTCCCTTTGAACTGAACAAAAGAATTAGTTGTTCATCCTCAAGGAATTGCGAAAAGAAAATAGAAAGAAGGAAGGAAGTGGAATGATCCCTCTATCTGATTTTTTTTTCCCTTCTATTTAACATGAAAAAAGGTAGCTTTAATGATAAGATATCAAGGATAAAAATTAAGAGATTAAATATTATAGAGAAAATCTCTCCAATCCTTTTAGATTTCTTTTTAATTATAGGATTCCCAATTATAATCAATTCCCACCAGATTAGGAAACAAAACTCTCCCTCCAGCTTGCATCAGGGTTTTTGTATTGAAAATGATCTTTTATATTCTTGAGCCCTTCATAAATGTTGTAGTTCTAGATGTGTAGATGAATTTAGATCTTTGAACCGCCTAATTTTAATACCTGAAAGTCAAGATATGTCCATTTAAATGTTTAGTGTGCGAACATCAAATCCTACCGCAAATAGAATTCAGGCCTGATTTTACGATTCCATTTAGAGCCCCGAGGGAACTCGAACTTTTGCTCATAATGGATTTTCTAGAAAACTTGATATGTGTACTTTAACTTTGATGAAGCAAACATTTCCATTCTAGAACTCCAACTTAGTGAAAAACTTGAAACAAGCAATAAAAGTCTGGAACATAAAATGCGAATTTTTTTAATTTTTAGCAATTAATTCACAAAGTCTCTTAGTCATGTTAAACCCATAAAATAACTTTTAATAAGCTCAAATAAGCTTAAAACATATTAAAAAAAATATAATGTAAGAGAAATAAAATATATTTCCTAAACCTATAAAATAATTTTTTATTATGTATTTTTTTCTAAATTTATCTTTTTAATTACCCTATTTTTTTAGTTTATTTCCAATTTATTTCTAATTATTTAAGGAAAATTTGACATTGATCCCCAAAAATAGAAGACACGTCAATTTGATCATTTGTAAAAATATATTATCGAACCTTTAAAGAAGGAGGTTTGTCTTTCATAAAAACAAAACTCCCTATATCGATTCTAAACAAAGAAACTTATAGAAAAAATCTAAATTAA
>Ga0307507_10011520_pt1 | contig 11135 bp, 8 predicted proteins | sample 7_EM_MG_FD_207223 | JGI IMG/M metagenome (GOLD analysis project Ga0307507, IMG submission 207223) | Populus trichocarpa ectomycorrhiza microbial communities from riparian zone in the Pacific Northwest, United States - 7_EM | ecosystem: Host-associated > Plants > Roots > Unclassified | place... | reverse complement strand
AAATCTACAAATTCTGTCGATTTTTGGCCCGGTCTCTACCTCCACAACTTCGAAAGCCATTGCTGATCTTCGATTGAAACGACAATGTGAAGTTGATTATGGAAATTTAACTATTTTATTATCATTCGATTAATCTATTTTTTTATTAGATTTTAATAAATAATTAAAAGAATGTTGTTTTGAGTTTATTTTATATCTCAAAGTTGATCTAACTGGATTTTAATCGGATGAACTTGACGATCCATTTAATTTCAAATATAATGCTAACTAGATCTTGATTACTGAATTCTCAAATCCGGATGAAGTTTGTGTGAAGTCATTCCTCAAAGATTTCGTCATGGTGTGTATTTTCTTTTTCTACCAAACCCACGGTCTCTACTTCACTGCTTAAAATAGTCACGTCTCCTCGTCCACAAGACTTGCATGAAAAGAGAATAATCGAAGAATCAAGACAAACTTGAACGATCTTTTCAAATAAAATGCATGCATTTATTACAAATAAAAACGTTGCGCTTCCTGTCGATTTTTTTTTTACTCTATTTTAAATAAAATGCATGCATTTATTTGGACGACTTGCTTATTTTGACATTCCTCACCTAATTTAGTAGCATTTTTCTTCTGGTTTTGAATATTTACTTCCTCTCTAAATTTTGACATTTGAGTTTATTTGACCTTATCTAGAAGTCTATTTGAACAAAATAATAGTGTTGGAATCTTGTGAGGTTAATTGAAAAAATTCCTTTTACGGTCAATGAGAAGTAATAAAATCTTAAAAATAAATAATTGATTATTCAGAATAACAAATCTTGATTAATTTTAAAATAATTCAATAAGTAATCACTCCTTTTGCTTTTGCTTAATCTTACACACTAGTTTACATGTTAGGATTGCTATTCGATCATTTATACAAGTTTGTATATTTGTTAGTAATAATGTTAGCCTTTTTTTTTTTTTTGTTATGGTTGCAAATTGTCATATTCTTATTATATTTATTGTTTATAAAATCTACATATTTTTCTCACTTGTCTAATTTTATTTGTGAATTTTGGACAACATTCCTTTCCTACATTTCTTGTATATCTTCTCATCAAGTTGAGGATCCACATGGATTATTTTCAACTGTGTTATATGGTGTGAGTTTTATATAAATTATAATCTATTACATTTTGAATTAACTATCACCTGTAAATTTAGTATTGACTTATTAAAGTTATTAAACTTGATTCGATATATGATTCAATTCAAGATTTTTCTCACTGGTTAAGCGAGGTAATTATTGTCAATCTAACCTAATGTTATTTAAAGATTTTATTTAAAAAAAGTTCAAACAACATCAATCTAATTATTTTTTAAACTTTAATAGTGTTTTGACTGATCAGATCAGGTCACAAATTGATCCACCAAATTAATCGAGTCATATCATATCAACTTTTATTTTATTATTTAATATGAAACTCAACCTCCAACAAAGACTGAGTTGGTAGGTCACCAAGTACATCTATTTGGCCCACTAGATTTAATAACACCACTTTTTATGGATGAAAATGAAGTAATAATGTTGTTAAAAAAATCCATCACATGCTGCAAGTTTTTGCGCCATGTGCTTCTTATGATTTTGTGCGAATCAATTGGTATCTTTGTTATACAGTGGTCTTGTGAAGAAGGGATGCTATCACACATTAACATTTAATTGTTTTCATTTAACTCACTATTTATTTTTGTGCATTAAATTGATAGTTTTTTTAGTGTATTTTTTTTATGATATTGATGTATTAATGTTAACAATAAAAAATATTAAAAAAAACATTTCAATATAGTTAATTTCAAATAAAAAATATTTTTAAAAATATATTTCACCATAATAACAAATACACAAAATATAATACACTAATCACTGGCAACATATTCAAATACAAGTGAAAATCATTTTGACACTCAATCATATTTTTTTTTGGGATTGAGATCTGCATAGCAGATCTCGAATTCAAGTTAGGACGTGTACCTTTTATAAAAGCTTGGGATAGCCGAGATTTTATTCGCTCACCTGAGTTTATAAAATACGTTTTTCCAGAGGGTGGGGTTTCTCAAATCTCAAAAAAAAATAAAAAAAATTTACACCATTTTTTATCGATAATAATAGACGACTACATGTCAACTTTCATGCTAATTAAAACTCCCTCCTTTTACAAATAAAATAAATTATTTTGAATAAATGATTTCAACTCACGAATCTTTTTAACTGTTGAGTAAATATCTTAAAAATTATATTGCCTAGCACATTTTTTTTTATTTTTTGTTAAAAATCATCTAAAAAGACTTTATTATCATTAATTACAAGTTCACTCATTGTATTCTGAATTCTAAGAAAGATGGCACAAAAAAAGTTTCTCATGTCTATTAATTTGAAAGCATTGAATATTCTAAGTATTTGGAATGACGTAGGTCGTAACTTTCAAATTTTAAATGAGTTTCTTTGAAAAATTATAAAATTCATATTTTTTATTATTTTTCAATAATTTTAATGTATGTGTAAAGATATAGTAAAGATTTTTTATGTGATGTCGAACAAATATGACGTTGAGATCTTTCAAACGCTGCCCTGAAAGACAATATTTGGTGGCCAGACGACTCTACACGCTGGTGGGTGCTAGTATACTTTTTTTAAAATAATATTTAATATTTGATAATTATAATAACATCTTGAGTAACCTAAAAAATTACAATAAAGCCAATGTATAATAAAAAAAAACACTTATAAGAGAATAATATTTTTTCCCCGACAAGGTTACCAAAGTAATTGCAGTATCCCGAATAAAATAAAAGTACCAAAATTCCCCAAAGACAAAATCCTAAGTATTTTTTATTCCAGTGCTAAGATAGTAAATTAAATGTGTTAAAAATTATGATAAAAACAATTATGTCATGATAAAAATATAATATTACCTTCAATATCTATTTCAATGATTTTATTTTGCAAGGGCAATCTTGTAGTTTTACCATTACAATGAATAATAATACGTGTCTACAACACAGTAACTTTCCCTTGGGAAATAGTTTCTTTGTTTTTGTTTAAAACATAAAATCCATGGAAAAAATTCATGTTGATATATAAATTATTCAAGAATATCTGAAATATTTGACCCCGATAATAAAAACAAAAGAATATCCGAGATATTTGACCACAGATTATCATTGAATCTACCAAACAAATCATAACAATCGATTCTATTCAAAGATAAGTCACTGATACACGAGCAATCAACCCAGAACGCTCATGCTAGGAGGAATCCTAGCAAAGCACACGAACTTTCCAACGGTCAATAATCTCCATCTTCAACACTTAGAGCTTTAGATTATTCAAGATAATGGCACAAGGCTCCCTTTAGGAGGAATCCAGGCAAATGCCGCGAGTTTTCCAACGGTCAATAATGTCCAACTCCTACACTTTTGTCTTTTGCAATGACATGACATTATAAAAAAAATCCATGTATAAATCCGATGAGCTAATTTATAGCTTAATTTGGGTTATATTTTATTGTAAACTAGGTTTTTATATTAAAATAATATTGTTTTATTTTAAAAATTATATTATTTAAATAAAATATGTATTAATTTATGATTAATAGATTAACTTAATTAACCCACAAAAATTAATCTCTAATCGAGTCTTATAACTAAGAATCATATTTGTTTTTGTTTTCTTGTCCAGAACAATAATCATAACAAAGACCGGTCAGTTAAGTATCGTTTCGCATTGACATTACAAAATTTCTGATTTTTTTAATTTTAAATTAATATTTTTTAATTATTTTAACATATTAATATTAAAAATAAATAAAAAATATTATTTTAATTTATTTTAAAAAGATATCTATCAACTCCCGATGTTAATCTATTGCTTTTTTTTTTATATTAATTGTACTTTGATTTTTATTACTTTCCTCTGCCAGCACAGCCATCTCTCTCTCTTTTTTAACGCTGTTTCTGCTCTTTGTTGTGGTTGTTACTTTTCTTGGCGGTCAGGAGTGAAACAAGTTAAACTACTTTGGCATGTTGTGTTTTTAGCGTTGGGTTGTGAAGTTTGGCTGTTTTTACATCTGGGTTTGATTCAGTTAATCAAGAGAATTTGGTTCCACTTTGAGGTTTTTGCCATATTTTGGAAAGCTGGGGTTTTGATCAATAACTGTTGTAGCAACTGGGGCTTGAATATTTGTTGGTTTGGTGATCAGTTTGTGAAGAACTTTGATTGGATTTTGTGGCTGTTGCTAGGGATTGAACTTGTCTGTTGTTTAGAACAAATTTGGAAGGGTTGGAAAGTTTTTTTTTTCCTTTTTTTTTTTCAATTTGGTGAACTTGGTCTTGGAGACAATATTTGGATTTTGTGGCAACAGGGAGAAGTTGAACTTGCCTGTTTAAGCAGTTCGAATTCTTGAACTGGAAGTTTCAGTTACTTTGTTATCTGGACTGCTGTCTTCTGTGGATTTGGTGGGTGAGATTTGAGCAATTCAGCTGAGTCTCATCGTGATAGTCAATAATTGGGTTAGCTGGAACTTGCGAGTTGCGAGCATAGAGATTAGTGGGTTTTAAACATCAAGTTGCTTTTGTGTTTCTGTTTTCTAGTGTTGGATGCTCTGGGTATGAAAGCGTGAGCTATATTAGTTGAATTTCTGCAGTTTTGTGTATATTCTGCAGTTCTGCAGAACAAAGACATGTTTTCATCATTTTTAAATTCCCAAAGATTGAAACGGAGCACAATTTTTCTTTGAGGATGGCTATGAATGCATTGATTCTATTGTTATTGGTGCAATTTCCGATTATACTGGCCTCAAGGTTTTCTATACATTCAAAGGTTTGTGGTTCTGATCATATAGCCTATTCAAATTTTCACGGTCATGAATTGTTTTACATTAATGGGGAGCTCAAAGACAAAGAATCATTTTGCAAGGCCTTCCATTTCCTCGATGTAAATGCTTGTATCTTTGAGAACTACCTTGGGAGTAGCTCCAGTGGATTGGACCCGGACCTTTCTTCAGGTATGCGCTGATCTAAGATTCATGTTTAGGTTTCTGATTTAAAAGTCGAGTGAGTCATTGTTGTAAGCTTGTACCTCGTTTAAATTAGCCAATATTCAATTCCCAACAATCAACATAAGTTCCTCATTTACTGTTGTTTTGGCAGCTGACTTTCCTCTAAAGCGAGAAAGAAATCTTCTGCAAAAGGAGGGTAGAGAAGAATCCACAAGTCATGGTCTTAGTCAGGATACTCCAAAAGAGAAGAAGGATGATCCAGAAACTCTTTCAACTCCCTATAAAGCTGGGTTAGCAGTGGCAGGAGTTGTTGTTATGTGTTGTGGTTTTCTCTGCCCGTGTCTATATAAGAAAAGGAAACCAGCCACGCACACTGTTCTTGAAAAGGATCCAAACTCACGTGAGTCTAAAATGATCTTATCTGTATCTCAAATATTTGAAGTTTAAGGACATCATTAAGTTATAACTTGTGAGTTCACCAAATAGATATATACAGTTTTATGATTAGGGAGTTCATTAGCAACTTTGTATTAATAATTTTGCTATGTTGCTACTTTGTATTCATCTGATTTCTTTACCATTTCTCGATGATTTAATTGACAATTCAATCAATTATGGTCTTGCAGTGGATTCAGTACCCTCGTTCAATGCGAATCCTGCTTCTGAAAAAGTGCTGTCCACTCCACATCGGGTGCCACCTAGTCCTTCTAGATTCTCTCCATCTCCAAAACTCAGTAGATTAGGATCAGTTCATCTCAATCTGAGTCAGGTTGCTAGAGCCACACGTAATTTTTCTCCATCACTTCAGATAGGCGAAGGAGGCTTTGGAATTGTCTACAAGGCCCAACTAGACAACGGTCAGTTGGTTGCCATAAAACGAGCAAAGAAGGTAAGCCGCAATACCCTTCATGATGATTGCGCCATTGTTTCACATTTTCCTACCGTTGGTTGATGTGAAAACATTATGCAGGAATACTTTGTGAACTTACAAACTGAATTCAGCAGTGAAGTTGAACTTCTGGCCAAAATTGATCATCGGAATCTGGTGAAGTTGCTTGGTTATGTTGATAAAGGAGATGAACGCCTTATTATTACAGAGTATGTGCCCAATGGTACTCTCAGAGAACATCTGGATGGTAAGCATATGCAATTATAAGAGAGTTAAAGTTCCAATCAACAACAACCTTTATTCTAATAGTTCTGCAATTCCCTGCAGTTCTGCATGGCAAAATCCTGGATTTCAACCAGCGGCTTGAAATATCCATTGATGTTGCTCATGGATTAACTTATCTCCATCTATATGCAGGTTAGAAATCTGTCAGTTGGTTATATTATTTCTGAGAAATTTCATGCATTGAAATGCCAATTCAACTTGAATTATGACCTTCCAAGAAAGCAAAGAAGAGCACTTAAAATATATTACTGTATATGGTTGGGTTTTGCACACGTACTGGTGGCAATAATATTTTTAGGAGAATTGATTAGATTTAACAAGCTATATGTTCAAAGCTTCATAAGCCTCCTAATAATTTTAGATGATTAGAATTTGTTTGCGCACCAACCATGGGAGATTTAGTCCGCAAGTATTTAGCATAAAAAACTTCATTCATTTTGTTTCCTTAACTAAACACTCCCACCTCTGGTACCAGACACATAAAACCCAGTATATTCTCTTATTTTGTTGTTTCCTCAGTTTGAGAACATGTCCTGGTCAGAGAAGTCACCAGAAGGTCATCTCATCCATTCTAATATCATGGGTGACCAGTGTCCTTTATTCTCTCCCTTCCTCTGGAATATTGATGGAAAGTAATGAAGATGGAATTACCTAACTGTCAATCTAAGTTTCCAACAAAAGAAGTTTATCATATCAAAATGCTGCCGATCATTATCACGCTCTTGGTCACTCACCTCTTTTGATTCAACACCTATCCCAAGATCCTAGTTTTTGTTTTTGACAATTGCATTTCTCACCAATTATCATCTCATTACGAGGAAATAAATCTCTGAACCATATATTGGAAAGCTATAGTTTCAAGAAGACTGCGGAAAATATCTAAATTCTCAAAGTTGGTGCTTGATATCACCCAATTGCTACCCTGTGATCTCACAGAGAGCTCTTTTGGGTCTGGATATTTCTTTGCATGTACTCTTCATTGTATAATAGTCATCTAATTAATTTCTTTTATGTTGCTTATCTCACAACAGAGAAGCAAATAATTCATCGAGACGTGAAGTCATCCAACATTCTTTTGACAGAGAGCATGAGAGCCAAAGTGGCAGACTTTGGATTTGCTAGGATGGGTCCAGTAGACTCTGATCAAACTCATATCTCAACCAAAGTGAAGGGGACAATGGGTTACCTAGACCCTGAATATATGAAGACCTATCAACTTACCCCCAAGAGTGATGTGTACTCATTTGGGATTTTACTTCTGGAAATCCTGACAGGACGGCGCCCTGTGGAGATGAAGAAACCTGCTGATGAGCGGGTGACACTTAGATGGGTAAGCTTTACATCTTGTAAATTGATAATGTTTATTTGATGGTTACTATTGCACTTATTAAGTGTGTCAGGACAGAACATGTACAATTACCACACCCAGGATAAAAATCATGTTCCTCATAGAACAGAGCCTTTGGTAAATGAGCATGGATGATGATAGTAGCGACCTCCACCACTGTAAATGAGATGGTCAAAATTTTGTGTGGCTAGAAGCCAATTTTAGTCAGGTCCAGCCTCTGGTACATGCTTTTCAAAAGCAACTAGAAGTGTTAAATCAGGCTTCAAGAAGACCTCGTCCTGCCCAACTTAAGCAATAGCTCTCATTGAGAGTTACGCTGGACCCCATTCTCAGCCTGTCTAATCTCTAATGTTTTGGCTTCCTTTGTGCCGATCAACGAACATAATGTGGTTGTCTAATTTTATTTTGTCACTGGGGATTTCTAAACTGTAGTTTATGTGTTGTTCCTCACAAAGTTGTTATGCTAACATTGAGTGTTGAGCCTGCAAGATGAATTGCTTCTTGTTTATATTGGATAGCTAGTTAACAAGCAATACCAACGCAAAAGATCAGTTAGACTCCCAGACTACGTTCTAGCAGAACTGAGAGTTCTAGTTTGCTGCCTGGGAGTTTCTTAAGATAGACCCCTTTTTATATCTGTGGACATAGTATATCTAACCACATCAGAGTATTTCCTTGAAAACCTTTGTATATTTTTCAAAACAGCATGTTGTCTCTTTTTCTTAGAGCATTACTGCTTCTTAGGGGGCGTTTGTTTTGCGTAGAATATTTTACGGATGGAAAATCTCTTGCATGAAAATGTTTTCCCATAAAATATCATGTGAAATTTTTTTATGATGTTTAATAAGTAATGATGTGAAAAGTACAAATATAGTTGAATAATGATAATGTGTTACGGTTATGATGTGGTGGTGGTTGTGATAGTAGTGATGATATGGGTTGGGGTGGGGATTATTATTCGTAAAATATTCTATAAAACTTCATGAATATTTTTTAACAAATAAACTAAGTTTAAAAGTTGATTGCAAAATATTTGAAGTTGATTAGTTTTTTTGAAATATTTTATGAGAAACAAAACATAAGAAAACATTTTCATGTAAAGTATTTTATGCAAAACAAATGCCCTCAAATTGAATATTTTGTTCTTGTTGGTGTAATTCGCTAGTTGAATTTCTCAAAACCTGAATGCAGCTACCGTTCTGTACAATATCATCTGTGAACTTACCAGATCATTCATCTCATGTGGTAATTTGTGCAGGTCTTTAGGAAGTACGAGGAAGGAAATGTAGTGGACATGGCGGACCCGCTTATGGAAGAAGTGGTGGACGCAGAGATACTATCCAAAATGTTTGCCTTAGCAATCCAGTGTGCAGCACCCGTTCGCACCGAACGACCGGACATGAAAGTAGTAGTTGAGCAGTTGTGGGGAATAAGATCTGACTACCTGAAAGGTGTAAAGAAAGGGTAACAGCAGCGCAAAACTTAAGTGGTCTTCTAGCCGTCTTACAATTCCTTTCTGTTCTTTTTTTACTTCTTTTTTTAGCCTACCTGTAAACAAATTGTGTTTTTAACTTTGAGACAGGTTACTTCCATCTCCACTCTGATGCTCATCATTTTAAGGAAGCATTTCAAAATGTGTTGTTCACCTAGTTAGAGAGTGATCCTGTTATGACAAACATAAACCAAGTCCAGTCCTAAAATGTCACCATGAGAGAAGGTAATTGTTGAGTTAGTCTTACCTATTATCAACCACTTGACTAAGGATTTATTTAAAAAGAAACTCAATGCTTGATTCATCCTCGGTTCATATGTTAATAAGCTTTGTTACTTGTAAGTAGAAAAACAAAATCCCTCCGAAGGGCATCGATCATTATCCATTAAGCTGTAAAGGACATTTTTCACCAAATCATTCACTGAACTGCCCTATAAGATTTTAGATTAAGAGTGGCATGAGGATTCCTAGGAAGGTTGCAGACCCTGTATATGTTCTGGCAGGAAATCATGCCTTGTATGTGTATTGGGAACCGAATTATATGCATAGAGTAGACTAGACTATTAAGAGTGAAAGCAACCATGTCTAAAAACATGGGGAAAAAAGAGCCATTGTGATATATAAAAAGAGGATACAAGGCAAAGGCTACCAAATAACCACAGCATAGAAAAACCAGTAGGCTTACCAAAAACTAGGTATTCTATAATGCGAGATTGGATACAATACAAGCATGATGAAAATGAGGAATCAACTGTGGCTGTAAGAAGAAGAGAGTTGCAAAGATAGAGGCGAAAGGTATGAATGTATGGCATTATCTCTCAATTCCTAGTCAATCCACCTTCTCAGAACCCCATTTTCTAATTACCGATCTGAGACATTTATTATGTAAACAAAATGGAGAATCAAAACCAAAGCTCACAATTGGGCTTGCCACATAATCATTTAAGACAAGGGAATGATATCAAGATGATTGGATGGTTGTAGACTTTCTATTTTACCCTACTAGACTCCATGATTAACAATTTCTGATGAAAATCCCAGTGCAATTGTACTGTTATTTACTCGGTTTCCAGCCATGATGAAATAGTAACTCAAAGAGATGTACATTTGCTGCAAGGTTACACACAATTGTAGACGAATCATAAACATTTGAACAAGGCCCTTTACTGTTTCATGTACTGAAACATATGACCTTAGCACATGCATGCATACAGACGTAGACATGCTAGTTAATAAAGTATTGTCCCACTGCAAGACAATTTCTTTTTCAGCTGAAGGAACAGCAGGACTGATCTCTACCAACCCACAAACAGGAAATTAAAGGAGACAGTAAAGGGCATTAGTAGTTCACGAATAAATATTGAAAGTACTATCTTGGCATGCCAAATTGTCAACTTTACCTTTCATTGGACTCCTAACAAGTTGTACTTTTATGCAAAACCTGCAGAAATGCAGTTTTTCTACTTTATTGCAGTAGTTCTTCTGACATGTAAAAGAGAGGAGAACCTTAACGAGAAAGAGGAAAGACTCGCATGTTCACTTGCTTCTGTCCTGCAATTCAAGACCAAGTACTGTGAACTAAAAGACAATGCCTTGTTTTCTTCAAAATGAAGAGGATTGCTTGCTCTTGATCTTTTGAACCCCCCAAAGACCCCAGCTCTTCAACTACTTCAGTCCACTTACCATAAGCCCTGATCACTTTGCATTTTGGAGCTGTTAAAACATGGGGTTTAGCAGAGAGAGAGAGAGGGATGGCTCATTGTTTAAACCCGGAGAATACCGGTTCATCAAGCGAATCCATGATGACATTCCTGAAAACAAGCCTGTAAGTATTCTTTAATAGATGTTTTTTCCTGTACAAGCACAAAATGAAGTTCAACATGAAATATTTTATCGTTTATTTATGTTCATTGTCAGTGGATTCCAAGAAAGTTCCTGAGAAAAATTGGAAATGTTTTGTCAAAGTCAGCAACACTTGAGGATCCAAATGGGACATTATGGAGAATAGAGTTGTTGAAGTCTGCTGATGGTATGGTTAGGTTTCAGAAAGGCTGGCAAGATTTTGCAGATTTTTACTCTCTTAAGAAAGGAGAT
>Ga0307507_10011519_pt1 | contig 11136 bp, 9 predicted proteins | sample 7_EM_MG_FD_207223 | JGI IMG/M metagenome (GOLD analysis project Ga0307507, IMG submission 207223) | Populus trichocarpa ectomycorrhiza microbial communities from riparian zone in the Pacific Northwest, United States - 7_EM | ecosystem: Host-associated > Plants > Roots > Unclassified | place... | reverse complement strand
TATATATTCTCTTTCAATATTCAATATCTTTCAGTATTGAACACGTCGTATTGATATTGATATTGAACGTTCAATATTCAATATTCAATATCAATAAGCAATATTCAATACTGATGGAAGCCCTGCCAATACCTAATAATCCAGCAGCTTCGGCAGCATTATAATAACCTAGCAGCGTTAGCAGCACCCAATACCCAATAAACTAGCAGCTCCGGCAGTATTCTATAACCCAGCAGCGTTAGCAGCACCTACCTACCTATAATCCCGACACCGTCTGCTACCCTACAGATCTGCCACGTCGAAAATCACGTTAACGGCACGCCCCTAAACGCCAGCGTGTCCCTTCCCCTTCTATGGCCTTTGCAAGCCACGAATACCACATTAACAGAGTCTATATATTGGTGGTTTTACGCACAAAGAAAGAATCGCCAGAGGAATTAAGACCTGCTAGCACACGCCTATAACGCCAACGCGCTCCCTATCCTCTGCCCCTCTTAAATCTGCTAGTATCTGCGGCAGCTATGAACCCTTAATGGCACTACCTTAACTTCCTAAGGGATATAGAAGCGGGAACTGTACGGCCACTGGACGGCCTTGTTATATTAACATCTATAATAACAAAGCCCAGTGGGAGTTTCCCACTATAACCGCTTATTAAAAATAGATTCAGGATATATAAGATATGGTTCAACAACAAGAGTAGACTTTTAAAATAAAATTGCGCTAATAGCAAGATATTCTAGACCTACGTTAATGACAGTACAAAAGAATCCAGAAGGCATATTAAGAATAAAAGGAAGAGATTAAGGAGTTATAAAGCGTAGTTCAGCAATTACAGTAATAACAAGCTATACTAGCGCAAGCTCCGTCTGCGCAAGCTCCGTCCGCATAAGCTCCGCCAGCTTTACCTTCTTCGTTAACTAAAGCCAAGGAGCTACGGCAGCCAAGCTTGTATAAACCCCCGCAACCTCGAACCTGCGAAAAGTGCTCTACTACATTCCCTTCAGGTCAAGCGCTCTTTAGACATTTGCCAGATTGTTAACCCTTTAAGTGTACTAAGTGCGGATCTACATTCCCCTTAAATACTACTCTCTATAAGCACGTTTGGGGATGTCGTCGTCCAAAAGATATAAATGGGAATTTAGATACAGACCAAGCTTCGTAGGATAGAGGATCAATTTCAGTTGGATTAGTACTAGGATGGCTGTTTTACGCACAAAGAAAGAACTGCCAGTGTCGGAATATATGGACAGAGGTTATGTGGTCATTCGTGTCTCTGATTAGTCATCCTTATAATGACTTATTAACCCCCTACTTAGGCACCGCGATCCTTACAATCCTCTGCTTTCTGCACCTATTAATAACAAGACAAATCTACGATTAATAGGCCAATCAAGTGCACTTGGGTGATACCGACAGTGCCCTATAGGAGAATAAACTAATAACCTTAAAGTAAAGAATATATATTAAAGAAATAGGTAAGGAAAATAAAAGAAAAATAGTAGTATATTAGGGCCTAGGCCTATATAGAAAAGAAAGGAAAACGTATAAAAAGCTAGTAAAGATAATAGTAAGAGAGAGAAAGGAGCTAAAGTAGAGTATAAAAGAACGCCGGGAAACTATCTACTATAATATAATACTGGTTGGACTAACGCTAAAAAGGTATAGAGACTAACTTAGGTAAGAGGAACTTAAGCTATAGTATAGTTAACGCTATAGGGGGTAAATACTCTAGAGCTCTAAAAAGGCCTAATAAAGGTAGAAAATATAATAGTAACACTTTTAAGAATAGGAATAATAGGATTAAAAGATTAGCTCTACTAGGTAGGTATTTTAGTAGGTAGCCTAAAATGCAAATATAGCTAGCTAAGATAGACACTAAAATACATAATACTATTATACCCCTTACGCACCAATTAAGAAGCAATACTCTTAGTAGCTAGCATAGAGAACTATAATATACTACTCTTAATATAAAAAGGTCTTAAGGTGGTTACCCAGTGGCTTATTAGCTAAAGTACACTAAACCAGTTCCGGGTTATAAAGGAAATAGTAATAAAAGGTAAAGGGGCGAGCAATAGGCGCCCCCTAATAACTCTACAGTAGTAGAGTAAAGTTTATAATACTAGCGCATCCGTAGGCTTGTTACGGCAGCAGTGGTTCCTAAGGAGGTCAAAAAGTAAGGTAGTAGAGCACCATAGGCGACTTGCAGGCGCTAAGTAGGCGAGTCCTAAAAGGCGGGGAGAAGGATCACGGGTTTTTCTCAAGTAGAGTTTTCTCCCCACATGTAAATAAGGAGTAGTCCGCGTGGGCCCAATAGGGATCCGAATCGGACGTTAAGCAATGAATAATTATTATTAATTAAATAGATTAATTAAATTAATTAGTTAAATAGGGGCAATACGGCAAGCAACCCGGGCTTATAACTGTTAATTGGATATCCGTGCACCGATCATAAGAAAAGAATAAGGACTTTGTCTATTGAAATGTGGTTCTAAGACCTCTATATATACATAAGGAAAGGTGTAGGAAAGGAAAGACAAGGGGGGTAGGGGGGTGGCAATGGAAACACGGAGTAGGTGACTGAGTTAAGACGGGGTAGGTGACCGAGTCAATGAGTAGGTAGCTGAGTCGGGGCAGTAAGAACCTGATTTGGGTCGACAGTAGATCAGCGGATCCAGCTGAAATGACCCCGGGCCAGCCCGGGGCTAGCCCCTACCACTCTCCCGTTTTCCTAACGCTTCGAATCCTAAAAGAGTGTCTCAGGAACCCTTTGCCGTATCAGGGTAAACAATATATGTCAGGACAATGATGAAATACCTGAACCTTCATTAACAAGTGTATGGAAAAAAGATGAGCGCAAATGAGCGAGAATCGTACAAAGCTAAAGCCATCGCGCCCTCCAGAAAGTTACTTCTCCCATCCTTCGTAAGCCCTGACATGACCAAGATCCCTAATCCCAGGATGATAGTTTCCAGAAAGGCAAACTCCATGCTCATAGGCCTTGATATAATCCATGCGGTAATTACCAGAACAGGAAGTACAAATAGCGCAATAGATACACTCGCAGTCAAGGTCAATCCGACTGCGACATCCATGTAATCCCTAAATGCAATCGAATATGTTTTGAAGTAGTGCGGTCCATTGGTGATGACGGGGAGTAAAATTAAGCCAATGATGGTCCGCGTAAGGCGAGAACTTTCAACTAAGCCGTCGATGCTGAGGATGAGGGATCGTGTGCAGTAAGTGATTGCCGGGAGAATGACGAATACCAAGGATATGGCAGCGGCAACAAGACTTATTCGCGGGAAGAAGCCAGCGGAGGGGTCTGCATCGTCATCTTCTACTCCGCCCTCATCTTCCCAAAGCCATCCGTGGGTGCGATATTTGAATAGCCCATAGATGACGAAGAGAAGAAGTAGTATAATTGCTGACCCTCGTGAGACGATTAGGATGGATTTCTCCAGCCCGATAGATGGAGAAGTCCAGGTGATGGACAACATTTTGCAGATAGCAAATGGGATGACAAATACGTAAAGGAGGCCCGCCTCCGTTTCGGCTACTGTGGTGTTGAAACTGTTTTCGTATCTTACAATGCCGCCGGCGACGAAAGACCCACCGAGACCCTACCGAAGACGGCTTATAAGTTTTCGGATTAGATAATGTAGGGTGGAAACAACGTACCATAAGGAGGTTGGACAAGATGCTCCCGACGATGAAGGACTGCGCTAGTCGGATCTCATCAAGGATCACGGAAGTAACGCCAACCTGGGTAAGCATTGAGGATGGAAATAATCGGCTAGAAATACAAATGGGTGCTTACAAACAAAGGAAGAATATGCGGCAAGAGCAAGGAAAATACTATTCCCACAGATCTCCACAGACGATGCACAAGCTCTTCCCCAACCCAATTGAGGACCCTCTCAAGAGAGACGAGTGCCAAGAAGTTGAGCGTGAACACGGCAACTACGTTCCAGCGCAATTCTGTGCTGATAATCGCTAAACTTAGAGTTACCGGGAAGATCAAAGCAGCTCCATTGAAAAACCTTAGGAGTCCTTTCAGTGGATTGCGTCGTAACAAGAGCGATTCTGAGAGTACGTGCGCTGCGTGGGCCGGGACGCGCACCCATGTCCGCTCATCGAGCCAAGGAGGAATTTCAGCCTCCAAGTCTTGCCCTTGGACTGCTCGGAGCTCGTTGCCATCGATGGTTGTGACTGCGGGGAGTTCTGGATCTCCGTACTCATGGAGGGGTCGACTGCGCCGGTTCCCCCCGTATAGGGGCCGGTTCATGGAAAGAGATAATTGGCCTAAGCGAAATGGAACGTGATAACGTGATTAGGCGATTTGCAAGGCGATTCCCCTGGTTATTGAAAGGAAAGTTTGGTGAGGGGATGTGTTGATGAGTAGTTTTATTTCGCCCGGCTCTAATCCTTCTCATACCCTCCGATAAAGTTTTTTGGATGCCAAGCCTCGCCACCGGATCATCACCGGGTCGGGATAATGGCCCCATTCGCTGCAATTACCGCCTGAATTCGATCAGGTATGCTATCTACAAGCCTAAGGACTCTCTCATCAGGAATTGATTCCCATTTCTGACGAACAATGGCTCCAATTTCTTCCTCCCCTTCAGCCTTGGTGCTGCCTTGTATATAGCCTGCTTGATATCCTGCCAAATCGGCTCGATTAGGTTCAAATCCAGCGAATTTGAAGGCCAAGTACGCTTAGATAAAGCAGACCGCATCATAGCAGCATTATGCCCAATCGCCAAATCATGCATAAAAACTGTGTCAGGGAATCCACTCAAGTATGCTCGCAGTATGACTTCGCAGTGACATTGCGCCATTCCATCTCCCAAATGACCATCGGCCCTAGGCCGTGCCCTGAAATCGAGCCCCATATCATGACCTTGATGGAGTGGCGGAACTTGGGCTGGATGCACTGGGGATGATATGCTTGGCTGACCCTCCTGTTCTTGTACCTTCTATGTGGTCTATCGACGGCCATGGACGACTCGTCCGTCTAGAGAACCTTCCTCCAGTCGTCCCTACCGAATCGAGCCGTTTCCTGGGCCCATTTCAGTCTCTTAGTTCGCATTGCCGATGTGAGGACTGGCTTCTTACGAGCGATGCGGCGACTGTAGCCTTCCTTCTTGAGAGCAGTAGCTATTGCTTTGCCAGTAGAGCCAGCTCCAAATTTCATACTTAGCCGCGGCCACGGCATATCCCGAGCTTCGGCGCTTTACTCGACAAATTTGACAATATTGCGGCGCTCGGCGGTGTTAAATTTGACTGGTCGTCCAGATCGCTTCTTCGGGTAATAGGCTGCATGAGGAGGTACGATACGCGTGCCTGAGATTATCCTACTTCTTCAGCAATAGCCTTTTGAGACAGTCCACGGCTTGCAAGAACTCGGATATGGTATCGCTCGCGATCGCTAGCGTGTTTGCCCATTGTTGCTGGCTAAGACGCGTTGTGTTGACTTGACTGTTTGGTGGGGAGGCTTAGCATTCAAAAAACTTATCGGATGGTATGAGTGAAGGGCTAGCACTATTTTACATAATCCTGTTCCTGCGATTGTTGCCGTGATCTCCAAAAAAGCCCATACAAATATTGCTTAATTGCACACTTCGATATTAGCATTTTGCCTTACTCATTGGGATCTCGTGGGTAGTTGGTGGCAGACGCGCTTAGAGGCTATTCTCTAAGTGTTCAGGGTCCCTTCTTCGGCGGCTGAAGCGAGGCCTGCGGTTAGTAGCACGAGGGTGGTGGGTTAGAGGGAGATAGTAAGAGTTAGAGGCTTAGTATCGAGAGTATCTTACCTGTGGCGGGTAGGGTAAAGCCTTGGACAGTTTCCGCTGAACGATTCGTGCGGTCCTCCACATGGGACGCATTTCGTGATCATTTCGCGGCAGCCACCGTGGCGGTGGCCTTCTTTCGCACATCTCGCGCATATTTGCGCCTTCTTGCACGCAAAGGCTTTGTGCCCGATTTCTTGACAGTTGTAGCATTGCGTGGGCCAGATCGGCGCTCATACGCACTCGTGTAGGCGAATTCCCCTCCAACGTGGAAGTAACATCCTCGTAGGAGCCTTGTTACGTCGCTTGCCTTCGTGACGTATATTACCATCGATCCGTATGCCTTCGCTGTGTCCTTGGCCATATACTCTTCGCTATCTGGACTTCATTTTTTTTGCCTAGCGCTTCTGCTGCTCCAGGCAGTATATCGCCATGCTGGTTAAGAACCGCCATACGATTAGCATTATCGACTTTGACTGGATATAGTTAGTTGCCTAATACTCGAACTCCCGGCGCTATCTTTGTTTCTGCAACTTGTTTGACTAGCTGAAACATTTCTGCATATAACCCTGATCCGGTCCGAGTTTTTCGAGTCCTTGGTAACCTCGAGGCAACGCCAGTTCGTGTGTTCCTCTCTTGTTCGGATTTCCTTCTCTACTATGTTCGGATCGCTCCTGGTAACGTCTTACTGCTGTCCTCTCCCGCGACCCTGGTAGTGTCGATTGTACAGTACGGGGTGTCGATTGAGGTTGGCGTATGTAGACGAGTTGGGGCCTGGTGTTCGAGCCGCCTCTGCGTACGAGGGGTTCGCGTTCGGTTGACTTTGGCTATTTATGATCGTGTCCAATTGCTCGTGGGTGTTTCGACTCTAGCGTAACCTGGTCCTCAACCTTCGCTAGCTTTTCCAATCATGTGCTTTGGCCTCTTGGATTTCCGTCTTTAGCTGCTTATTCTCCGCCTCAGCTTCCTGCAGTTTCCTCTGTACACGTAGGATCTCACATCTTTGAGGCCTTGGATCGCTCCGAGGATGGCTTCGACGTGCCCTAATGTTCCTTTTGACGACTATGCTGACTGCTGGCAGTTGTCTTCGATCATGGTAGTGAATATGTCGTTTCAGGCGATTTCCGGCCTCGAGCAACTTGGCAGACGGTCGTGTTTCGCGTCGCGGTCTGCCGATAGGGGCTGGGGTGGTGGCAGGCAGTTATACATTAGCTAGCAGTGCTAATAGTACAGTAGAGAGTTCGACATGCCTGCTTATCCAGGCCTCTACCCCAGTTTTCCAGTGGCTTCGTCACACCTGTTGGACACTTCACACACTTTCTACGGTTGAGGCCAGCCCAAACCTCTCCCGCCTGGGTAACTCCTGATTGCTCTTTAAGCACATCTCACCGGCGTGCCGTCCTAGCGAACGGTTCCGTTTGTTGATGCACCCACACGCGCATCCGTTCTCTCGAGCCACGTAGTAGTCTCCCCGGCCAGGGCTTGATCCTGCCTACCAATCAGGTCCACCAAGGGCCAGAGCCCAGTGAAGGGGTGGATCCTTGGAGCCAGCAGTGGCTACTACACACTACGCCCCGCGGGGGGCCAGTGGTGATGTAGGGGCGCAACTCTCAACATACCTCTAGTCCCCGTTTCGCGTTGCCTGTAAGAGTCTCCTCATGACAGGCCGTCCGTTTCTTGCAGTGGGCCACAGACCATATTCCAGATTTCACGCCGGGCACCTGCTCTACACTCTCCACTAACCAAGCTTGTGCCCTCCCCTCCATAAGCTGGCCTATGTTTCTAACCGTCGAGTCCTCGTCCAACTGGCCCGTGATTCCTCCGGGGCCTCCCCCATATATGTTGAATGTTCGTCAGGTTGCGTGCACCACGCCTATTAAGGCCCTCCTTTGAGTCGCCTGACGCCATGGGGGCCGTCGAAGCTGGCCTGTGCTTCCACCACCTAGAGCTCTGCCCGTGTCGTCACTTACGGTGACCCGCCTCGTCGAGCCGTCCGGTCGTTGTCGTCCAAGTCGCGCGCTCCACGCCTATTAAGACCCTCCTCTGAGTCGCCTGGGTGTACCGGATAGGCCTTCGTAGTGGGGCCTTAACGAGTTCTCTAGATGGGGCCTTAACAAGTTTCGCATGAGGGATCTGCGACGCGTTAACCTTAACAAGTTCTCATAGAAAGAGGTTCCCTACGCCCTCGCCGCATCTCTCGGTCTCAGAGCTAGTGCAAGCCCAAGGCTGTCCTGTCGTACGCCTAGGACGCATCCACATCGGCTGGCTGGATAAGGCCAGTTTCGGGCCTGGCTGCGAGCCAGGTAGTCGTACGTCGGGTGGTTTTCGTATCCCAGTTTCCATTGATGAGACTCCCTCGATGGATGATCGCATCGCCCAAGCAGAGGCAGTAGGTGATGTGGTTGTGGTGCGGTCGGCGCGTTGATGAAACTTTCATCGCGCTGACTTCGTGCCCCAACAGCCCACAGCGGCGAACTGTAAGCTATCATCCACCGCCTCTGCAATTAGCTATCCATCAGAGAAACTTCTCTGATGAACATTTCCAACCACGGCGACGAGGACGCGTGCAGAAGGATTTCGTTGCCGGAGATGAGGTGTCCGCCTATTAATAGCGCGCTAGCACAGATCATCGAGCTATGGCCCGGGCGTCAGAAGACTTCAACACGCAGGCTTGCGGAGGATAAATTATCCTATCCGGTCGGGCGGATAATAATCCTATCCGAGGATAGCCCGGATATCGGATAATATCCGGATAAGTCTTAGCATCCGCAGAATTTTAACTACACAGCTATTTCTATTATACGACGCTATAAATATGGCTAGTACTAGTGAAACTTATTCTATAAACCTTAATAATAACCCTCTTAAAGTTAATATACCCCCTACCCCCCTAAGCGGCGTTAAGACCGAAGCTGATACCAGTTTAATCCCAACTATATAGACCTTAAGATAAGTCTCCTTAATTCATAAACATACTTGTACGGCAACAAAGGAAGAAAAAGCTCGTACAAAGAAACGCTACTTTTATAAATACTGTCCTCCTTAAGACCTAAAAGGACACCATTCCTTAACTGTTAGATTATAAGGCCATCTTAGAAAATATAATATTGAATGGAATCTAGTAGAGAATTAGGAGCGTACGACAGTAAAAGATTAGGGGGAGAGATCTCTTTCAGAACTATATCAAAAGCTTTTAGTAAAAGGAGAAGTTCAAGGTCTTAAGGGTAAGGTTCTAAAGCGTATGGTATATTAAAATACCGTAAAGCAAGCACTTCTAGATCTAATTATTGTACAACAGCTTCCCTTCTTATATGTGGAATGGCCAGAGTTTTATGCTTTTGTAAAAGTATTGAATTAAGAAGCACCCTTAATTATCCCTATATACCACTTAACGATTACGGCCTGGATTCTTAAACACTTTACTAAGAGTTAAGATATTGTACGAAAAGTACTTTAATTTATAAAGATAAATATTTACCTTGCCGTGGATGTCTGGACCTCTCTAAGTTATGCCCTTCTTCTCGGAATCTGTGCTAGCTTTATTAATATCTAAGATAAATACCGGAACCCCTTAATTGCCCTTTATATGATATCTAGTTAAAGTGGTGCAGATTAATGGGAGGCGCTTTATCTAGTTCTTATTAAGTATGGCATTAAAACAAAGATTGGAGCTCTTATTGGCAATAATGCTGGATTAAATGATGTTCTCTATTATATGATTAGCCAATGGCTTAGTCTTAAGTATAAAATTAACTGGATTACAATATATTAAAGAATTTGCTATTAGGGGCATGTTATTAATCTTATTGTTTAGGCTTTTCTATTTAGTTTAAAAAAGGATGAGAAGCTTATGAACTCGTACAATAAAGAGGATAAGGACCAGAATGAAGAAGAAGAAGAGGAAGAAGAGGTTGTATAACAAGCACTACCGCTGGCTAAAAGGAAAAGGAAAAAGGATAAAGAATTAGAGCTAGTATTAAATAAAAAGCGTAAAAGAGGTAAAAATATTTGAGATATTATAGGGCTAATGGGAAAGCTTTATAACTATATTATTTATATCCGCAGCTTAGCTAACCGTACGGCATGGTTTACTAAACGTACTAGTAAAATAATTCCTCTTAATAATTGTATGAGATGGAATAGCTGGTTTTTTATGTTATATATAGCTCTAGAGGATAAGGTAAAGGCTGGGCTTTAACTCTATATGGAGCACTATGAGGATGATTTCTTAGAAGATGATATCCTCTTAATAAGTGAATGGATATATCTTTGTACGATTTATAATTTCCTTTAGTCTTTCTATAAAGCAACTCTATTTCTTTAAGGAGATTATATGACACTAGAGAGGGTTCTAGAATTAGTTAATATTCTTAAGGATATAATACAGACCGCATTGGTATATTATATAATACTCTTAACGTTTCTTTAGCTAATTCTTTCCTACTAGGTAATAGCTACTAAGGCTAAGGATAAGTTTATGGCTCCTTAACTCTAACGTGCTGAGAAAAAGCTTGTAAAGTACGTTAAGAAGCTAGATAATTCTCCCTACTATCTAGCGGCACGAGTTCTTGACCTAGAGTGTTATATAGCTTTCTTAAAAGATTAGAATACCGTTAAAGGAGAAAAGAAGCTCTTTAGCGTATAAAAGCTCTAGGAGAGATTCTGCGAGAAAGCAATACTTCCAGGTTTAACTATATCATACGCAACTAAGAAAACTTAAAAGTCGCCTTTAGAGCCTAAAGAAAACCTCTTTACCTTCTATAAGGCTCGTCGTCAGCATCGTTTAAAGTATACTCGTCCACAGAGTCTAGATGAGTTTGATAACTACATTAACGAGAATCCGATTCCGCTTAATAGTCATACAACAGCTATTTAATAGTGGAGTCAGCCTCTTTAGCGTATGAGATTTCCATGACTCTTATAGCTTGCAATTAAAGTTCTCTTAATACCTAGAATAAGCGATAAGCTAGAGAGAGTATTTTTAGGTTCTTGACGTCGCGTTCTATAGGATTGTACGAGAACTACTCCACAAGTACTTAAGGCATTAGAGTGCGCAAAGGACTGGGCAGCTCATAAGATTCTAAGTATTCTCTTCTAGTATAGTTGTAAACGACTACTAGTACTATACTGTCGACTAGGCTATGGATACCAAACGGGTATGGTTACGGACACTAAATGCTTAGCTTAGGGTACTAGTAACCTACCTACCTTATATATATATAGAGGCTCTAGAGCTATATTTAAAATCAAGTCACTTGGTTAATTCCCACACTGCAAAGCTTATAATAGTCTTTAATAGAGCTTTAAGTAGAGCTTTAATAAAGCTTTAAGCTAAGCCTTA
>Ga0307507_10011518_pt1 | contig 11137 bp, 4 predicted proteins | sample 7_EM_MG_FD_207223 | JGI IMG/M metagenome (GOLD analysis project Ga0307507, IMG submission 207223) | Populus trichocarpa ectomycorrhiza microbial communities from riparian zone in the Pacific Northwest, United States - 7_EM | ecosystem: Host-associated > Plants > Roots > Unclassified | place... | reverse complement strand
CTAGTTGGATATGTGTGTGTGTGTGTGTGTGTGTGTGTGTGTGTGTGTGAGCGCGCGCACGCATGTTTACTCTTATATAGAGGTGCTATTGTTGGAAATTATGACGGGTGAGTTTAGAGTTGAGCATGGTGTAAATGAATCTTTGATAAAATGCTATTATACATTTGTTCAAATTCTTTTGTAATATTTGAATTTGGATTAGAATTGTTGATGGAAAGGTTCAAGACCCTAATTGTGATCATTATGTTAAATGAATGTGATCTTGGTTGAGATAAGATATGCAAGTGTTTTAAGGTGGAAAGAAGAATTGTAAAAGGACTCAGACAAAGGAGACTTTACTGAAATTTCCAGTAGAAATTAAGAGATATAAATCATAATTGTATGATTTGTGTAATGTGATTAACTTCTATAGAATTGACCCTAACTTTTTATTGGAGTGTAAGGCTCAAAAGTTTGTAAAAAAAAAAGATATAGGTTGTTACACAAGTAACCTCTTTGCACCTTTAGGTCAAACCCCCTATTTTAAACCAACTTTTGGACTATAGGTACCCATGCACTAGTATAAGTAGACTATTAGTGTAACGACCTGAAATTTCCATATAATTTTCATATTTTTAATCATCATGTCTGGATATAATGGGGTAATTTATTTTGTGCAACCTGTCTAACAATACATCCTATTATTGATTATTTGGTTTACCAAATTTACAGTAGAGTTTCCCCTATAACTGATACATTTCCTCAGTTCTTTTCTTATTCTCCTAGGTAACACAATATCAAATAACTCTATTACATATATGCAGTGGCCTTCGACCACCCACCAATTTAATTGTTTCTCCATTTGATTCTTTCGCATTATTTCTCACAATTTATCTTATATTCTTTTCATTTTTTATTTACTTAAAACATACGTGTGATGGACACACACAAACACATAACAAAAGAGATGCAATAACCAAATGCTAGAAATACAATCATACCATTTAATACATTTCAAGGTGAGGTTATTAACACAATTTTAAGTATTCATAGTACATAAAAATAAGTACCTAACAATTATAAATAGTGAAACGACACAATCAGTGTTGACCCACTTCATGACATAGACCTGTAACATATATAACATTATAAGAGTTATTAGTTGTCAAGGAGACTTATGCTCATGATTTTTTTATGAGGGAAATGAATCATTATGTCTATTAATACTTTTAACAATCTTCCTCAAAACATTCAACTCAAGTTCAATAATACCTGAACTCATATGACAATACTCGTGCTCATCATTGCAACTAAAATAACATTACAAATTTAACATCTAGCCATAAAATAAATGTACGTGGTTTTTCATAAGGAAGGAGAACAATATGTTTATCCAGAATTCTTTTAGCATCAATCACATCATATATATATTGAATTACACACTAGCTATTATGGCGTCTAAACTCATATTTGTCACTTTCAACATTGTCTTTACAATAAATTACATAATACATTTAAAATCTAAGGTTGTCGACTATACATCACCACATAGTAACTCATTTTCTTAATTTTTGATTCCACAATCAATAATTAATATTTTATCTCCTTGGTTACCGATTTCCTTGGGTATAATCCTTGAAGTAACCACACGTATTAATCTTATGTTTACTCGTCGCCATCATCGCTTAACATAATTTATTTGTAACATTACCATGTTTTCTATTTTCTAGGTATCACAATCGTTGTTATATTATCACCCTATTAACATTTGCTTTGACTTGGTAGTACATCAAACAATATTATGTCTTAAGTTAACAATCAATCCCCTCATCATATACATTTTTAAGCATCAGTTAATGGTCTTACATAATGGTTTCCATTATATAATCAAGGATAGTTTCAATGGTTTCCATTATTTGGAAAGAACAACAACATGGTTTCTACTCATTAGAAACAACAACATAATGGTCTCCATTCAAAACAAAGACAAACACATGAATTCTTTTTTTTATTAAGGACAACTAGAAAGTAACTTTTATTGCCCATGATTTAATTTAAAGGACATGCCAACTTAAATAGAAGCATAGGGAAAAGGAGAACCTACATCATCATCTTATAATTAACCAAATCGTACTTTGCCTCCTTGGTCATCGTTCTTTTGGGCAACTAAACATTAAAAGTTGCCATATTCATAGATATTGGTATTTAATCGTCAACTATCAATCTATATCTTGTCCTTAGTCACTGATATTACGATCATTAAGTATTGTTCCTTTCTTATCCTTAGTTACCGACACTATTACCACTAAGCATCTTCCTACCAAGTTTATCTTTAATATTTTACTCCACATCTTCATACAACCTTATGCCGCATTATTTTATTTGAGCAATGTTCAACAAACAACTGATGACATGTATTATAGTCTAGGAATCCTTGTACATATAGAATTCTTCCATGCATAACTATTCATTCCTAACTATGATCAATTTTTGTATATGGTTCTTGAAACATTAAACACATCATACTCTTTATTTCATTATATTAGTAAATGCTTTCAAATGAGATGGTTCACAACACTCATTACCGGTAATCTTAGTTCGAACCCCATTAACCGAAGTTAACCTTATCCTTTACTTCTGGCTATCCAACATATATATTATTAGCCGAAGTTAATCTTCAATGCTTATTCCCGACTATCCAACATGGATGTCATTAGCCAAAGCTAATGTTATCATTCATTCCTGGCTATCCAATATGGATACCATTAGCCAAAGCTAATCTCATCAATCAATACTGGCTATCTAACATGGATACCATTAGCAGAAGCTAATCACATCATTGAACCCCGATTATCTAATATGGATACCATTAACCGAAGCTAATTACATCATTTAACCCTAGTTGTCCAATATAGATACCATTAGTTGAAGCTAATCACATCATTATTCATTACGTTTCATGAGTAATTTTAATAAGGTGTTCTACGCATTCCAATTACAAAGTACTACTAAACATGTTCAAGGATCATATTCATTTCCATAACCTCATCAAGTTCATCACAATGTTGACAAGTAGTACACAATTAAGTTCAACTTGTACATTCTCAAGGATTCTCCCATCTAAATTTCTATAGGCTGAAACATGGGTATTAATATTAAGTGTTCATTTCATCAATCTTTACTACATCATTCCAAGTGTTAGAACCTTTAACCAACAACAAATTCAAAGTAAAGATTAGAGCTTGATTAGTCCTAACTGGTTTAGTCCACCCAACTCCGAACACTGTTTGGTATGTTAATTGTAACTAAAGTTTCAGAAGTCTTTTTCGAGCATGGTTTGTCTCTATGGAAAGCTAATACATAGGGCTACAACTGTCATGTCGGACACAATAGCTAGTTTTTCCATCTACATGTCTAAACTCACTCATTACAGTAGCATAAGAAATATGTCCAGTACTATGTTAGTCTGGACCCTTACTCAGTGTTTTTCTCATATATGGAGTTATACAACTCCCAATAATTCGGAACTAGTTCCATTGGAAAGATAACCTCCATACCTACAACTTTTATAAAGGCACCAGCTTCAAATTAGATCGTTGTAAAACTTATAATTAACAATTACAGTAGCACCCAAAATATATCTAAAACTAATTCGATGGTGACACAAAATTCAGCAGTGAAAACTTATTCGCTAGTGACACAGAATTCATCAACGCAATTCCCGTCCTACGATTGATGCATGAAATCGTCAGCGTCTTAGTATACTGTTAACTCAAAAATTGTTGACAAAAATTGAGTCGTTATTGACCTAGAAATCGTCAACGCAACCCAGTTCTATGGCTGACGCTGAAATTGTCAGCGCACATAAGCTTTGCTTACTTAGAAATCATTGACAAAAACTAAGTCGTTGCCGACCCAAAATTGATCAATGCAACCCAGTTCTACGGCTGACGCTGAAATCGTCAGCGCACAAATCTTATTGTCAACACAGAAATCATTGACGAAAACTGAGTTGCTGCCGACTTAAAAATCATTAACGTAACCCAGTTCTATGGTTGATGCTGAAATCATCAGCGTATATAGGCTATTATTGACTAAAAAAATGTTGACGAACAATGTGTCGTTGCCGATCTAAGAGTCGTTAACGCACTCCATGTCGCTGCTGATTCAGAAATCGGCAGCGATAGTCAAGTCATTTCTATCTTAATCTCTCCATCATTTAAGCGTAAGGTTTACGCTAGGCTTTCCCCTTATCTTATAACACTCCTAAACTGAATTGACCATAGACCATAGCCAACCACATTCAATTTATCACAAGTATAATCACAACAACATGCCACAATTCATATCTTCATTCATTTGATCCAAATTCATCAATCTCATCACAAAAATCAAAGCATTAATATCAACATAAATTCTGTTTCAGCACAAATATGTTTCTAGGAATCCAACAAGATCACACCCTATGTATTTCATCATTTCATTTCACATTTCATGCAAGTTCATCAATCACATGTGAAACATTAAAGCACTAATCATCAACATGCATTCTATTTTAGTTTAAACATGTTCTTAAGAGTTCAACAAGGTCATTGTTATGCATTTCATCACACAATTACATTTTGTCCAGCCCCTCAATCTGGCCAGTTCTTTCTCCAAGTTCATGTGTTCAAGTTCATTCATTTCTTTGGTTGTTATTTTCTGGAAATATGTCCCCCATCTAGCCCCCATTCTCCTTAGTCTTTTTAACTAGTTCTCTTAAGTAATAGGTGTAAGAACCCTAGCCAATCCCTTGAGGTTTTTTTTTTCTGTCCCAAAATCCCAAGAAAAGTAATGAGGTGATGTTCTTTCCTTACCTTATGATTTTGAGTAGCTTTAGGAAGGTTTTAACAGTTTTTCTCTCCCTCTTCTCTCGGTTTTCTTCTTCTTCTTCCCTCACGGTTTCTCCTCCTCCTGACAGCTTCTAGCCAGTTCTAAACCCCTTCTCCTTCCATGTTTTCAATTGTTCAACCTTCCATCTCACTCTCCCTTCTCTCTTACGCCTAAGGAAGGCACATGTAGATGGGGTTTTGTTCAATTTTATTTAGAAAAGAGGAAGAGGAGTAAGAACATGCAGTTGGACACATGCAGCAGCTGCAACCATTTTTGGGAAGAGGAAAGGTCACCTTCCCTCTCTCCTTGCATTAATTTATATGGGTGTTGGATAAGGTTGTTCCTATCCCTCTTTTGAGTTATCTTGGACTGGTTTCTATTCCAATTATCCCCTAGGATAGGCTAGCCCTCCTCCTTCAGGATTTTCTCTAAGGCTGGCCGGTTATATACTTCAATTCTTCCTAATATTGGTCGGCCAAAGACTAAATTTTTTGTCTAGTTTTACAAAACGCATGGATTTATCAGCGCGCACAACCCCTATTAACTCAGAAATCGTCAACGAAAACTAAGTTGCTGCCGACTCAAAAATCATCAACGAAACTGCTTCCACGGCTGACGCTTGGATTCGTTAGCACACACATCCCCTATTGACTCAGAAATAGTCAATGAAAACTAAGTCGCTACCAACTCAAAAATCATCAATGAAACTACTTCCATGGCTGACAATGGATTCATTGGCGCACACAACCCCTGTTGACTTAGAAATCATCAACGAAAACTGAGTCGTTGTCGACTCAGAAATTGTCAACAAAACTACTTCCATGGCTGGTGCATGGATTCGTCAGCGGACACAGCCCCTGTTGTCTCATAAATCGTCAATAAAAACTGAGTCGCTGCCAACTCAGAAATCATCAACGAAATTGCTTTCATGGTTGACGCATGGATTCGTCAGCGCATACAACCCTTATTGACTCAGAAATCGTCAACGAAAACTGAGTCGCTACCAACTCAAAAATATCAATGAAACTACTTCCATGGCTGACAGATGGATTCATTGGCGCACACAGCCCCTGTTGACTTAGAAATCATCAACGAAAACTGAGTCGTTGTCGACTCAGAAATTGTCAACAAAACGGCTTCCATGGCTGACGCATGGATTCGTCAGCGGACACAGCCCCTGTTGTCTCATAAATTGTCAACGAAAACTGAGTCGCTGCCGACTCAAAAATTATCAATGAAATTGCTTTCATGGTTGACGCATGGATTCATCAGCTCATACAACCTTTATTGACTCAGAAATCATCAATGAAAACTGAGTCGCTACTGACCCCTGTCGATTCAGAAATCGGCAGCGACAATGGAGTCGCTTTTGGCTTTACTTTGTTTTTTATTGGGTGTTTACTAGCCATTGTTACAGCACACACTCCTTTTTAAGGAGAAAACTGAACCTAACTAGTTTGCATGCCAACTTCCTTGAGTGTTGAGTTAAGGGTGAGTTAGAAAAAATAGATAAAACTGAAAACATGGAAGAAGAAGGAGCCTAGAGGGTCGATTGGAATAGAAAGAAGAAGGAAGAAACCGAAAGTAAAGAGGAAGAAGAAACTACTAAAACCTTTCCTATGACTATTTAAAATTGTATGGTGAGAAAAACATCACCCTCTTATTTGTTTTCTTGAGACTTTGGGATAAAAGGGAGAAGGAAACCTCAAAGGAATGGCTTAGGGTTCTTACACCAATGACTAAAGAGGATTAGATATAAAGATTAATGAGTATGGGGCTGAATGAGGGACATTAATCTAGAACCTTTAACAAAAGAAATGACTGATTTTGAATACACTAACCTAAAAGGAGGGTCGACCAGGTTGAAGGGGGCTGAACAGAATGCAAATTGATGTGATGAAATGCTTCAATTGTGACCTTGTTAGAGTCTTAGAACATGTTTGAGCCAAAACAAAATTCATGTGTATGTTAATGTCTTGATTTTTACATATATGATTGAAGAAATTATGTGAAAATGAGATGAAATGATTGTATGTGCAGAATTGTGATGTTGTTAAGCCCTTAAAGGCATGCTGGAGCTGAAATGGAAATCATACCATGTTAATGCCTTGATTTTGTTTATGTGATGGATGAACTTGTATAATTATGAATCAAGTGATGAATGTGTAACAACCCGACTTTTCAAGCCCGAAACAACAGTAATTTTTTTTAAGTACTTGACACACATCGTGTCGGTAATCGGCGAACCTGTTCTCTCACATAATCAAGAGACAATCCATACACCAACAACAATCAACATTTCATTTAAAAGTGAATCTTACAAAAACACATATTATTATGGTTGCATGATTAGAAGTTTACATTAAAAATGTACATACATAGACATGAGTTTGCATTCCTATCCTACTAATAGTCATCACAAATTTAAACAAAAAGGGTCTAATAATAGTTATATGTTCAGTACATTGATTCATACAAAATACATTGTGATGTAGAATGCAACTACATGATTCCTTGCAAAAGTAAGTTCCCGTGTATTGGGTTTCCAAGGCACCTCGTTGGTGTGACGTCCCTGCTACAGTACAAAACATTTATAAGAATGCAATTGCTTAATAATAATAAGTAGTCTGGCAATTTAATGAAGCATAAACATTATCCCATGTTTGAAGCGTGACATTTTTAGTTTCTTTATGTACTTGGTATGAATGACTTGTAGTACATATATATGCATCAATTTTTGCAATCAACCATAATCTTAAATTCAGCTATCCTCTTAAGACATCATTTACCGAGATTAACCATTCACTCACCCTGCCCATCCACTTCAGATGCGATGGTCGAAGCTAATCAACCGTTTGTCCCGACCATCCATTCAGATATCATTAGCCGAAGCTAATAATAAAAATGGTTCGCTGCAAGTTGCGCAATTCGGCAGCGAAAACTGGTTCGCTGCAGGCTACCCAATTTGGCAGCGAAAACTGTTTCGCTGCTGGCGCCACAATTTTGGCAGCGAATGCTACTTCGCTATAGCCAACATGTTTTTAGTAGCGAATGCTAATTCGCTGTAGACAACTCAATTCCGGCAGCGAGTCATAAATTCACTGCAGACAATATAACTTCGGCAATGAATCACAATTTCGCTGCAGAACACACAATTTAGTAGTGAATTCTAATTTGCTGCAGACAACTCAGTTTCGATAGTGAATCACAAATTCATTGCAGACAACTCAACTTCGGCAGTGAATCACAAATTCGCTGCAGAACACACAATTCCGTAGCGAAAGCTAATTCGCTGCAGACAACTTAGTTTCGGCAGCGAATCACAAATTCACTGCAGAACACATAATTTAGCAACAAATGCTAATTCGCTGCATACAACTCAGTTTCAGCAGCAAATCACAAATTTGTTGCGGACAACTCAACTTCGGCAACGAATTTGTGATTTGCTGTAAACATGCAATTTGTCATTAGGTTCTAGCAAAGTTACATGATTTCCGCATGAACACACATACACATGCAGTAATCAATCCCAACACATAAACTGTCACTAAATTCCAACAGAATACACATATGCAATAATCAATTTCAGCACATAATCTTTCAACAAATTCTAATATAACTCACATTGAAACCATCAATTCCAACATATAATTAGTATATAATCTTTCAACAAATTCCAACAGAACACACACATTGAAACCATCAATTCCAGTATATAATCTTCAACAAAATCCAGCAGAACACACACATGCATGCTTGCCAACCCTATAGTTAAGGCCAACCCTCTACCATGATTTGTTCTTTCCATTTTATTCTTTTTTCTTTGTTAGATGTTCTGGGAATTGGTGTCATTTCGTTTCTATTTCCTTGTCCTCTTAGTTGATTTTAGTTTCCTTCTGATGCAACGATATTATTCGATAGTTTCACCCATATTTAACTCCTCTAAGTCAAAGCTTGAAGATTTCATGCAAGACTATTTCTCTTTTTTAGGAAAACAGTTATTGAAGTACTTAAATGTAAACTGTCTATTTAAAGGAGGACTATTTTGTAAAATAGAGACTTGGGTTCCTAGGATATAAAAAAAAAGAGAGAAGAGAAGTGAGGCAGCCAACCAAGAGAGAAAAAAAATGCCCCTTCTCCTTCACAAACCCGAAATCATGTTTTCTTCTTTCTTTTTGATTAGTTGTTCACCAAACATGCAAGGCTAAACTATTTTTCTTGGTTGCAAGGACACGTAAACCTTCGGATTTCAAGAATTGTGAGATTTATTTTACCTTTTCTTTTCAATTTTTATGATGAATATGTTTGTTCTCCCATGCTTATTTTTCCTATGATTGTTTATTTTAATTGCTAGAGCGGACTCTAAGTTATTATTGTAAACAACCTATTGCTAAGTTTTATATCAAAATCGGAGTTGTTGTATATGAGCTTGTGAAGCAACTGAGTTTAATAATTGTGGCGGATCTACGTTATTAATCTTAGGGAGAACATTCAATCAAATCAAACATAGACTGCAGACAATTATGTTTTCTTGATTAATCAACTTATCTAGTTCTTAAGGCTTCCATTGAATTAAATTATTAGTGCGGACACTATGGTTGTTTGATGGTTATGGTTTGTTATACGGCGAATCTGTTAACTAAATGTTGTAAACCCCGGGAAAAATCAAGGCTGGATTAAATTAAAGAAAATAAACTAAACTAAAAGTTATGGGGTGAAATTATAAGAAAAGAAAAGAGGTATAACTTAATTATAAGAAGAAAAAAAGATGTAGGGGCAAAAATAATACTTTTAAGAAAATGGGGCTTAAATGCAAATAAGAATAATTATAGAGCATGAATACTCCTCTTCTCACAAAAAAAAAATCTACAGCAACCGTAAGGAAAGAAAATAGAGAGTTTGTGTATCCATTTTTGCAAATCAAGAGAGAAACACCAAAATTTCAAGAACCCATCCAGGATTAAGGCTTATAGGTAGAATAAACACTTGTGGGCAAGGGATTAACAAGAAAATTTGAACAAGAAGAGAAGAGGGGAGGGTCGGCTGTCATTAGAAAGAAAAGGAGGGAGTTGAAGATCGAAACCTTGATTTTTACCGGGTAAGGTATTCTAAAGATGGTTTTATGAGTCCTTTCAAAGTTAATTATAAATTGATGTCTGGATGTTGAATTATAGATTAGGGTTCTTAGACTTGAATTGAAGAAAAAGTATTAGTTGTTAAAATTAAATAACTTTAGGTGTTGTGTGTAAATGGAAAGGTCAGACAGTAATAGTTCAATGTCAATACAGTAACGGTTGGACAATAACAGTTCAATGTTTGTTAATGAGCAATTTTGACTGTCTTAGAGGCAGAACTGGGTTCTCCTTCCTTTAGAGAACTTGTAGCCTCGTGTCTTAGCTTTCCAACGAGACTAATATCACTTGAAACGGAGTTCTATAACTCTAGATATAGTTAAAAATATGAGGAGAGGTTGGATAGTAACAGTTCAATGTCAAGACAGTAACGGTTTGGCAGTAACTGTCCAATGTTTGTTAATGAGCAATTTTGACTATCTTAGAGGTAGAACTGGGTTCTCCTTCCTTCAGAGAACTTGTAGCCTTGTGTCTTAGCTTTCCAATGAGACCAATCTCGCTTGAAATGAAGTTTTATAACTCTAGATATAGTTAAAAATTTGAGGAGAGGTCGGACAGTAATATTTCAATGTCAAGACAATAACGGTTGGACAATAACAGTCTAATGTCTAAACAGTATCAGTTGGACAGTAACAGTTCGAGATTTAAACAGTAATAGTTCAAATATAAATAAAGAAATGATAACTATGATTGGACAAAGAACGACAATATTAATGAGTGTAATGAGAAAAAACATAAAATATTAAGAAATGGCTGAAAGAAAGACTTATTGGCTGTTGATATGGTTATTATAAAACATATCCTTGAGTGAGGAAAATTTATGAGATAAACCTGTGATTTGTAGGAGGGACCACAGGCGTGGTGCAACAGTAGCAACAGGGGAGCACGAGTAGAGCTTCTATTGCAAGTAGGTGAATCACACCTATACTTTCTATTTAAATTCCATGATTTAATATGTTACCAATGTGAAATGTGAATTACCGAATGTTGGATATTAGGTGAAAGGAGAAAAGTTTGCGTAATAATGTTGATATTTTGGATAGTATTCTGAATGTATGTGCATTCAAGGTGAAAGGTTGTTGTGTGAATTGTCAAGTGATGAAATTATCGCTGACAAAGGAAATATGAGAAGTGTGATTTGGGGCGTGAACTAG
>Ga0307507_10011517_pt1 | contig 11137 bp, 8 predicted proteins | sample 7_EM_MG_FD_207223 | JGI IMG/M metagenome (GOLD analysis project Ga0307507, IMG submission 207223) | Populus trichocarpa ectomycorrhiza microbial communities from riparian zone in the Pacific Northwest, United States - 7_EM | ecosystem: Host-associated > Plants > Roots > Unclassified | place... | reverse complement strand
CTATATAAAATTGATATAGGCTTAATCTTGGGAGCTAAGTCGCTTAATATAAGGCCTCTAGCAGTCGTCCTTCCTGCAGAACGGTATTTTGCGTATACTGCAGCCAAAAATGAGTCCTTATAGGACGTGCACGCATTGAATTGAAAACGGTGTTCCCACACAGACCACTTACTCTGAGGACCCTGACGTGTTAAGGGATATGCACAACCTGAGCCTCTCCATCCGTGAAGGAGCGGAGGGGTTCCCGAAACTCTTTTGGGGCTTCCCTACCCATTCCAGGGTCAAAGAGGCAGTCGAGACTGTATCTGTCCACACTGCAGATGGACGACCGGTCGGGCCGGGAATGCCCAGCCCTCCAGAGAAATTCTGGCTGCCCAAGTCCAAGATATCAAAGGAGAAAAGGTTAAAGCCGTAAAAGATATGGCCTTCGTTTTCGACATTGGCGGTGTTCTTGTCCATGGCGACCGACTGATTCCCGAGGGAAAGCGCGTCCTGGAGATCCTTAACGGCGACGAGCTTGGAATCAAGATCCCACACATTCTCCTGACCAACGGCTCAGGCAAGCCCAAACAGACTCGTGTGCAGCAGCTCCCCAAAATTCTGCATTCTCCAGTCTCCGTCGACCAGTTCATCCAACCGCACACTCCGATGCGTGCATTAGCAGAGTACTACGACACCGTTCTGGTAGTGGGTGGTGAAGGCTACCGCTGCCGCGAAGTCGCCGAGCGATACGAATTCAAAGACATCGTCGTACTCAACGGTGTCGTGGCCTGGGATCCAACCATCACCTCCCACCAAGTTTTCACATGAGGATCGCGCTGGCTCCCGCCCTCGTGACTTTTCCAAAGTCACCATCGAAGCCATCATGGTTTTTCCAACAGCCGCGACTACGCCACCGACATACAAATCATCATGGGCTTACTACGCAGCGAAAACGGCCGCCTAAATACAGTCGCCAAGGACCCCGTCTCGCAGCGGATTCCCATCCATTTCTTCCAGGGATACCGCTGTGCCCGACCGAGCATCCCATTCCTCGCATGTCGCAAAGCGCGTTCCACATCGGGCTCGAGGCCATGTACAAGGCGTTGACTAGCGTCGATCTCGAGCGTGTCGTGTATGGCAAGCCGGAGCTAGCCATATACAAGTACGCGGACAAGGCCATTGCCAGTTGGATGGAGCGGATCCACAATGACGAACGCCTTCCAAGCAGCATCTACATGACCGGCGACAATCTGGCGTCGAACATTATTGGCGGAAACATGTATGGCTGGAAAACCTGCCTGGTGCGTACCGACGCGTGCCAGGGTGAAGAGAACGACGATCAGAATCCCGCCAGCTTTGGCGTGCTCAATAATGTCCTGGAGGCTGTCCAGAAGGCGTGTAGGAAGGAGCTAGGCAATGAGTTCCGGTTTGAGTTTGACGAAAGGATTAACCCGGTGCTGCATAGAAACGGCATCTCTGCGATTGAGTAAAGCGTCCTTGGTATATTCTGACATGGCTGGCGTTTTGCATAGAGGTATGGGTGTGTAGCTATATCCATGTTTGGTTTTTAGAACACCTCATCAAAGCCAGCTCTTAGAGGCTTTCGATTACTAGTAATATCTTTCACGAATCTCATATATCTAGCTTCAGGCTATCCAGTAGCTGTAGATTTTCCAGCTCGTCTTGAGATGACCTTTGTGATGATTCTTTGACTAAAGGCCGTTCTGGCTGCAATCCTAACTCCTCCGAGAGATTATCTCTTGCAAAGTCCAGCACCCATTGACCCTCTGAAAACCTATTCTCGGTGAGTAGTTGCCGGGCGACGCCCAGGGAAAGCTGCACTAGCAAGCGGCGGGACTCCGGTCTTTCGGATCGTGATAATGCTGCTCCATTCTTCAGATATTCCAGGCCGGGATTGGCATTAGGCTGCGATGGATAGTGTGACCAAAGGATTGCTTGAAAAAGTTCCCACTGGCGGCTCCATCTCCTCGTGCTATGAATAAATTGATTGAATAGTTCCGCAGGGATGGGGGTTGTCGTTGAAACAATGTGTTCCACAACCAATCTGCCGGCAAGATTGGTGTCTGAAGTAGAGAGGCAAGTGTTTGGGGTATCTAGCAGAGCGACAGCACGTAAAATTGTTGTGATTGCCGCCTCCAGCCCACCCTCTCCATCCAGTTTCGACATAGCCATAGATTTTAGCAAATGAGCCCGGAACCGATGCACTTGCTTCATATCAACGTTAGCTTCTTGGATCCACGTTTGCAAGCTGCGAGTGAACCATCGCCATAATGGATCCTCTTCATGCTCCCGAACAAGGTAATGCACCAGTAATTTGATGAATCTGAGGTTTGTTAAGAACGGTTTTGTTTTCTCAATCCCACTCGACCATAGCCAATCCGATATCTTTAAACCAATATTGCTGTGCTTTGTGCTCTCTGTCATGGATGACGATGGTGTCATTTTCTGAATGGTCTCGATACATAGGTATGCCGATTGAATATCAGCTGACCCACTAGCAACTTGCTCCTGGAACCATTGCAAGGGGTCGCCTATAATTTTATGGGCATCTTTGATGTCATATGTGCCAGATCTCCTTCTCTGAGGCTTTATAGCAAACAGCGGGTTTGTTAGAACAGTCTCGAGATGCTTGCTGGCTGTTGTGTGCGACGATTTGGATTCAGGAGCACCAGGTTTCGTGGGGGCATCTTTACTTTGATTATGTGGCTGCAGACGTGCACTATGAGAGCGTAGAGGGTCCCGGAGGTATTCGCGATCTAATTGCTGTCTGAATGAGGCAGTGAGGAGGGCAAGCAGTTGCTGTGATTCGCGGGGGGTAAGAGGAAGCTGCGGATGGATCTTCGAGGAGAGGATGCTGAAGGCGCGGCTTGCAGAGGACTGCATGGTGAACGAGCAACCGGCTCTAGGTGATGGTTGCTTGCACAGCGGGCTCGGTTTTATCGTAGTGCAGGCACGAGGAGACGGCGGTGGGTGAATCTGGGGTGTCTGGGGTGTCTGGCCAGGTGTGTGGTGTGAATTGGGGGTGAGGGGCGGCGGAGCGTGACCTCTTGACTTCAACGCTCGCCGAATCGCGAATCGAAGTGCGCGCTGGAAGAGGCTGGGCAGCCGCAAGACCACCATTTGCACCAGCGGCCGAACACGCCTGTCCTCCTTCCCTCTCATCAACCACGCCCTCATGAGCCTGTCGACGAGCAACGTACACACTCCAGATTTTATTCGAACACACGAGAGAGCCTTCTACAGGCTGCCCGGTGCATTTTGACTACCGCAAGTCTGCTTGCTGCCGTTTTAGAGTTCTCGCAAACACCCCCTTCACCTCCTTCGTCATTATTCAAACACAACCATCCTCCTTCAGCTCCTCGGAACCCTCTCTTAACAAACACCCCTCCTCTGTATCGGCTCTTCCTTTCACAAAACAACATGTCTGAAGTACAGTCTCGGCCAGCCACTCGTGGCAGGAGCTCGGCTCGCGGTGGGAGAGGCGGATATCCCTCTCGAGGACCACGGTCAAACAGCAAGCAGACAAATGGCGACCACTATGGATCTGCACATGTTGATACCTCTGCGGATCAAGGCGAACTTGGCGAATTGAAACGACAATATTTGTCCCAATTGACCACGCTAAAGGAGCTCTTTCCAGATTGGGCCGACGTCGACCTTCTTCTTGCGTTGCAGGAAACCGATGGAGATCTTCAGAGCACCATCGAAAGGATTACTGAAGGTATGTACTTCTGGTCGCGTCCTCGACCGCTGGATACCATTCCATCTAAATAGGCCTTGTACTATTGTAATGTCTGATTTAACCACATCCGCTGACAGAACTTTAACCATAGGCAACGTCTCCCAATTTTCCGAGGTTAAAAAGACTAAGGACCGATCGCGCTCGAAAGTGAAAGATGCAACCGCCACGGGCCCGGATGCGACTTCTGCGTCGACCCGTGCAGGTCGCGGTCGCGGTGGCCATGACAGTGCCCGTGGAGGCCGTGGACGAACCGAGCGCGGTCGCGGTGGGTTTCGGGGCACTCGTGGTGGAGCACAAGTTTCAACAAATGGCGCACGCGCTGCGACTGGTCCAACGTCTGTTCCTACAACCGAATCATCTGCTTGGGATAATACAGCTGCAAGTGAAAACAATGAGAACGCTCAGAATCCTGCCTGGGAGCAACAGCCAGTAGCTCAGACGGGAGAGCCTAAGGTTCAGAAGAGCTTTGCAGTCCCACAGGCTGCTACAAAGAAGACATGGGCGAGCGTTGCAAAACCTGCTCCGGCTCCGGCTCCCCCGAAGCCAGTTACTCAAGCCCCCGTAGTCCCAGAAGAGCGAGCCCCTGCCCCAATAGAAACACCAGCACATGAGGAAGTACCAGAAACGGTGGCGGAATCCGAAGAACTGCCTATTCCTCCTGTGGCAGACGAGATACTTGAGGAGACCCAGGCCGCACCTGAAGAGCTGTCGAGCTTCACACCCGAAAACCCATTAGAGGAATCCGGCGATGAGCTAACACCTTCCAAACACGATCTTACAGAAGATAACGTGGAACATCTTCCGGACGTTTCGGCCCCTCCGCCTACCGAAACTGCTGCTAGCATAGTCGCTAGCTCCAGAGACATTGGAAGCGTTGTAGGCGTTGCAACTCCGTTGAGCAGCGCACCTCAGGCACCCATCGGTCGACCTGCAATCGGAGGTTATGCTATTACCGCCGTCAAAGCTGCTGTGACTCCCCATCGCAGCGCAAGTTTCCATAGGAGGTTGATTGAACAGCAGGAAGCCGTCGTTATGCCAGGAAACCTCGCTGTAGACAGGGCCGCTGTGCAATTTGGAAGCATGGGCCTAAACGGTGATTTAGATAGCGACGCTTTGGACATTGATGAAGATAGGGAAGAGGCAGAAACCCGTACCCAACCACCTCAGCATTCGCCTGTCGCACAGCCTAGGGCTTCTCTTCCTCCGGCTCCTCGACAGCTTGCTCCTCCAGCGGAGGCTCCAAGCCAGGAGACTCACTCTACTCCAAAACAAGCGCCAGGTCTACCACCTGTCCCACAACCACAGAACATACCACCACATCAGCAGTCACCCCAGAGCCAGCTTGGCCCGCAGACCATGCAGCAACAAGGATCTCAGACTGGCCAGCAGTATGGCCAATTTGGCCGTTATGGTCAGGGTGGTATTCAGTCAGAGCCATCAGCTCCGGCTCAGAAACCATACGACCCCTTTGGCCAACAAGCCTCTCAACCAACCCAATTCGACAACTATTCAAGCCAGGCTCAGGCCCAGGCCCAAGCCTCGAGCCAACCTCTACAGCAGCCCCAATCTCAAACTGGAGCCTTCTCATCTGCTCCAAACGAATACTCCTATACTTCAGAACAGCAAAGAAACGCGTATAATTACTATCAAAACTATAACCAACAAAGCGCTACCAGCCAGCAGGAAGCTGGGTCTACTCAACAACGGACAGGCAGTGCTTTTGGGACGGGTCCGAGCGATTCTTCGTTCCCGCCCACCCAGCCGCAACAGGTAAGTGCTTAAAATCCTTTCATTGTTCATTGGAACTTCTGCCTACTACACGGAAACGATCTTAAGTAATGTGAAACTTTGAATTCTAACCATACCACAAGGGACCAAATCGCTATGGTGAGGCACAAAACAGTGGCCACACCACACCGAATCCAGCACTAGGAGGACAACATCCAACCGGACCATCATCTCAGCAAGCCCAGCACATGCATCAGCAGCCTCACGCACAACCAGGACATGCGGGAGCCTATCCATACAACCATCCATACTACGGCAGTCCTTATTTCCAGAATTACATGAACCAGTACGGCAACTACGGACAGCAAGGCTATGGCGCCTTTAGCGGGAAAGGAATGTATGGCCAACCTCATCATGGCTACGGTATCTCGCCACAGACTTCATATGATCAGCATTCGTCTTCTCCAGCGAACGTTAGTGGATTTGGGCAGTCGTCAATGCACGGACGCGATAGTACTCTTGGTGGTGCTCTCGGGGACTACGGCAGATCTGGTTCTGCACAACCTTCCCAAAATCAGCAGCACAGTGCTAACGCAGCTGGCGGATTTGGTGGCATCCCAGATGTTTTTGCACGATCTCAGGCTGGCTTCCCAAGCCAGAATCAACCTTACGGCCAGCAGCAAGGTGCTCAACAAGGCGCAAGTGAGGATTCCCTCAAACCATTCGGAGACTCGAAGACAAGTGCTGGACCTAGTTCGTCTGCGCTCGGGCAGCCTGGCCGCCCTGGGTCTGCTACAAATAACACTCCTGGACAGTCCCAAGCAGGACTCCCTCCTCCACAATCACACCAGCAAGGCTTTGGTGGTTATCCTAGCCATCTGAACCAGCTTCAAGGCGGTCAAGGGAACCAGTATGGAGGCCTAGGAGGACTTGGTGGGCACCAAGGCGGTGCTCAAAGCCATCAAACTGGAGGATATGGTGGCTATGGAGGATTTGGAGGTTACGGCGGCTACAATCGTGGCGGTTGGGGCACAAACTACGGACAACACTAGGGGCGACACACAGACGATAATTAGTGTGCAACATTCAATTGAAACGGTGCCGATCTATTGAAGAAGCTACTTAACCGCTTTCCTTAAATGCTCTGATTTTATCGGGAATCGTGGAAAGTGCGGGGTTTGCAACTCTGCTCGCAACGGGAATTGTATTATGACAAGGGCCGTCTTCTGTTTTGTTCTTCATCTCTTCTCTCACTCTCACTTTTCCTTCCCATGAGCGTTTGTTATACTACACAATCAGGTTTCTCACGGTAACGGCGGAGCGAGGAGGGAGGCCACCTAAAAATAGTTTCTATTGCTGCTGCTACTATCTGTGTCTTGCGTTTCTTCTCTTTTTTGATGGCGGGCTGCGTGGACGGGGCTAAGTTTGAATCTGCCATTTTTAAAACCTTGGAATCATACGAGAATCAGGATTGTCAGACTGCAAGGCTTTGCATGGGCGAAAAGCGGATTATTAACCGGCGGTTTCCTGGCACTGGGTTAGGTAGCTTTTATCTGAGCGTACGAGGGAACTGAATCGAATGAGTGGAGCCAATTTTCTGTCTTAGGGTACGTTCGATAACTTTTTTTGGCCAGGTCGACTCCACCAGGTGGGCGCAGCCAGGTCGATACTTTTAAGGCCCACCTGGGCGCAATCTGCAGGGTGCAAGCGCCTCTTCTAGACGCCAAAGCAGGGGTGCTTTCCACCTGGTAGAAAGCGTTCGTTCGGTAGGCAATTCGCCAGAAAGGAGCGCGCTCGTAGATGCTATAGCTAATATATGAGGCTTCATGGTTAATGTTAATTAGATCACGTGGTGGTGAGAATAGGTCAAAAATATCGTGAAGGAGGGTAGAATCGATCGACCTGGTCGTGTCGGGGTTCCACAAGTACCCCCCCTTCAAAACGGTAGGTACTTGTGGAATTCGCCCAGGTGGACTGCCCAGGTGGCTTGAATTGCTGACAAAACTCGCTGCTATACTAGATTTGGGAGCGTAGTCGCGGTTAACGCGAACGCCTCCACCTGGCCAGGTCAGACCTCCTTTTCAGCTGTCAAGACGGCCAATCTGCCCAAAATCCACCTGGGGTATCGAACGGACAGCATCCACCAGGTGGATATCGATATCGGTGGCCCGTTCGCGACCAGGTCGGCCCAGGTGGACCCAGGTGGCTTTTTTAGAGCACCCACCTGGTGGAGTCCACCTGGCCAAAAAAAGTTATCGAACGTACCCTTAACTGCATTCGGACTCGTGACATTTTTTATGCTTGATACTCGGAATGCTCTAGCATTTTCCTAGGCATAATATTACCGGAGCCGGAGAAAGCCGACATGAAATGCATGCATCTTTCCAGCATATCAACTTTCCAACTTTCCTACTCTAAAAAAGACAAAAAACCTTTAATTACCACTAATTGCCTCTAAATTTTTCCAATAATCTCCAACTACCTCCAATATTTCCCCTGGGATTTCTTCCCAAGGGTCTTTTTGTATTCTAAATTCGGTTTTACCATCTTGTCACCACATTTAAAATGCCAAAACCTAGCAAACGCCTTCCTAAGTCTTCCCCGCCTACGATAGCTACTCCCAGTATTCCACCCCCCTTCACCCCAGCTCCCTCAAGCCTCCAACCTCTTCTCTCAAAATTATCCAAGTCGTCCGTATACATCACGCATGTAGACCGCCACCCGGCCTTCTTCAAACGCCGCGTCTTCGCGATTCCCGTCCTGCTCAATCTCTCCATTATTCTTTTCCTGCTCTGGCGCGCCTATGTCGAAGTCCCTTTCTACTGGCGCATGACGCTCTCATCCCTTGGCCACCCGAACGAATACACCATCCACATCAAAGAATCCTCATGGGGAGAGATTGTGCGCGTGGTGGTGTGGCGCGCGGCGCACTTTCTGATAGACTGGGTGCTGGTGCGAATTGTGGCGCCGTGGCCGTACAGCTTCTTCCTCGAGCGGCCGGGAAACCCCGTCCTGTGGCGGTGGCGGGTTGGGTTTCGGGATAGCGAGGTCTATGTGCGGGTGAGCAGGGGGTGGGGGAAGGAGGACCTTCTGGGTGCGAGTAAAGAGGGTGATAAGAGAGGGGGCGATAGTCCGTTCTTCAAGGTTCGCATACTGCCGGCGCTGGGCAAGGAGAGGGTTCGGGCGAAAACGGGATATTTGCTCATGGATGGGGATTGGGATTTGGACTTTGCGGTCATGATGGAGGCGACAAGACTGGTGGATAAAGGCGTGCTGCAAGAGGAGCAACTAGAAAAGAGTGTGCTAGTCTGGTGTGGTGATGAAGAAGGGCAAGGCCAATGGGTGATTTGGGAATGTTGGAAACTAGATGAGGGAGCGGAGGCAGAGCAAAGGAAGAAGATCATAGTATTCAAAGTAAGCTTGCAATTTCTGTTCCTATTGGTTGAGCACTGGTGCCTGTCCCGAATCTTTAATTGCCATACCGGAAATCTAACCGTTCTTTCACACAGGACCGCCTTACGCAGATGGGCAAGGAGTCTCTATTTTTCCGATGGATCGAAATCGTTCAATACGAGAGCAGCCAACCCGGTGGCTTCACTCCCGAACGCCAAGTTCTGGCAGCAGAAAAGGCGAAGCAATTATTCGCCGAGCAAGGCGTAGATTTTGATGAATTCATCAAGAGTACTGGCAGTCTTGAGGGCATGCCAGGAATGGAAAATGTTAGATGAACACTACCGAATTTCTCAATAACTTTACAACCGTCACAGCCCCAGCGCACATCATCTGGCACAACCTATGCTCGCCTCACCAATAACGAACTGCGCCCCGACCAAGGGTACGGCTACAGCATTTTCGGTAACGATGTAACGAATTTAGGGCATCCACTGTAACGTAGTCACCTCATACCGCCTCTAGAATCTAAACGAAGTCGTCTATCACCTCACCAAGTCTAGATAGTTATCAAGAGACAACTTCCCGACTTGCAGGATACACATTCTTGGAGATAGAGGCCCTTTTTATCTCTAGGAACTGTCATTTGAGCTAGCTTAAATTTCTAGCAGGCTGAGAGGGATTGATGGAGCCGGCCTTTTAGCCCGGTGCAAAATATGCTGGGGTTGAAAATGAAATGACATGGAACGGAGCTCAGATATAATAGCCATAATGCAAGGGCTACAACTCATCTATTCACAATCGAAAATCCTTAGCCTAAAGCAATATGGAAGTGAAATCTCAGCCATGAAGAAGGGACTTTCGCAGATTTTGTTAAGCGCGTCGTCTAAATTTATATAGGGTCGTATATAATCTTTGATAAAATTGATAAAGCCACCCACGTAATATCTAGCTTTATATATAGGCTTAAAATAATCGCAAGAGCTAACTTAGATCTATTAACGATTAACTTTTTGGCCTTACACATGCACCTGTTGCAACGTTATCTGTAAGCTTTGCAATGAGCGACTTTGTTCTAAATCTATGAAAATCAAGTGAACTAAATACATGAAAGTAGACCCCGAACTCCGAAGTCTATGACTCAATATTTGACCATATCCGAGACATACGAAGGTAGGGTCGATCCTGTCTCGGATCCTCTCAGGCGACGATCTTGTGTCTCAGCGCAGTGCTGGTAGCCTGTTACATTATCCCTTGCAATGGTGAAGTCCTACGAGAGTTGGACCGTGCGCGAACACCAGAATCAAAAGTATGCGTATGGCCATGCAGCCTGATTCTATTTGCTAGCTCTTATCGATAACTGTAGGGTGAATTCCACCGTTGCAAGGGATAGCTAAGCCTACTATCCTTAATAACGGATTTTTTTAAGCAAAATTAATCTTAACTTTAGGCAGTTGTGGGCTAATATAGACCCGATGTTCAGAAATATCAGGTTGTCTCTCTAATCGATTAGGCCGTTATAGTTGAGCAATTTAATCGCGAATATAGGGGAAATTATAAAACGCGTTAACGCGCTTAACGTCCGCACCAACGGAATCACGTCTGAGCTTGCTGAGGTAACACAAGGACACCTTTAACTAACGTGTTTTATCAGTCATCCGCCAAAATCAGTCATCCGCCAACCCCAAAAACCACCAAAAATTGGGAAAATCGCATTTTAATATCTTAACAACGGCTTTATAATAAATTCTAAAATTCCATAGCTGGCCTTTTATGCCTATTCTAAGACTCCTGTTAAAGTTCTAGAATAATAAGCCTAGCCGTTATTAAGATATTGAGTTTTGGCCCCCAATTTTGAGCTAAATTGCTATTCCTCTAGAACTACTTAATGGATTGCTTCCAAAGTTAGAGTAGAGTCTTAGAATAGGCATAAAAGGTTAGCTATAGAATTTTAGAATTTATTATAAAGCCGTTGTTGAGATATCAAAATGCGATTTTCCCAATTTTTGGTGGTTTTTGGGGTTGGCGGATGACTGATAAAACACGTTACCTGAAGCTCTCGAGAAGCCTCACACTCATTGGGTCAATAGCTTTTGTACAAAACTCAGCAAAAATTATTCCAAATGGCTCCTACGGGAACAAAGAACAAACACTCCGTCCTCCTTCCAACGTAACGTGGGTGATAGGGTTATGACGGCGATATAGTTATGACGGTCGGCTACTACCGCCTTCCTGATGTAGATGGAACACCAAAATACTGCCGAAATACTGCCA
>Ga0307507_10011516_pt1 | contig 11137 bp, 17 predicted proteins | sample 7_EM_MG_FD_207223 | JGI IMG/M metagenome (GOLD analysis project Ga0307507, IMG submission 207223) | Populus trichocarpa ectomycorrhiza microbial communities from riparian zone in the Pacific Northwest, United States - 7_EM | ecosystem: Host-associated > Plants > Roots > Unclassified | place... | reverse complement strand
AGAAATTATATAATTGCCAGGGAATTAGACATTCCCATGTGGGCCAGAATGTCTAATTCCCTGGCAATTATATAATTTCTTTGTTCCTGTTTCCTCATGTCACAATGAGTTTTCAACGACATTAAATCATTGCCTCATCATTGTTGCCATGGCAAAACAGGGTTAATCTTTATCTTCCTACCCCGGCAACATCATTTTCTTTTTATCACTCATTTCAACAAAGATCATGAGCAAGAAAATTTTAATTCTATTTAACTGATCATTTTTGTCACAAATGTGGAATAAAAGATTTAACATAGTTATTTACTATTTGCTACCTCTTTACCTGGTGACAAAAGCTGTTTGCCCCTTGTGCTATGTGTTTTTAGGCTTGTTAGAAACACACAAATTAGAGCTTCCAATCAGGTCTGAGAGCACATAATATTTCTATGTTTAAGGTGACCTCTGACAACATTTACTGTCTTTAAGCAGATTCTTCACCATTAATTGATGGGTTCTGGACCGTTTTGTGTGATTCTGGGCTTTTTAGAACCACAGAAATTAGGGCCTTAAAATGGGTCTAAGAGTGCATAATATTTCAACATTTAAGACAACCTCTGACAACATTTCCCAGTTTTAGTTAAATTCTTCACCAATAATTGGTAAATAGCTCTGCGAGTTTTGAAGCAAATACTATGTACATAAACACATTGGAATCTGCTTAAAAGCCACTTTCCAGAACAATAGATATCACGTGTCATAGTAGATCTCAGATCAGTTACCATTTTGATTGTGGCAGTGCATCTAAGACACTCTGTGTAACAGGTTAGTTCCTCTCACTGAGCATGATTTACTTTCCACCCACTCGCTATACTACGATATGTGCTCGCATGACACATTATGTTTACTCATGTTGTATTATGTAATGCTTCACATGTTGTACTTATACTTTGTGTTTAACACAAGGAGAATATATCTTTCTTCTTACGATTATTGTCTTCTATCCACTTGACTCAAGGCCCTACTAACGGCTAATGTCAGGTCTTGAAGAGGTAAAGTCCTAGAGGTTAGATCTGAGTACTGCAACTTCCGGAGGAATGGTCCTCAGAAGCTGGAGCATGAGTTACGTTGGACTGTCACGTGCTACGGCTCCGAGCATTCACTGTGATCTAATGACCACTATGTGGGTCTCCACACCATTGTCTGCCAGATCTTCCAATGGCTTCCCACTACTTGAGTGAGCGTTACGTCAAGTAGCGGTTCACAAAGGTGGACACTGTGGGAAAGCCGATTGACCTGGCCGACTATCCAATTACCATTTGCATTCTTCAGTCTTTCAGTAGCGACTACGAACACGTTACAATTTCAACAATCTTGATTATAACTTTCTCATACCCTGATAACTACGCCCCACCCCCAACATGTCCTCCCACGCTCCGAAGAAATCTTCCCCTATCTTAAGGGGAGGAAGGCCGCCATTCAGCAGAACTTTAGGAGCATTGCAGTTACCATCCAATACTACCACAGCCTCATTGACCAGGATGGTCATGAAGACTAACACAAACCCCCAAATCACCAACACATCAAATTCATCAATGAATTGGAGAAAGAGTCCGACTGGTTCAGTTAGTGAACAGCTGAGAGTAAGCGCCTTAGACATCACTGCCCCCTCTTGAGAGCCTCCGCCTCACTTGCCTCCAGCAGCTGGGACGAGTCTGAGGAACCCATCATCTCCCCAGCTCAAGCCTTCTGATGGAGAGATCCTGTCAATTCAATCTTCTGTCACATCCCCTTCAACTTCGACTATGCCAACTCCCTTCTCTACTGAAGAAGGCCCCCCTGCTTTCACCTCGATTAGTCGTCTAGGGATGGAGAAGGGTTACATGCTATCACCGATGTATAATTTGATCCTCGAATATAACGACAAGAGAGGAGGGAATCTTTCTACTGCCATGGAAGTGACCTGGGTGCTAATGCACCCTAATCTGAACCCTTCCAACATCACCCACAGAGCTGAAGAAGGAAGGGATCCCTACACCAACATCTGTGTGAAGGAGGAACGACTTGTTCATATACTTCGAGCGGTCAACGAATTACAAACCTTTTTACATAGAATGGCTGATCTGATCGAAGAGAGGATGCAAGTGTTTTGCATTGACCGGCAAGATACCATGATGACAGTGCTAAGAGGATGCGAAAGCAGATCTCAGCTGGATATAGCATACAAAATACTTGGAAAATGACTTCGAATCGCACAACAGACAGTCATGAAATACGAGGCTGAGTACCGGGGGGCAGAAGTCCCCCTCTCACCTGTATCCACAGTCCCTGAATTGTATAGCGATTTCGAGAAAATTGGTAGTATAGACGGTCGCATGAGATACATGCTAGGAAACATCCCTCATCACCAAGGACATCTCACTGCTGGAGCAGTACAGGCCGTGCGCAACGGACTAAGTTGGGACATTGTTCATCCGACACAACCTATAACTTGGGAAGAGCCTACCATTCTACAATCCCCCTCCGCTGCACAAATTACCCCGTTCCCCGAGCAGCAATCAAATTTCGATACCTTTCCTGCACAACCAACCCCAGCCGTGGGGAAGAAACGAGTCGACTGGGACAATTTTGAGTCACCCTGGACAGATAATTCTTCAGGCGTTGAGCAAGGGCGTGGTGAATTACAGATGCAACCCTCATTTGGCTTTCAAACTCCTTTTAGGATGGGAAAGCAATTCTTTGTGGAAAATTCTACCAGCTCCAATTCGGCGCTATATTTTTCTACCCCAGGATTTAATCCTGGTACAGACGTTACCATCGGACTAGCCACGCCTTCTCACACCCATGGCTGTAGGACTATGCCTTATATATTGGACTAATCCACCCATGCCTATTGCGTAGGGGATGGAAATATCCAGGCTCTTTGGGATGTGGATTGGTCCAGGTCACCCATAGGATATATATTACTTTTCTGTATTTGCTTTTCAGCTAGTATGTCAACATTGGCAAACAACAAACATCTGTTTTGGCTTTAATGTGAGTATTTTGCCCCTTGACGATGTTCCTCTGCAAAAGAAGCCCAGAAACACAAATATATATGTCTCAGGATATTTTTATACATCCTAGAATAGTTTCTCCTGCTTCTCTGTGCCCAGAATAGCTGGATGCAACAAACCACATCTCGATGTTGTTTGGTTTGTAGGGGCCTCTGATAAATACTTGTCAACAAACATCTTTGTTGGCCTCCATCGAAGCATTTCAACGTTGGACCATGTTCCTCTGCCAAGGAAGGCTGGAAAACACAAATATATTATCTTGGGATATTTTTATACATCTTAGAATAGTTTCCCCTGCTTCTCTGTGCCCAGAATGGCTGGATGCGACAAACCACATCCGGATGTCATTGGGTGTCTTAGGGCTTCTGATAAATACATGCAAATAACGAATATATCTAGATGGAAAAACGGCTACTCCTCGCCCTCCTCTATCAGGGCCTCCAACAATGGATTGACGGATGATGCAGGGCCTTCATTGCTCTCCTCCTGACTAGCCAATGGGACCAGTGGCTTCTCCCACAATCGGGTGAAGCACTCGTGAAGGGATCGCTGAATGTGAGCCTGATGGCTCACGTATGCCTTCACCCCTTTGCGGGTTGGTTTGTCTAGGCCCGACCATCCCTCTTGGCGTTGATTCCACCAATTGACCTTCCATTCCAATGTCTTCCGGACCCGCCGCATCTCCTCCTTCAGTAATTGTACCTCCTCTGTCCACCTTAAATGTCGCGCCCTCACTTTTGCCCATTCAATTCGAACCGCTGCAAATGAAGAGCTGTTAGAAAACCATATTCATATAAAAAATGCAGGCCACTTACCCTCATGCAGCACCGCATCACTGCCATCCCCAATCACATCAGGAGTGGTCCAAATCCATGACACAACTTTCTTCCCCTGTCCCAAACCCAACTTGGTGGCTGTGTGCTGCTTCTTGGAAGGCTGTCATCCATCCGGTTTGACTGGATCAGCTGGATCATCGATACCAATCTCCATCCCATCCGGCGTGGTGAGGTCGCCATTTCTTAGTCTACAAAGGCTCCTCTCCCAATCCCCCAGACCCAATAACTCCATCAGCGCCTTCCGCGCGGATCGGTATTTTATGGCCAAGGCTTTCGTTTTGTCTTCGAGACAATCGAGGGTTTCTTTTGCTCTTGTGTTTGGGTTCTGGCCACGGATATTCCGATTTCGAAAGCCAATGAATGACAAGCGACTGCGCTGGACATTGCGTATCTTCTCCAAGGTATCGTAGCACTGGGCTTCCCGCAATTTGATCTCGGTGTCAACCAAAATTTTGTTGCAGTTGTGAGTCCGCTGAGCGCATGGAAGAGCCAAAGGCAACCAAAGCTGTTGATGCTCGGGTTCCACGCTGTCACGCTGAGCCTCGGCCATCTCTCGTTGAGAAGCTTTGTGCTCGCCAGCTAAAACGGTCACCACAGGCATGTAAATAGCCTGGAGGTTGCAGAAACGTTTCAGTTCATGGAGGAGGAGAAGACGGTGGCGTTGGATTTCATTTTCTCTATGTGTTGTAAGCTCGTTCAGTCGCTTAGCATCCCATATAATCCTTTGTCTGATAAGTAGTTGGTCACCGGAGTCAATGCAAGACGAATTCGAGACTTACTGTGATTCTTCTATGATCAGCCCCATCAAAATGAAAGCGGTCGGTCCCATTTCATGTAGCTGAGGTGCGCCAGCCGTGACCGCTTGTTTCTCCTCCTCAAGCAACTTTTTCTTCACCTCATCCTGAGAGGCATCTGGAAACCAGAGTTAGAACTGGCAAGTTGGAAGGATATTATACTCACGAGCCTCTACAGACAAGTAAGGGTTTGTTTTCATTGGATCTTTCTCCCAATCGAGTATCATCCACATCCACTCATTCTCCAACTCACCCTTCTCCGTTAGGGATGCGGTAAAATCATCAAAAATCTTCTGTTGGCGCTTTTGTTTGAGTATTGTGAGGAGGAGACGTGAGTGCAAAGTGCGTCCTATGTGATAATGGCATCAGAACGGTTCAGCAGAAGAATGGGAAAGAATTACCCAGGGCAACATATTTACGGAAATTGTGATGACCCAAGTGATCATCAAGTGTGTCGTGCCTCGAACCAGGACCCATTTCCTTGGTACTATTTGCCACACGGTTCATCTCAGCCCAGCTTTGCTCAATGCCTTTGCCGTCCGTTCGGCCAACACCAGGTTTCAGGTTCAATGAATGGGGTGCCTGGCAGGGGACCTTGTGCATGGGACAATGACATTTCGGTATCCCCCAACCGAGATTCGCAGATGATGGTAGATGTAGGTCGGCGGGTAGTTTTGGCATTCGAGATGAAAATTTCAGCTTGAACTGGCAAGCGATGTCATATGAAATGAAGACGGCGGCGACGAGGAGTGGGGCGAGTGCTGAAAGCAAGATGAAGTCCATGTTACAGTACCTAGAGCGGCGTTAGCTTCCGCAAGAATCTTCTATTTGATATTGCTTACCGTTCCCCTTTTTGAAGATCTCCAACTCTGCCAGCACGAACAATTTCATGCCGTGTGCAGATGCACATTCCCACACCCGTAGAATGCAAGCCAGCCAAGAACTGAGTCTCGGCATTGGCAAGGGTCTTGAAGCCACTACAGGTACTGATCTTCATTTTGAGATAAGCGCACAAATCCAACTCTGAACGAGGTACTCGTCACTCACATCCTTCTGCGTCACATACTTGAGGATGTGTTTTTGATAAGCTGCATCTTCAGGAAAATAGGCGAAGCCTGTGTGAAGACCAGGGTCCCTCTTCAGGCTTGAACACATGAGGTTCTTGAGCCGAAAATTTGCGTCCAGGGTGACAATTAGGACATACAGGAACCTAAACAAATAATTGATGTTAGTGCCTGAGAGTGACAGTTGTGGGGAAACGACGTACTTATATTCCAGGGCAACATCTTGCCAGTTTTCTGGGAGATTAACACCAGGAATAGGACATGCCAGACAGATTGTAGCGAGGTCCCCTCGGCCGGTTGATATGAGCCCATCCTTGATGTTCCCTCAGCCATGTCGCTTCATTAACTTGAGGTGGTGAAATTCACAAATCATTCGCATGAAAGACTTGTAACGAGTCTGAAACAAAGAGATGGTCATAAGTTTCAAGCTTCAAGAACAAGAGCCAGTATCCGACTCACCTTTGGGATGTCCAGCTCCATATTGTCTGTCAGGAACTCGAGTGACTTGTAAAACTCATGGGCAGAGAGCTTTCCAGTCAGGGTAACGACGTGGAACAGTTCGAGCAGTCAAAACGTCGCGCACATTTGGGGGAAGTGGACTGTTGCAGGAAACCATTCACTTCGAACTAGCTGTTGTCGGTTCGAGATTCTCCGTTGATCGCAACCACAGAAATCTACCGCGACATGATGCAGACCATTGGTGTGGAGTACAGTAAAGTCTTTGTGGCCAGGTTGGGGGTTGACACAGGACAAGTTGGTGTGACCGACCTGAACACGAAGGCCCATTGTCTTCAGAGATGTCTTCTCAAAGTGTGTCCCATTCCACTTCTGTATGTAGATCAGCAAAGAGAAACAGAGAACTTGTAATTACCCACCTGGATGATATGTAAGGGAAGGAGTTTGTGATGCAAGACGCAGCAGCTGGAACACTCGAGGAGGCAGCCCATACAATCCTCACATCAGTAAATTCCTGGACTCGTGGATGTGCAAGACACGCATGCCACCTCTGCGCCGACGTCACCTCATCCTTCTAGCCTCAACAGCTCCAGTAGATATTCCTCCCGGAAGCCGGTATCTGATTTCCTTTCCCCTGCCCACTGACGTAGAGGAGCATCCTGTAAACTGTCAGTATAGGACAATCAAAAACTATGGAATAAGACTCACGGATGTGGGATAGTGTTTCGCCACAACCTTGGCAGCTACAGGTAAGTCCTCCACTTCTCCCTCAACCTCTTCCTCAGCGTCACATCCTGGCAGAAGGTCGATCATATCGTAATCTTGACTTGCATTCCATTCGTAAACAGGCAAAGGAAAGTGATTGGAGGACACCGCCCCTTTTTGCGGGGAATGAGCAGTCTGAATTATATTGCAGCCATGATTAGATAGACGAACTGTGCGAGATTGAGGGATGGCTATGTCGTCCTCGCTGTCATCCTCATGAACAACAACGAAACCTTTCTTGGCCTTGGCCATCAAGGTGGGAAGATTTTTGTGATCAACAAAGGGGTGATGCGTGAGCTTAAGGGCAACTTAAGGGTCCAAAAAAGGCTTCAAGTCAAACTTTGAACGTTAGACTAAGGAGTTACAAACTCTCTAAGGCCTACAGACACATTACAAACGAGTCGCGTATGTTATGAGAACGATGATAGAGGTTCACTAAAAAAAAAGTAATGTGATGCCTACGACGCGCAGAGTTTGACTGACTTAAGACGACCTTCTCCATGTTTGATTTTGGCGAGACGAGCTATGGAATCAGTGGCAATCTCCTCAAGCTTCTTGAAGCCCTCACAATCTGTGGGATCCCAAGGGGTCGGGAGTTCCTCCGCAATTTTCTGAATACCCAAATTCAACTCCTTGTCCCAATTCGGTTGCTTGGATCCAGAATGGCCACCCTTCGCCGGAACATGAAAAGCGAGCCACCTCAACTTCGTTTTGAGCCACTAGAAGATCATTGTTAAAAGTTCATGAGGGTAGAGTTCGCTTCAGATGCTTACTTTGACACGTTGGTCGCGGATATGTATGTCATACGTGGAATCCCCAAGGAATGGTTTGTGGATGTGGACTTCATCCCCAGCATCAGGGAAGCGCAGGAACCAAATGAGGGACGCGCGGTCGAAGTATTTGTTGGTTTGATCTTGAGTGACAGCAAGACAGTAGCTAGGGAGAAGTAACTTCAAGGTGTGGTCCTGATTGCGTTTCTTGAGCCTCTCAGCCTCCAAAACTGCTACCGCGTCAGGGTCGAGCTAGATAGTAAACACAATCGATCATACTCGGATAATTGAAATAATGGATCACATACCTTTTTGAGTCGATTTGCACGTCGTTCAGCTCTTTCAGCAGTATCATCGACGATGATAGGAGTCCAGACAACTTTTTTGAGAGAGCGCATTTTGCCCATTGTGATGGTTTGGAGGACTGTTTACTGTCTTGTCGTCCTGCACACCAAATTGATGAAACCTTACTTAATGGGTGGCTTGATGAACTATATAGCAGATTCTATGGCAAATTTGCGTGGATTGTTCCACTTCGAAAGCAAAACGAAAACTAATAAAGTACACTAAGTGATCTAGGATGGAAAGATTGGCCTGTAGTGGTTTATGTGCAACTAGATAGCGACCTTATCACCCTCAGCACAGATCTGGTATGAAAAGATCCCGCTGTTCCGCCAATCCTCTATCTGGTCAGGGAATGATAGTGCGTGGGTGTGTACTTCCTCTACAAGGGTAAGGACAAGCCGAATGTCCTTGCCAATGAGATCAGCCTCTCGATATACATCCCTGCACCTGTGTTCCTGTAGGATAACACCCAGCGCGTCTTGCACTTCCAATACAAGCTCTGTCCACCACTCCTCCTTGGACTCACAGAGGCTCACCGCTTTTTCCGGGCTTTTGATGCATTGCGTAATGAGCCTGTCAACGTAGGAGTACATTTTGCCATCAGTGACTTTGTTGAAGTGTTCACGAGCACTGGCAATGACAGCGAGAGCATCGTCGGCACTATTTTGTGAATGGACGTTATGGCGTCTCTTTATAGTAACAAAAGGGGACATGCCTTGGATCGGGAATACCCTTGGGGGTGTGTGACTTATCAGCTGAGGCGTTGGACCATCCTTTTTCGATCACCTGACCCTCCTTCGTGTATCGGCTATGTGCGCGAGTGCAAATGAGGACCCAGTTCCTTGTTGCCCATGAATGATTAGTGACTGATGACAAAAAAGTGGATGTACTTACTTCTCATAATACCTTTTCAAGTTGGCGTGGCGAGCGGCTTTCTTTTCCTCATGTGTGCGGTGAAGACGTGCATGACCCATGTTGGTTGTACGAGACAGGTGAGAAGTTGTATGTGATTGCTTAAGTAAATAAATCCTTGATTTTAGCAACTTTTCTACTCTGGTAGGGGCATATCATCAGCAGTTGAGAAACAGATTTGGGATTCGGAAAGTCATTGAAAACATGATTTAAATAAGGTAGATATCAAAATTTATCGTGTTGGTGTAGGGAGGTCAGATCGGCATGAAGTTGAACATACTTACTCAAACAAGTTCAAATCTATCCAATTCTTACGACTTTTTCTGTCTTGTGCCGGCAAATCAACAGCTTTTAAACAACGGATTTTAGATTCAGAAAGATATGCAAAATACGATTTGAACAAGGTCAATATCATATTTTGTTGCTTGGGATTACGGAGGCCATAGTCCAATGGGCGTTGATGGTTACTTCAATGCACGAGTTGGAAGGTTGCCCATTGCTTGATCTTACGACTTTTTAAAAACAAGCATTCAGCTCAAAAACTCATCATTGTAGAGTGTATTCTTATCTTAAGAGTAGCTCTTTCCAAGGAACAAGGAAAAGGCCGCATATTAAGAGCTGTGGAGTGTATTCTAAGTTATGTTTTGGACCACTATCTATTTTTAGATCATTGTATAGCACTCTTTCAACATCGCGTCGAGTCGCTAACTCCTCTTCTCTCCCTATATCAAGTTTCCGCTCGTTCATTCTCAATCCAATCTCCTGATGCTTGTAAATTGCCTTGTGTGGTATATCTTCTGTTTCTGTATCTCTATTGTAATTTCTCAACTTGTGTCTCAGGCGGAAATGCTTATGCAAGCGAGCTCGAGTTGTCGAGCTTGTCACACAAAGTCACGGCAATGAACAAATATATTCGGCAGTAGATCAACACAGTTGGTACAGAATGGGACAATCGGTGACATGAGAACAATGGACTGCTACAGTAATCTACGTGAGGTACAATGTGAAAGCTGAAGCATGAGCCATGACCATCCGAGTGTGCCCCTCAGTGATGCAGGAAACACGTGAATAGACTAACGCCAGTAACCAGGGGCGAGACATTCTCCCTGAAAGTGCATTAGCTGTTAGAAAGAAATTATGTAAAATTTTACAGACCATCCACTAAACACGCCAATGTTGCGGCCTCGAGTAACGACATAGAAAGGGGGATTGCCATTGGGCCCGGGAACATGGTAACTGTGGCCAACGGTGACTAGGTGGGCAGGCGGCAAGATGGCGTTAGAAGGTGCGTTGGGTGGGAGTTGGTTGTATAGAGGACCAAGGACTACTGCCGCTGCAGGAGCGACAACCGCAGCTGGGACGGAAACTGTGGAGGTGCTGGTGCTGCCGTTGTCAACAATGGGGGCAGTGGGGGCAGCTGGGGCGAGGACGGATGCTACGGCAGGAGCAGAGGGGACAACGATGGTAGGCATCGTGGAAATGACCATGGGGGAGGCAGCTGGCGCAGCAATGGAGGCTGCAGCAGAAGGGGCCTCCGCAATGACAGGCACTGGGGTTTCAGCGACTGCGGTGGTGGAAGCGATGACAACAGAGGGTGCAGAGCCAGCATTTGCGAAAGATGGCTGAGTCGCCGCCATTGGGAGAGAACAAGTGGGACATTTGAGTGGCGAAAGGGAGAGAACGTCGCCCTGGTCCTCGTTGTCAGAATCCTTGGGGTCTTTGGAGGTTTCTGAGAGAGAGGAGGGCGGCAGCGTGGAGGGGCTGGAAGTCGGGGTCGCAGGACTGGCGCTGTTCAAAATGGTGACCAAGGCATGCACAATATGCTGAGCTTCGGCGTGGGTCAACTTCAATGATTCAAGTGCATTTTCAATGCCTGGAACAGTGTGTTGATACGGAGTGTAACCATACACTCCTAAAAATGCGAATTTTAGCATTTTTACCAATAAATCCCTGTAGTAGCACTTAATACAAATTACATGATCATAAGGATCAATGGACAAGCCCTGTCCAGTTGATTAAAGTATCAGCCAAGCAATGTGCAGTCTAAGGCGGTAGAAATTGCGGTCGGTTCGCAGACCGGGCCACTTCAATATGCTCGAAGACCTGTAAAAGACAACACCACCACGAAATAGTACACTAAAAAGGTGTTCTAAAGTAGAA
>Ga0307507_10011515_pt1 | contig 11138 bp, 7 predicted proteins | sample 7_EM_MG_FD_207223 | JGI IMG/M metagenome (GOLD analysis project Ga0307507, IMG submission 207223) | Populus trichocarpa ectomycorrhiza microbial communities from riparian zone in the Pacific Northwest, United States - 7_EM | ecosystem: Host-associated > Plants > Roots > Unclassified | place... | reverse complement strand
TTCGGTGTTATCCAAACCACATGGATTTATTGTTCGCCAATCGACCTCAAGGTCCCTTTCGCGCCCTATGCCACAGGGAAAGGGCTGTCATGATCAGCCAACCCCGGTCCTCGTTACCGGCGGTACTCCCTGCGCGCGCGGTCTCGCCGCGCCACGCCCGAGAGGAACCTCCCCCATGGGCCACATGGATCACTTCAGCGCGGGCTGGGTCACCCCGGTCCTGTCCTACGCGATGGCCTGCGTCGGCGCCGCGCTCGGACTGCGCTGCACCGTAAGGGCACTTGAGGCCGACGGCGCTTCCAAACGGAACTGGCTGACCCTCGCCTCCGTCGCCATCGGCTCCGGCATCTGGACCATGCACTTCGTGGCCATGCTCGGCTTCAGCGTCGAAGGCACCCCTATCCGCTACGACGTCCCGCTCACCGTCCTGAGCCTGCTGATGTCGATCGGCGTGGTCGCCGCCGGTGTCTTCACCGCCGGATACGGCCGCTCCCGCGTCACCTCGGTCGCCTTCGGCGGCATCGGCACCGGCCTCGGCGTCGCCGCCATGCACTACACCGGCATGGCCGCCCTCGACCTGCACGGCGAGATCGACTACGCCCCCGGGCTCGTCATCGCCTCCGTCGTGATCGCCGTCGTCGCCGCGACCGCCGCGCTCACCCTCACCCTCGTCGTCCGCGGCCCGGTCCTCGCCACGCTCGCCGCCCTCGTCATGGGCCTCGCGGTCAGCACCATGCACTACACCGGCATGTACGCCGTGAGCGTCACCCTCGCCCCCAGTAGCGCGACCCTCTCCGGCGCCACCGCCACGGAGTTCATCTTCCCGCTGGCCGTCGTCCTCGGCTCCTTCCTCTTCCTGGCCTCCGCCTACGTCGCCCTCTCCCCGACCGGCAAGCACCACGAGTCGGCCATCGCCGCGGAGCTGCTCCGCGAGGTCGAACTCGCCACGGTCTGAACGGACTTCGGCCGTCCAGGTCGCGGCCGCCGCACGAGCCACCCCGCACTTCCCCCATCCTCCGAACGAGGTCCCTCATGCGTGTTCTGCGCGCGCCGGCCCGACTGCGTCCCAGATCGGTCCGCGCGAAGATCGTCGCCCTGCTGATGCTGCCCATCGTGTCCCTGATGGCCCTGTGGGGCTTCGCCGCGGTGACGACCGCGTCGAGCATCGCCGACACCGAGACGGCCAAGGACGTCAACTCCGAACTCCTCACCCCCGTAGCCGAGTTCGTGACGGCGGTGCAGGGTGAGCGGGCCGCCGCCCTGCGCCGGGCGGACGCCCCGGGCGCCTTCAAGACCGCCACCGCGGTCACCGACAAGGCAGCCGTCGCCCTGCGCGACGGTGTCAACGACTCCAGTTCGGACGCGGCGCTCATCGACTCCACGCTGCCGGGCCGTATCGACAAGCTGGAGACGGATGCCAAGGGCCTGGCGGCACTGCGCGCCGAAGCCACCACCAAGGGCGCCAAGTCGACGGCCACGTACGCCAGTTACTCGGCGATCGTCGAGCACGGCTTCGCCGTCACCGGTGCGCTCACCGGCGACAAGACCGCCGCCGACGCCTCCGAGGCGCGCGTGGTGCTCGAACTGTCCCGGGCCCGCGAGGCCGTCGCCCAGGAACAGGCAGTGCTCGGCGCGGCCCGTACCGGGGGCGAGTTGACGAAGGAGCAGTACGCGCTGTTCGTCGGCGCCGTCGCCACCCAGCGCGCGCTGCTCGCACCCGCGGTCGCCGACCTCAGGCCCGAGCACCGGGCGGCGTACCGCACGCTCCTCGACAGCAGCGGCTACACCCAGCTCCAGGCGGTCGAGAACCGGGTCCGCAGCGCGGGCCCCGGCACCTCCGCCGCGTCCGCCCGCTTCCTCGGCGACTGGGACTCCACCGCGAGCGGAGTCCTCACCGGACTCGACGCGGCCGAGACGAAGGCCGGTACGGGAGCCACGGCCGCCGCCGACCCGTTCGGCTGGGACACGCTCGGCGCGTCCGGGATCGCCGTCGTGCTCGGCCTGGTCGGCGTGCTGCTGTCACTCCTCGTCTCCGTGCTCGTCGGCCGCGGCCTCATCGTCGAACTCCTCGACCTGCGCAACTCCGCCCTCGAAGTGGCCGGCCGCCGCCTCCCGCAGGCCATGCGCCGACTGCACGCCGGCCAGGGCGTCGACATCGACGCCGAAGCCCCCCTGCGCCGCCTCGCCGGTGACGAACTCGCCCAGGTCAGCACGGCGTTGACCGCCGTCCAGCGCGCCGCCCTCAAGGCCGCCTCCGAACGCGCCGAACTCCTCAGCGGCATCTCCGGCGTCTACGTCAGCCTCGCCCGCCGCAGCCAGGTGCTGCTCCACCGCCAACTCGACCTCCTCGACGCGATGGTGCGCAGACAGCGCGACCCGGCCGAGCTGCACGAGCTGTACCGCGTCGACTACCTGGCCACGCGCATGCGCCGCCACTCCGAGAGCCTGCTGATCCTCTCCGGCATCGCGCCCGGCCGGGGCTGGCGGGACCCGATCCCGCTGTCCGACATCCTGCGCGCGGCCGTCGCCGAGATCGAGAACTCGGCCCGGGTGCAGATCTGGGCCGTACCGAAGGTGTCACTGAGCGGCGGCTCGGTCGCCGACGTGATCCATCTGCTCGCCGAACTCGTCGAGAACGCCACCGCGTTCTCACCGCCCAGCACCCAAGTACAGCTGCGCGCGGCCCGGATGCGCGAGGGCGTCCTCATCGAGATCGAGGACAGCGGCTTCGGCATGAAGGACGACGCGCTGGCCGACGCCAACCGCAAGATCCAGTCCGAGAAGGTCGACCTCCTCGACGCCAAGCAGATCGGCCTCTTCGTGGTCAACCGGCTGCGCGAGAGGCAGGGCCTGCGCGTGGAGATACGGCACTCGCAGAGCGGCGGGGTCACGGCCGCGGTGCTCATCCCCGAGGGCCTGATGCGCGACGACATGCCGGTGGGGGAGCAGCAACAGGCGCCCGGCGGACGGGGGTTGGCGCCCGCGTCGGCCCTGGTCCCGCAGCAGCGACTGCGCGGGGCGGGCGCCTGAGACCGCACTCTTCGCACCATCTCCACACAGATGTACCGCAATCGCGGTACAGGTGGGGCGGATGGGACGGATAGGTTTGCTTGATACTTCAAGCGCACTGCCGGAAGGGTCAGTTCCGTGTCCGAAACCCCCACACCGTCGTCCCCCACACCGTCCCACCGCCGGAAGCGGTCCCTCTCGCGTCGCGGCGCGATAGGGGCCGCCGGAGCCGTAGCCGCCGGGGCCGCCCTCACCCCGGTGGTCTTCGCGGCCACCGACTCGGGCTCCACGTCCGGCTCCACGTCCGACACCGACGCGGCCCCCTCGGGCACCAAGCCGGAGACCTTCCCGGCCACCCGCACGGCGACCGCCACCGGCACCGCCCCGGCCACCACGACCTTCGCCGCGTCCTACGTCGGCCTGCGCTGGACCGGCGACCAGGACGGCGCCGGCATCCGCCTCGCGGACGGCAACTGGCAGCAGACGGGCGGTGGTTGCGCGACGATCGACGGCGGCGGTACGGCCCTGATCGCGGCCGACGAGGCCACCAGCTACGAGGTGCGGACACCGGCAGGCGCGACGGACGTACGCTCCATCGCGATCGACTGCACCCGCGGCCCCGACCGCACCTTCCACGTGCCGTCCGAGGCGACCCGAGTCCGTGGCGTCCGCTACCTCTCGCGCCCGGCCTGGGGCGCCGACGAGTCGAAGCGGTACAAGGACGGCAAGGTCAACACGCCTGAGGCGTACTACCCGTTGCAGTCGATCACGGTCCACCACACGGACACCCCGAACGCCGACCCGGACCCGGCCTCGACCGTCCGCGGGATCTACGAGTACCACGCGATCACCCTCGACTGGGGAGACATCGGCTACCACTTCCTGATCGACGAGGCAGGCGTGGTCTACGAGGGCCGCTACTCCGGCGACGACCTGATCCCGGCCTTCGACAAGGACGGCAACCTGGTCACGGCCTTCCACACGGCGGGCTTCAACTCCGGCAACCTCGGCATCGCCCTCATCGGCAACCTCGTGGCCCAGCCCCCGACGGCTGCGGCCAAGGCCTCCCTGATCCGCCTGATCAAGGTGATCACCCGCTTCAAAGGCCTGGACCCCCAGGCGAAGATCACCTACACCAACCCGGTGAACGGCGTGAAGAAGGACAACGAGACGATCAGCGGCCACAGGGACTGGCTCCAGACGGACTGCCCGGGCCAGACGATGTACGACCTCCTGGGAGAGGTCAGGACGGCAGCAGCAACCCGCTGACCTGAAAACAGGGGCGACGGGAGGCCTTTAGGGGCGCGGGGAACTGCGCGACCAGCCCCCACGGCGCGGCAGCCTCCGACGGCGCTTCGTGGCACCCCCGGCGGAGCGCCTACCCTGGGAGGCTGACCGTCCCCCCTGTCAGGAGAGAAATGGCCGTCAACCTGGTCAATGTCGAGAACGTCAGCAAGGTGTACGGCACCCGTGCCCTGCTCGACGGCGTCTCGCTCGGTGTCTCCGAAGGGGACCGGATCGGGGTCGTGGGCCGCAACGGAGACGGCAAGACCACCCTGATCCGGATGCTCGCCAAGCTGGAGGAGTCCGACACCGGCCGCGTCACCCACTCCGGAGGACTCCGCCTCGGTGTCCTCACCCAGCACGACTCCCTCGACCCGGAGGCGACCGTCCGCCACGAGGTCATCCGGGACATGGCCGACCACGAGTGGGCGGGCAACGCCAAGATCCGCGACGTACTCACCGGACTCTTCGGCGGCCTGGACATGCCGGGCTTCCCACAGGGACTCGACACCGTCATCGGCCCGCTCTCCGGCGGTGAGCGCCGCCGTATCGCCCTCGCCAAGCTGCTCATCGAGGACCAGGACCTGGTCGTCCTGGACGAGCCGACGAACCACCTCGACGTCGAGGGCATCGCCTGGCTCGCCCAGCACCTGCGCGAGCGCCGTTCCGCGCTCGTCTGCGTGACCCACGACCGGTGGTTCCTGGACCAGGTCTGCACGCAGATGTGGGACGTGCAGAAGGGCGACGTCTTCGAGTACGAGGGCGGCTACACCGACTACGTCTTCGCCCGCGCCGAGCGCGAGCGCATCGCCGCCACCGAGGAGACCAAGCGGCAGAACCTGGTCCGCAAGGAGCTGGCCTGGCTGCGCCGCGGCGCCCCCGCCCGTACCTCCAAGCCGCGCTTCCGCGTAGAGGCCGCCAACGAACTGATCGCGGACGTACCGCCGCCGCGCGACACCAGCGAGCTGATGAAGTTCGCGTCGACGCGGCTGGGCCGTACGGTCTTCGACCTGGAGGACGTGACCGTCCAGGCCGGACCCAAGGTCCTCCTCAAGCACATCAGCTGGCACCTCGGCCCCGGCGACCGCATCGGCCTGGTCGGCGTCAACGGCGCCGGAAAGACCTCCCTGCTGCGCGCCCTGGCCGACGCCTCCCGCAGCGACGGCGAGACCCAGCCCGCGGCCGGCAAGGTCGTCGTAGGAAAGACGGTGAAGCTCGCCTACCTCTCCCAGGAGGTGGCCGAACTCAAGCCCACGCTGCGGGTGTTGGAGGCCGTGCAGCAGGTGCGCGAGCGCGTCGATCTCGGCAAGGGGCGGGAGATGACCGCCGGGCAGCTGTGCGAGACGTTCGGCTTCAACAAGGAGAAGCAGTGGACGCCGGTCGGGGACCTGTCCGGCGGTGAGCGCCGCAGGCTCCAGCTCCTCCGGCTCCTCATGGACGAGCCCAACGTCCTCTTCCTCGACGAGCCCACGAACGACCTCGACATCGAGACCCTGACCCAGCTGGAGGACGTCCTCGACGGCTGGCCCGGTTCGATGATCGTGATCTCCCACGACCGGTTCTTCGTCGAGCGCACCACCGACAAGGTGTACGCCCTCCTCGGCGACGCGACCCTGCGGATGCTGCCGCGCGGGATCGACGAGTACCTGGAGCGGCGCCACCGTATGGAGGAAGTGGCCGCCGCTGCCGCCCCCGTCGTGGAGAAGGCCGCACCCGCCGTGAGCGCCGCCGACCAGCGGGCCGCGAAGAAGGAACTCCAGAAGATCGAGCGGCAGTTGGACAAGGTCTCCGAGAAGGAGACCAAGCTGCACGCCCAGATCGCCGAGAACGCCACGGACTTCGCGAAGGTGGCCGAACTGGACGCGAAACTCCGGGACTTGAGCGGCGAGCGCGACGAGCTGGAGATGCGGTGGCTGGAACTCGCGGAGGACGCGTGAAGGTTGCGTGCTGTGCTTTCTGGGGGGACACCCCCCAGACCTCCCACGCATAACGGCGGCATCACGGGCCGGTCCTCCCTTGGGAACAGGGGTGAACCGGCCCGTTCTTCATGGACAGCCGGGTGATAGAAAGGGCCGTCTGAGACCTGCTTGAACGCGCCTCCGGATCCTTCGCGAACCTCGGGGCGTGGCTAAAAATCAGTGAACGAGGGGGAGCCGCTGATGACTCAGCCGCCCGAACAGCCGCCGTCCGGCGGTTACGGAGCGCCGCCGAACCAACCGCCACAGCCACCATCGGGCGGCTTCGGCGCTCCCGTTCAGCCGCAGCCCCAACCCGGCTACGGCTATCCGCAACAGCAACCCCAACAGCCCGGCCCCTACGGCTATCCGCAACAGCCGGGTCCGTACGGCCAGCCGCAGCCGCAGCCGCAACCCGGCCCTTACGGCCAGCCGCAGCAGCCGGGGCCGTACGGTCAGCAACCCGGCTACGGCTACCCGCCGCCCCCACCGCAGTTCACCCCGCCCCCGTCCTCGCCCCCCTCCGGCCGCGGCCCCTTCAAGGGCAAGCCCGCGCTCGTGATCGCGGCAGCGGTCGCCGGACTCCTGGTCGTCGGCGGCACGGTGTGGGCGGTCACCAGTGGCGGTGACGACAAGAAGCCGGTGGCGGAGCAGAGCGACAGCCCCGCGCCCTCCGGCAGCAGCACTGTCGACGACGACCCCGCCAACCCCGGCGACGGCAGCGGCGACGGCGGCAAGGACCCGCAGAACCTCAACGAGGGCCGCAAGTCCGGCGAGGCGAAGGTGCTCTGGTACAAGGAGGCGCCGGACGCGCCCGGTTCCGGCGCCGACGCCCCCGGCATGTGGATCACCGGCAAGACCGCAGTGAAGGCGGCGTACAAGGAACTCGTCGCCTACAACGTCGGCAACGGCAACCCGACCTGGCCCACGATCATCTTCCCGCAGAAGATCTGCGCCGTCACCTCGCAGCAGTCGGCCGACGGCAAGATCGTCGTGGCGTACGAGAGCGGTGTCAGCGACAACGCCAAGTGCAACCAGCTCCAGCAACTCGACCTGAACACCGGGGCGAAGGGCTGGACGGCGGTCGTTCCGGACGGCGCCCTCTTCGACAGCGCGCTCAGCATCGGGCTGTCCATCACCGGCAAGACGCTGATGGTGGGCCGCTCGCAGTCCGGTATCGCCTACAACCTCGACACCGGCAAGAAGCTCTACGAGAAGAAGAAGTACGGCGCGGCCTGCTTCCCGGGCGGGTTCGCGGGCGGCGCCAAGCTGATCTCGGTCGCGTCCTGCGGGGCGGGCTCCTCCACCGAGCACGACGAGGTGCAGGAACTGGACCCGGCGACCGGCAAGGTCAAGTGGACCAAGGCGATCCCCAAGGGCTGGACGGTCGGCCATGTCTACTCCGTGAACCCGGTCGTCCTCTACATGACCGACGAGGACGACAAGCACTGGAACATCTCGACGCTGAAGGCCGACGGTTCGGTCCGCTCGCAGGTGGACTCCAAGGCCACCTTCGCGCCCTCCTGCGGTTCGTCGTTCATTGACAACGACCTCCAGAACTGCCAAGGCCTGGCGGTCGACGCGAGCACCCTCTACCTCCCGACGGACGCGACGACCGGCGCCAACCAGATCGTGGCGATCGACCTCGCCACCGGCAAGGAGAAGTGGCGCGTCAAGTCACCCGCGTCCGTGTCGACGGTCCCGATCAAGGTCCAGGGCGGCAAGCTGCTCGCCTACGTCGAGGCGTCCTACAGTGCGGGCGGCCAGGTCGTGTCCATCCCGACCACCGGCTCCGCGCACACCACGACGAAGCTGCTCCAGATGCCGTCCGGCACCGCGCAGATCGAGTCGAGCTTCTTCTCCCGGGACATCGACTACGTGGACGGCCGCTTCTACATCTCGTCGACCCGGCTGAACGGCAATGACGACACGAAGGAGAAGTTGATGCTCGCGTACGGCAAGTGAGACCCCGACTTCTCCCCACCCCGCCGTCCTCCCCGAGGTACTCGTCATGACCCAGCCGCCCCCGCCCCCGCCGAACCAGCCCCCGCAGCAGGGCGGCTTCGGCCCACCCCAGGACCAGCCCCCGCAGCAGCCTCCGCCGCCACCCGGCTACGGCTACCCGCAGGCCCCTCCGCCCCAACAGCCGGTCTACGGCTACCCCCAGGCACCCCAGCTGCCCCAGCCGCCCCAGGGACCTCCGCAGGCCGCCCCGCCGCCCGGCTACGGCTACCCGGGCCAGCAGCCGAACCCGTACGCCCAGCCGCAGCAGCCCAACTCCTATGGCCAGCAGCCGGGTTACGGATATCCGGGCCAGCAGCCGACCATGCCGCTGCACCCGCAGCCGGGCCAACCGGGCGGCGGCGGGCGGAAGTTCGGGGCGTCCGCGGTGATCATCACGGCTGCCGTGGTCGCGATCGCGCTGATCGTCGGCGGCGGGATCTGGTACTCGTCCTCGTCCGGAAAGGACGACGACACGAAGAAGACCGCGACCGCCGGCGGCACCACGGGCGGCACGAACGACAAGGGTGGTACGACGTCCGGCGGCAAGGAGAAGGTCCCCGCCAGCGCCGCGTCCAAGGTCCTCTTCGAGGTCCCGATGCCCAAGGTCAGCGACACCATGGTGACCGCCGGCTCCTGGCTCACCGACAAGGTGTACGCCAAGAGCGGCAGCGCCGAGGTGGTCGGCTACAACCGCGACACCGGCGCCAAGCAGTGGACGATCAAACTCCCCGGCCCGGTCTGCCAGGCCACGAAGCACACCACCACGGACGGCAAAACAGCCATCCTCTACGAGCCCGCCATGCCGACCGAGGACAAGCCCTCGCACGGCTGCAGCCAGATCGCCGCGATCGACCTGAACGCGGGCACCAAGCTGTGGACGAAGACCGCCAACTCCGGTGACCAGCCGATCAGTTTCGAGAACGTCACCGTCAGCGCGAACACGGTCGCCGTGGGCAGCAGCGACGGCGGCGCCGCCTTCGACATCGCCACCGGCAAGGTCCTGTGGAGCCCGAAGGCCACCGACTGCTACGACGCCGGTTACGGCGGCGGCGCCAAGCTGGTGGCGGTGCGCAGGTGCGGCACGTACGACTCGCCCACCCTGCACATCCAGACCATCGACCCGGTCTCCGGGAAGGTGCTCTCGGACTACAAGATGGCCCAGGGCATCGAGTACGCGAGCATCGTGTCGACCGACCCGCTGGTGGTCGCGGCCGACGTCGGCGACAGCGCGGGCGACGGCAGCGGCGTCTCGGACTTCTTCTCGATCGACAACAAGACGGGCGCCCTGCGCTCGCACATCCCGGCGCCGGGCAAGCAGTACGCGGCCCGCTGCGACGGCATCACGCGTGTCGAGTACTGCGCCGAACTGGCCGTAGGGAACGACCGGTTGTACGTGCCGACCGAAGAGCACGACGGTTCCGGCGACTCCTACAGCCAGACCAACGAGATCGTTGCCTTCGACCTCGCCACCGGCAAGCAGACCGGCCAGCGCGCCGACGCGGGCGACGGCTACACGATCACCCCGCTCCGTATGGACGGCAGCAACCTCCTCGCCTACAAGTCCCCGCCGTACAACAAGGGCGGCCAGGTGGTCAGCATCGACGGCACCTCCTTCAAGGAGACCAAGCTGCTGGAGAACCCGAGCACGGAGACGGTACGGAGCGCGGAGACGACCTTCCTCCCGGACTACGCGGAGATCCTCTACGGGGAGGGCCACCTCTACATGTCGGCGGTCTACGCGGACAAGGCAACGTCGTCGTCAACAGCAGACAAGGACTTGGCGATCGCCTTCGGCACAACGAGCTGACTTCACCCCCACCCTCACCACGACCCCCACCACCCCCATCACTCCCGAATGCCAGGAATGCGAAAAACTCCGTCGATCTGGGGCACTTCTCTCCAGTAGGGGCAGCGCAACGTCGAACAAGCGTGTAGCTTCCGGGGGCATGAAGAGCGGGGGTGCTGGGGGCCCTCTGTTCTTGGGGACCGGTGGGCATCCATAGTGGGCATCCATTGGGGGGACTGGGGGGTTGCTCGATGGGAGTGCGGCTGATGGTGGTCGACGACCACCGTTTGCTTGCCGAGGCGCTGGCCTCGGCACTGAAGCTGCGGGGACACCGGGTGCTGGCAGCGGCGGCACCTGCGGCAGGCGCGGCCGAGTTGGTGATCACCCGCGCCCCCGAGGTGTGCCTGATCGGCACGGCCACACCGGCCGAACCGGGCATCTTCGACCCGGTGGTGAAGATCAAACGTGAGCGTCCACAGGTCGCGGTCCTGGTCCTGGGCCCGGTCCCGAGCCCCCGAGGCATAGCGGCGGCCTTCGCTGCGGGCGCGTCCGGCTACGTCCGGCACGACGAGCGCATCGAGGGCGTGGAGCGGGCGATCATGAAAGCGAGGGCGGGCGAGGCGGCCGTAGCTCCGCAACTACTCCAAGGCGCCTTCAGCGAGTTGCTCAATCCAGCGGCCCAACCCGACGACGAGGGCCAGCGGTTGCTCCAGATGCTCACCCCACGCGAGGTGGAAGTCCTGGTCCGGGTGGCGGACGGCGAGGACACCCGCCTGATCGCGGCGGGCATGGGCATCGCTCCGTCAACGGCCCGCACTCATGTGCAACGGGTCCTGATGAAGCTGGGGGTGGGGTCGCGGCTGGAGGCGGCGGCACTGGCGGCGCGGACGGGGCTGCTCGACAGGGCGGGGCCGGTGAACCATTCGGCGGGGCCGGACCTGTAGGCGAGCTCTGGTGTCGGATCAGCGGTGGGGGCGGCCGGCGATCGGGGTGCCGGACCGTATGCCGTCGAGGAGGGCGGCGAGGGCCGTGGGGGTGGTGGTGAGGAGGGTGGCGGGGGTTTCGCTTTCGCGGAGGTGGAAGGCGGTGGGGGTGGTGGT
>Ga0307507_10011514_pt1 | contig 11138 bp, 7 predicted proteins | sample 7_EM_MG_FD_207223 | JGI IMG/M metagenome (GOLD analysis project Ga0307507, IMG submission 207223) | Populus trichocarpa ectomycorrhiza microbial communities from riparian zone in the Pacific Northwest, United States - 7_EM | ecosystem: Host-associated > Plants > Roots > Unclassified | place... | reverse complement strand
TATACTGTGAATTCTCAAATTCAGTGGCTTGCCAAGTGCTAATTAAACAGAGAACTCTGAAGAAAAAAAAAGGATTCGCAACCTTTTGTCCAGCGAGTTTTTCGCAACCTTTAGGAAAAGCACAATATCAGGTGAATTCGGATTGGCATTCCCACGGTCTAGAAGTGGCTTCATTACACCTTCATGCCCTCCCGACGCAGCGAGCGGTAGGGGTGTTCGACCGTTACGATCTGGTGAATTAGGATTGACATCCCTGCGTTTTAGAAGTAGCTTAGCTACTGTACATTCTCTGTCCCCTCCCGGCGGCGAATGACAGGGGTGTTCGGCCATCCATCTTCGCTGGATCAAGATCAACATCCCCGCGTTCTAGAAGTAGCCTCACTATGGTACTCGTAAATTCACATCGACCCTGCTCTCATCTAGTACCTCCTGAGCCTGGGCACAAGGCAAAATCCTAGCAATAGAAATTAATTACCGCTATACGGGAAATACTCCATACGTAGAAGATAGATTTTTTTCCTCCCTCATTCGGTATCCCGTTGCCGCCTTAAGTATTGTGTTTGCTCAAGAATTGGCCAGAATTGGGATTCGCAGGATATCCTCAACCGAATTCGCAGCGTGTGTTTTGCTTTATCAAGAGAGTTTGCTTCCCCTAGAAGCTCCCTTCCGGTAATGAGTCAGTCAATTCTTGGAGTCATATTTATAAATATCCAGGTGACCGAACAAAGGTTTTGCAAAATTTCATATATGTGCTGGAACAGCCCTCTGAGGCTGGGGCTCTTAAAATTCTTGTATGCCCACACGAATACTTTCTCTTGTCGCAAACACAGTATAGCCACACCCCTCCTATCACGGATCTAGATAATCCAGATATCTCGCTGCCCCATATGAGTATCTGAATTCCTAAATTTCTCTGGGTTAAAACCTCACCTGTGGTTGTCCGGAACCACTCACATTGCCGCACAGATTTTTTCCATTTTGGCCCCGAGAAGGGCTAGTTGCGACTGTGCTCAAGAAATAGTTCAAGTATATGAAACATCTCAGCGTCGTATTCGTGAATAAAACCCAAGAGCCAAACGAGGGGTGGCGGGTAAACGATAAAGATGTTCAATCATACGAATTGAATTATTGTTCTAGGTCTGGCGGTGATAATCTCATTCGCCATGTGAAGAAAGAACACCTACGAGATCGAGTGATATTGTGTTCACCTATGAAAGAAACCATCTTTTCCTTCAGGGACGCAATAGCTCTTTACCCCAGTAAACAAAATAATCGCTTACTGTGACAACACGACGGCGGGGGGATGAATTAATCGCCTATAAAGTAAGCCCGGTAAATCTAAAAGCCATTTTCTTCATTCTCATTCCACCCAACTCCACTAATAAGGTCCCTGACGAAACTAAAGAAAGGAACTAGAGGCATGAATGGGGTAACTGGACAAACCCGTGGAAGAAAGGGTGCGATGAGCTAGATAATTTACACGGATGCTAACTAAGCATTAACCGGGAGATATATTTCTCCAAAAGGCTAACACTTCCAAAAACACAATAGATTCAAAGGAAACACACCATTAAGAAATGATCTGATCCTCGGTGGTTTTGGGGGATTTAGAAGCATTGGGATCGCTGGGAAAGCTGCGTCCAACTCCTACACGGAGTAGTGTAAAATCCCAAACGATCCAACCGACTACCCTATACCAAGTGGCACAGGATCTAGAATAAACGACTAACCAAATACTCATATCTTATCCCTATCCAAGTAGGATGCCTAATCACCCCGCGCCTTATACACATATTCCATAATATTATGAATATATTATAATTTAGGCCCAGCACCGAGCCCTAACTATCTTATCGACAAGGTTATGACATAAAAGCTCAAAGTGAACACATCCTTATCTATAACTAACCGCACAGTCCTCCCACAAGGGTAAGAGAGGTAAGCAGAAAAGGAGACACCCGAATTTAATAATGGTACAGAGCAAAGAAACTATAACTAAAATCCCCAATTTTCCCAGTCCAAAAAGAGGATAGAAGGGTAACCTCACCCCCATTTAAGGATTAAGAGACCTTTGGCACTCACTATATGAGAGATTGAGCCTGGGAGTACTGGCTTCAAGAGGGGAGTAATCTGCACAACTAAAGTGTGGCGGAATTTAAAGGAAATTGCTATTCTTGATATTTTGGACTTTCATAGGCGTGGTATCTGCAGGGGTTTATCCAACGACAGGGTCTTATAGACACTCAAAGAATGGGATAGGGGAAAAGCGCCTAATTGATTCAGCTGCCGTAGAAGCCTTCCTCTTGTATCTACACTAACTTACCACCCTGCCATTGCCATTCATTGTAGTACCGTATTCCCTTCTGCTGACGATCTACCCTCTCCGTAGCCTAGTAGGGTTATACTTGCTTATTAGGAGCTTGCCGGGAGTGTCGGCATCACGAGATATCACTCGCCCCGCCAAATGTTACGACAGGAATTTTAGATAGCTTACAATACCACACAGTTGGGTATAGTAATGTGACTTGCTGCAAACTAGCGCGGAGGGCACTATAGATCTCAATGGAGATGTAAAAGGGAGGGAGATTTACAGATGGGGCACCCGGGAGGAAAGAAAATCTTTACGAGCGCATAGTTCGATATTAGTTCCTATGACAAAGAATAACATTATCCGGGATCAAATTTTATAGAGCAAGATACCGTTTTCCGGATTGTACATAGTTTACTGCTCTATACTTTATTGTAGGGTATCAAATGTTTACAATAAGGTAACCTAGGGTGTTATTGGGATATGGATAAGTTAGTGCGTAGTTCCGGAGGGCACGGGCGCTAGATCTCCATTAGCTCCCCTCCTGCCTGACGAACTAAAGATACCTAAGGGAAGGCAGATGGGTGAATAGATGGATGAATGGGGTTTGGTTGGCAGATGCTGGGGCCTTGTCATTTACTTTGTATACACGGGATCATTTATGATAATGAGATTTGTGCTATTATGAATGAATACCTCTACCTATATGATGCACCGGGATACTATGCAAAGTGAATCTCAATCAAAAATGGAAGTGAAAAAAAAAAGCGGGAGGTCGTACAGACGAAACCACGAAATACATTGAAGTACCGGTCGCTGCCAAGCTCCGCGGACGGCGTGAAATATAGTTTAGGAGAATCCCCGTGCTTGTGGCATATGATAAGCGCGAAAAATAGGAGAATGAGCAGGATAAGGCATAGGAGAAGGAAAGAAATGCAGAACTAGAACCAAGGGCAGGGATAGGGACGGGTGGGGCTAGAGGTGAGTGTAGTCGACCTGGTAGAGGCTGTTTGTGTGGGAAAGGTTGTTAGAGAGGAGGCTTAGATACCGATAGGACAAACTAGAGACAGGGGCGGGATCATCTACTGTATGCAGAGCAACAAGCTTGGTTGCCGTGGGTGGATATATTGCTTCTTTGTGTGGGACGTTCTCATCGGTTAGGGGAGTTGGCGTTCGATCGTGGTTTCTGATGATCCGCAATTATGAGCTCCGGAGTCCTATAATACCTTCACCACACCCTCTCGCCCCTCCGTAGTAGCATATGATAAGAGGTTTTGTCCATTGTTATCCCACAGATCGAGGTTAACGCCCCCCGCGTTTCCGCAGTAGCTTCATCACAGTTTCATGTCCTTTCGAAGCAGCGAACGATAGGGGGGTTCGGCCATTGCTATCCGGTGAATTGGGATTGACATCCCAGCGTTCCAGAAGTTGCCGAACTGCGCTTTTATGCCCTCTTGAGGCAGCAAATGATACCGTAGCGGTGTTCGGCCGCGGTTATCCGATAAATCAGGATTAATATGTCGGTGTTCTAGAAACAGTTTCACAACACATGCTCGCTCCCGCTCGGCACCAGTACTATATGATAGGGGTGTTCGACCATTATTGTCCGATGAATTGGGATCGACATCTGCGCGTTCCAAGAGTAGCTCCACTACACCTCCATTTCCTCTCTCGGCAGCGAATGATAGGGGTGTTCGGCCATCTCTATTCGGGGAATCAGGATCAACACCCCCACGTTCCAGAAATAGCTTCACTGGGCCTTCACGTGCACCCCAGGCAGCGAACGATAGGGGCGTTCGACCATTGTTATCCGGAAAATTGGGATCGACATCACCGCGTTCTAGAAGTAGCTTCACTCCATCTCCAAGTCCTCGCTGGGCAGCGAACGATAGGGGTGTTCTCATATTGCTATCTGGTGAATTAGGATTGACATCCCCGCGGTCAAGGAGTAACTTCATTGCACCTTCATGTTCTCCCGCGGCAGCAAACGACAGAGGGGTTCGACCATTGCGATCTGGTGAATTGGGATTGACACCCCCGCATTCCAGAAGTAGCTTAGTTACACTTTGTGCTCCCCACTCGGCAGCAAATGAGACGGGTGTCCGGTTATCTATATCCGGGGAATCAGGATCGACATCCCCGCGTTCTAGAAGTAGCTTCACTGCACCGCCAGATCTTCTCGTGGCAGCGAACGATAGGGGTGTTCTACCGTTGTGATTCGGTGTATTGGGATTAACATCCCCGCGTTCCAGAAGTAGCGCCATTACACCTTCATGTCCCTCAGAGGCAGCAAACGACAGCGGCACTCGGCCATTGTGATCCGGTGAATTGGGATTGACATCCCCGCGTTCCAGAAGTAGCTTCACTAGCCCTTCAAGTCCTCTCTCAGCAGCGAACGATAGGGGTGTTCTACCATTGCTATCCGATGTATTGGGATTGAGACCCCCGCGTTCCAGAAGTAGCTCCATTACATTCTGCACCCCCCACTCAGCAGCAAATGACAGAGGTGTTCGGCCGTCCCTATCTAATGAATCGGGATTGACATCCTGGCGGTCCAGAAGTAGCTTCACTACACCTTCAAATCCTCTCGCGGCAGCAAACGACAGGGGTCTTCGACCATTGCTATCCGGCAAATTGGGATCGACATCCCCACATTCCAGAAGGAGCTTCACTACACTTTCAGGTCCTCTCTCAGCAGCGAACGATAGGGGTGTTCTACCATTCCTATCCGGTGTATTGGGATTGAGACCCCCGCGTCCCAGAAGTAGCTTCACTACACCTTCAAGTCCTCTCCCGGCAACAAGCGATAGGGGTGTTCGACCATTGCCATCCGGCAAATTGGGATCGATATCTCTACGTTCCAGAAGGAGTTTCACTAAACTTTCAAGCCCTCTCTCAGCAGCGACCGATAGGGGCGTTTGGCTATTGCCATCTAGTGAATTGGGATCAACATCCCCCCGCTTCAGAAGTAGCTTCACTACGCCTTTCCGTCCCACTTTGGCAGCGAACGATAAAGGTGTTCGGCCATTATTATCGGATGAATTGGGGTCAACATCCCCGCGTTCCAAAAGTAGCTTCACTATGCCTTCCCGTCCCACTTCGGCAGCGAACGATAAAGGTGTTCGGCCATTATTATCTGATGAATTGGGATCAACATCCCCGCATTCCAAAAGTAGCTTCACTACGCCTTCCTTTCCTACTCCGGCAGCGAACGATAGCGGTGTTCGGCCATCGCTATCCGTTAAATCGGAATTGACATCCCCGTGTTCTAGAAGTAGCTTCACTGCATCTTCATTGCCTAGCTCGGCGGCCAGCGAGAATACTGTGCGACCGTCTTTAATAGCCGCTTCGAGTTCGATATCCTCCTGCTCTAGAAATAGCTCCACCATCCCTCCATTTTTATATTCAACAGCCCACATTAATGGTGTCCGGCCCCGAGAATCACGCCCGTTCACTAGCCATCCTTTCATCTCCAGCATAGTAATCGCAATTTCCGCAATCCCCCAAAATGAGATGCAGTGTAGTCCACTAATTCCTTGAACATCCTCCGGCCGCCACCACCCACATATCTTGCTTCTCCAGAGAACAGCAGCCGATACATGGTTCTCATATCCGTCCAAGAGTCGCAGCGCCATAGTTTTCACCGGCTCCGTCATACCGCTGGCTGCATGAGTTCCCCAGAAGCATGTAGCATATTCAAGAAACGGTTTTGTTTCCAAGGCATTACCGAAATTAGGTGGTAGCACTCGGATTGACCGAGAGTTCAAATAGGTGAGGCAGATTTCGGCCATCATCGAGTGAGCCGTTAGAAATAGGGTGGGGTGTTGCCCTAGATACTCCTGAAGCGTGAAGTGCATGAGGCGGGGGGTTGATGCCCGTTCGTCAATTTTGGCAAGTCCCAAAGTGTAGCCCAGTACTGTCCTTAGTGAAGGAACGTTCTGAATGCTAAAGTCATCCTCCCCTAATTCTACCCCCAGGGCATGGCACAACTCTTCTGACTTCAAGGACCGCTTAGAGTGAGAAATCCACATGAGCGTTTCCATTCCCAGCTTATATTTGCTTCCACCCTGCTGCTTAATCCGATCCAATGCCGTGTCATATGCATCTTGTAAACCGAGGCCCTTGGCCATCCTCCAAAGGGCTCGTCTCCTCTGGTAAATGGTCGCCTCGGCAAGGATTGCGTCCATATTGAGAGAAACGAGGAGGAATCTAGTCATCACTGTTAGTTCTACCTCTAGAATTCAATACATTGAGAGAACACATACGTCCCCGAGATCACTTTCGGAATGGTTCTTAGAATATCGGCTTCTAATTCCTTGTCCATTGCATCGAGCTCCGGGTCTCTATTCAGTCTCATCCTAACATATAACCTAATATCGTGAGCGCTGGAACCGATTGGCAACATCTCGGCAGTGCTACGAAAATATTTCTATGCTTCGTCCCGTATGTGAAGCCTCCCAGTAAGGAATAGCCGAGTGCCGGGGGACTCCCGGACAACTTGCTGCAAAGATTCCCAAAGTTCTGGACGGTGTTTTGCGGGAAACTCGTCTAAAGCATCTATGCAGATGAATACCCTCCGTAAACGTGACAAAGACTTGGCGAGCATCTCTAGGATATTAGGAAGTAGGGGTCTACGACCACCAACCCCCCCCTTCGAATTCGTAAAAGCCGTCTGTACTTCACCTGGGATCGGTTCCAGTGCGCTGACAACCTGCTTTAACAGTACCCCAAGTAACCCCGTCACCGATTGTTCATTCTGAGTGTGAAAGTCGCAGTACACACATGCCACGGTCGTATGGCCCGCATCGAGCTGATCACATAGTCTATCTATCACAAGAGAGCTGTTATTGCCACTATTTAGCCTCGCTCACGTCCTTTACGGGAGCCGCATCAATACCTAAGATAAGTCTTTCCAACACCAGGATCCCCATAACAAAATAGGACCGGCCTGACAGTTCCGTCACCGCACCGATTCCACTGAATAAACTCATTGGTAAGAAGAAGCCAGTCGCCTACCCCAGCAACCCGGCCCATGCCTATGGCCTGATGCCTTTCGCGGGGTTCGAGAGGAGATAGCCATTCCAAAACGGCCCGCTTCTCATCGGCTACCGATATATCGCAGTTATTCCACACGTTTTTGTAACTGTCCGTGACATTACCATAGTTGCTGTTTATTGAAAAGGCGGAATTCATTCCGGATAGTGTTGCAATCCGTTCTTCTGAACGACAGGAGGGGTATTGAGGTGGTAGTTGACAGATTTTGGTGTCGAGTGGGATACGGCAGGGGACAACACACCGCTTGCTGCCCTGGTGTTGCACAATAGCTCCATTCTTCTCACTGTGAAACAACGCGCACCTTGTCAGCATGACAATACTAGTGGTATCAATTCCCATCGATTCTGCTATCACCTAGAGCCCCATTCAGCCTCCGCCGGCCAGAGCGCAAGGCCCAACTCCCATAGAAGGTAATTACTAGACAGAAAGTATCTCTTGCCTAGGATATAGAAAAAATCACCTCCTTCATTTAAACGTCTCCGGATACTAGGGTCATTTCGGCCCCGTGTTTCCCCTAGCATTAGCTAGAATAGAGGTTCACGAGATATCCCAAACCAAATACACAACCTATGTTCTATGTTATCAAAGAGGTTTACTTCCTCAAGAAGTTCCCTAACGGGCCGGTCAAGGCTTCAGCTGAGAATCAGTATTCAGGCAACCAAACAGAGGTTTTGCGAGATTTTACATGCCGAGACAACCCCCTGCTGCCAAGATTTCTAAGATTCTTATCTGAACATCCGGAACCCTTTTCCTTATCCCAGGCATTGTCACACCTCTCTGCTATCCCGCGCCTCGATAATCCGGATGCCTCGCTGCACCATATGAATTCCGATGAATTCTAAATTTCTCTATACCGAAACCTAAACTATTATCTCTGATCACCCGCTTCGCCGGAGAAATTCCCCCAGTTTGACCGCCCGGAATAGCTGGGCGTGCCTGTGCCGTACACGAAGCCCCCTAGTGCAGTATTTATGAACAGAGTCAGAACACAGGACCGAGGTAAATAGCAACAGTCGAGGGCAACAGAGCGATAAGGATGTTTAACCACAGTCATACAAATTGAAATATCGTTCCCAGTATGGAAGTCATACTTCCATTCGCTATGTAAACAAAAAAAAAATCACTTCTACTCAATCAAAGTGACATTCACCAGTGAAAGAAATTATCCCTTTACCTGCTGGGAAGCAATGATCCTTGAAAGTACGCCGGGTAAACATAATCATGGCTTTTTAGCAACATAACACCCCCGGTAATGAAACAATCACCTGTAAAGTAAGCCCCGATAAATTTGAAAGCCAAGCATCCCAATCTGGTCTACGGCCTAATATCCTACTGCCCTTCCAGAACCAACTACACAACCCTCCCGCAGGGGTAAGAAAGGTAGGCAGAAAAACGAAAATACCACCACTTCATCAATCTTAGATGGCCAGAATCAAAGCAGTAGAAATACGACTCCGATAAGCACAGCGCATGACGCACAACTTTGGGGTGAGCGGGGAAGTTTGCTTGTTCTTGTCTCGTCCTAACTATCTGGATGGTAAAGACAGGAGTATATATAAAAAATAAGGAAATCCCCGTAAGTCCTTCCATTGATCACCACACATACAGTACCTCCCTCCCTCCCTCCATGTCCCGCTTCCCTGGCGCACTTGCGCGACAACAAAGGGAATAGCATTCTTCACAAAGCCTCCCATTATCCATGGCTCATGTGCCCCTTTGGCTCTACGGTATTTCTACCGGTGGATGCGTCAATCTAAAAGTGCATCTCCGAACTCTTTCTCTATGGTAATTAGAACAACACCCTGAGAGTACCTAGGAGCTTTGTGAGTGCGCAATTCCCCTACGGTATATAGAAGCGATATTAATTACGTTGCACTAGCAGGATCGCCCCCGCTCAAGTCAAATCCCCTCCCATTCATTATATTAATCTTGGTTTTAGTAATCCTCATGTAATTAATGCAGGGTGGCCTAGTAAATCTACGGAGATCTTGACTTTTTTCATTTGCAACGACCCAGCCAGAGAAAAAAGTGCGCATTTCGACCGGGGGCGGGGATGTGGGCCTATACGTAGTTCACATCTCGTTCAAGATGCCTCAATGCAAGGTGTTTTACGCTTACAATGCCCTCCTGCCTAGCGTAGAATCATTGACATGGAGAATAGTAGAGAAACTGTTACTGCTTGAATGACACCAAGAGTAGTTGAAAGCTTGAAAGCTTGAAGATCACCGGAAGGTTTAAATAGGTGAGGAATATTTCAGCGGTCATCGAGTGAGATTTTATGAACAAATTTGGATACAGGACGAGGTGCCCTGGAAGAGCTAAACACATGAACAGTTGATGCTTGCTCATTAATTGTAACAAGTCATAGAGTGCAGCTCAATGAGGTCCTTATCAACAGGACATTATGGAGATTGAGGTCTGTAGCTCCTACTCGGCCGCTACTGCATAGCACAGCTCCTCTGTCCATAACGACCGTTTGGAGCGTGAAATCCGCATTAGCACTTCCATTCCAGGTTTCACTTTTTTTCCTTTCTCATGCTACTCAGTGTTGTGCTGTATGGATTATCTATATCACAGATACCGGTCACTTTATAGAGTTTTTGTCTCCTCCGATGTATTGTATATCTTCCAGGACTAGATCAATAATAAGGGAGACGAGAGGAAACCTAGGAGCCATTATCAGCTAATGACCTTGGATTCGCGATCTACAGATATTCCATATGCCCCGAAGATCTTGTCCAGAATAACTCTAAGAATATCCGTCTCGAATTCCGTATCCCTTGCATCCAGTTCTGAGTGCATTTTCAGCCTCATAGTAGGATATCCCCGAGTATTCTCCTAGTGGGCTTCATACGGATTACGCCAGGGTATTCGGGGGGGATGTTTCCTCGGTTCCTCTCTGATGTGTAGCCCCCCGGTGATGAATAGCTATGTGCTCCGGCACTCCCGGACAGTGTGGAATAAGCCTACCCTATACTAGCCCATCACGGGCCCTGCTTATTGAATAATAATATTATTATTATTATACAATGAATATTTTTTTTTCAAACCAGCAAAACACAGCGTCTCACCAGCAGCCAAGAAAACAATACCCCAACTTCTGATCCCGAAAACACGACCATAGAAATTCGTAAAGGTTCTGAATGTTTCCTTAAAAGTAAATTGGATTCGAATATATCCACTTATACCCCTCCTCCTAAGAGGGCTAGATGTATATTAAGCAGGTGAAAGTGTGAGTCGAGTGAAAAACTCTTGTTTTAACAAACCAGGCACAGTACTATGCAGAGAATCTTCTGAGCGCCTCTTTACAAGTTTCCTTAAGAATCAGAATAATCGGACCATGCACCAAGTAGTCCAATTTCTTTCCCCGGAAACGGGGCAAAAAACACACCGCCTGGTGGGATTGAAGATCTCTGGCGGCGGGGGGTATGCCGAGGCAGGATGTTTTGTGTCGGCTGTCGTATGGAAGGAGGTGATCCGGGGTCGGGTCTCCCATCATATTGGGAGGTGTGTGGTCTGCCTGAAGCCCATATGCACCATCCAAGGTTGGAAGAAGTTGTGGTCCGGGGGGTGTTTTGGCTTTCCGGCAAGACCGAGAATACAGATGTGGGGTTGCGGGTGAGTGCAGGGGTGCCAGTGGCTTTAGGGTTGTGATGCCTCGGAGGATGGAGCGTAATCATAGTCTCTCATGGGGTCGTGACGAATATCAGGAGGTGACGAACAGGGGTATTTGGCTACAAAAATCAAATTCGTCAAAGTAGGGTAACAAAAATAC
>Ga0307507_10011512_pt1 | contig 11139 bp, 4 predicted proteins | sample 7_EM_MG_FD_207223 | JGI IMG/M metagenome (GOLD analysis project Ga0307507, IMG submission 207223) | Populus trichocarpa ectomycorrhiza microbial communities from riparian zone in the Pacific Northwest, United States - 7_EM | ecosystem: Host-associated > Plants > Roots > Unclassified | place... | reverse complement strand
GAACCAATAAAATATTGTTCAATTATCCCTCTATAAAAACTAGACCTAAGCTCTAGATTATTTGAAATAATTCTTAATGGATAAAGCTCAAATTTAAGTTTTAGTTGATAAAAAATAATTTTTTATGAGCTAAAAAATTATTTTACAATGAACCCAAGTCTAATCTCGGCTTGAATGAATTTAAACTTAAAACCCATTTTATTTAGGATCTCTTTCCTCTAAAATCTTGGGTACCCTTTGGATTCAATTTTAATAAATAATAAAAAAAAGTTAGTTTTCTTTTTTAAGTGGGATAGAAGCTTTTAGATGAGTTTTTACTTTTGAGTTTCATCACAACATATCAAATAAAGATTATTTGATATCAATTTCTCATTCACTTATAATTTATATAAATTATATTAATATTTCATAATTTATTTTGAAGATTCAATTCCAATAAAATTTTAATTCAAAAGGCGAGTTTCATCACAACATATCAAATAAAGATTATTTGAGATCAATTTCTCACTTATGATTTATATAAATTATATTAATATTTCATAATTTATTTTGAAGATTCAATTCCAATAAAATTTTAATTCAAAAGGCAAGTGGATGGCAATTTTAATTTGATGTTAAATGTGAATATTAACCATGTTATTAAACACATTTTCCAGCGTTAGATTCCTTTGAAGGTTCATGATTTATATTGAGGGGGTGGACAAGATTTGTGGTGCATTGGTTAGCTAATCATGGGAGCTGCACTTCATCTCTTTGAAGCGCTCAACAGAACCCTCTTGGGGTAAGGGCAATTCTATGAAAAAGACCCAATATGGAAACTCTGGGAAGGAAGGACCCTACTAAGCATTCAAGGTGGGGGGCAAACTGCAGGTTACCTGACAATTTTGACATCTCATACATAAACATTACCCTGACTGAAGAAAAGGGCAGCTTATTTTAGTTTTATTCTGCTCTTACATTAGAATCTCTGTCCTTTGTGCTAACAACAGGAGTGTTGAATGATATTATTGCTGAATGCCATCCTCGAAAAAAAGGCTCCGTGTTTTCCTGTTGCGTATCCTTTAATTTTGAGTAGTAATCCCTGGTGTTTATTCCTCTGGCCCACTTTCCATTGCTCTTTAGGATGCTCACCATTCCTGGATTACCCTAGCTCCATCTTTCCCCAATCACAACTTAGGACAATATCAAGTGTGCTCGTGTTCATGCCATGCAATACACAAATAATATGAAGAGTGCTCATGCTAAACATAGTTGTATGTATGTGTAGTATTAGTATCTGTGGTATACGAAATAAACAAATCCCAAGGGTGCTGCTCACGCTTTTACATGCTCAATGTATGATTTAGTTTTTAGGATGTGATGAAATTGAAATTACACACAAAAATCAATGACCCTGATGATTTCCTATCGTAAATATTACAGAAAACGAATATATGTAGTATATAGTATTTATTATCTAGAGTATACGGCATAGGACTCGTAAAAGAAAACAAAACTACAGTGACTCTGGACTCCAGGTTTATGACTTGCGATATTTTAGAGCTTCAAAACGGGCAGCAAGTTCATCATAATCGGGTAATTTCGGGTGAACTCGGGCAACAGGGTCCAGATTAACATGAAATGAAGGCACTGGCGGTGGACAGCGTTCAGGTGGTGGACAAACACCAGCAGGTGGTTCTTCTGTTTCAATCTCTTCATCACAGTCTGATTCATCGAACTTAATATCTGAATGTGGAGAACTAGAATTGTAGCTCTGTCTCCTGGAAATGTTCTCACCATCCATCTGCATTGGCCTCACCTCATTGTAACTGTGTCTCCGGGAGACATTTTGACCATCCATCTGCTTTGGCATCGTCTCATTGTAGCTGTGTCTCCTCCTATTGACATGTTTGCTGTCTGTCTGGATTGGTCTTGTTCCTTCATTGCCTGGATAGTGAGATCTATCAAAATTCTGGGACTCATACGTTCTCCCTGGACCATCAGAATAATGATCCATCCTCTGATAGTTGATCTGGGAATGATTTGGCATGGAAAGGCCTGTTGAATTGCCAGAAAGCACTCCTAATCCATGATTGATGTTAGAAGTATTCAACTTGTGATCCAAACCAGACACTGAAGAGACCTGATTCAAGCCATTGTTGGCTAGATAAGCAGCAGCTTGGGCGGCTGCAATTGCTTGCTTCGCAGATTCTGCTGCTGCTTGAGCAGCGGACACAGTGTCTTCAAAATGCATGTTGCCCGTTTCTCCCTCATTGGTTGACCTGGGTAAACCAGAACAACCATTATAATTCTTCAACATCTAAATCATTAATAGAATTGGAGGAAACAAATTAAAGACCTACCTAGCAATTGGTTGATTTGGCTCAACAGATTGGAATGGAGCTCTCCTTATGGGTAAACTGGAGGCACTAACAAAAGTGTGTGGTCCCTCCTGATGAAAAAGACAGTATTCAGATTTTTATAAGAAACATCAAGTTGAGCTTCTTGTGTGTGTGTGTGTGTGTGTGTGTGAGAGAGAGAGAGAGAGAGAGAGGAACTCACAATCATCTCCTCTGGAGCCTTGAGAAGCTCCTTCTCAGATTCTTCAGTATCCCATTCAATCTGATGTTCTTTGGCAATTTCCTTCATGACTTTCAGCTTCACTTCACCAGTTGGAGTTCTAACAGAAAGCTTGTCGATTAACTAACACGAAAGAAGTCACTTAATTAAGATTTTCTTTAATATCAATTTGGGAAGTTCCAAAGAACGTAAACCTTAAAAATAATATAAAAGATCCAGTAGTTCTATGCCACACATATAAGCTAATCGGTGAAAAAAAATGATAATGCCTACGCAGCAATTAACTAGTAATGATCAATTGAATTTCAACTTGTAAAAGGACAGATATAAAACAAATTTTCAGATGAAATGACTGCGATAACAGCAAGAGAGAGTGCTTACCATGCGATTTACACCACTGTTAGGTCGCAGATCAGTAGCTGCGGACACAAAATCCTTCCCATACTTCTTCTCAAAAATCTTCCTGAGTGCTACCAATTCTGGAATTTCAGAGCACCTTGGAGATGCAAATATTAAACTAGCAATCCCTTCTTTCAGGTCAGCTGGGCATTCCCTGAATATGTCGAAGAAACATCAGAACTTGTACTTCATCCATGACATGCAATCACAGTATTCTATATTTGCTCTCACCTTCGCTTTGCAATGATTGAAAGTCTAGAAACAACCAACTCACAGAAGAGCTCAATGAACTCATTTGCAGCCAAAACATTCTGCTCTCTTATAACATGCTCAACCTACCAAACCATGAACACAGAAACTTATTTACGAGTTATCTTAATATATAATCATATTGCAAGGAATCTAATACCCTGGAAAACTTTGTCAATACCTATGTTCAAATCCCATATTGGATCACAGAATCAATGAATAAAGATATAAAAAGGAAAGACGGTTTCAAGCCTAGAATAACATGAAAATGTAGACATCAACTTTTGGAAACCATTCTACCATCAAGAAAGTTCTGATTACAGGTCTCCTAAAACAAGAATAAGCTCAATGTTATTTGCAAATCAATTTGATTCATCCATGCTCTTAATTACAAATCAAACTACTGTCAGATTGGATTCAAATGGATAGAAATTGTAATCCAAGCCTATCAAACAGAATTTTCTTTTGCATGATTTCTACTTCAGAAACAGTTACATCAAGAACAAATACTATAAACATTTGCAACTAGTAATTGAAACTCCAAGCTAGACTTTGCTAAAAGGAACGGTTTTTTATTAGATATTACATGGAAACTGAAACTAGACAGGCCCTGATAGCTTCAATTTACTCCGCACAATTTACTCCGCACCCATAGCTTCATAATAGCAACCGCAAAAAAAGTGATGGTTTTGGATTATGAGCCAGTTGAAACCAGAATATAAATATTTTACAAAACACATTATGCTCCATATTCAAATCTCATTTCAAAAAAACATTGATTCACCCCTTGAATTCAACCCCCCATCATCACAAGTTACAAAGAATAAACAGGAAAACACAGACTTGTACTATAGAAACCCAGTATATGATAAAGAAACAAACAAAGGCAGCATTTTTTAAATACCCGGATACGAGCAGTAGCATCTTGACCAGATTGTAAAAGCAAGGCGATGTCTCTCCTCATTTGCCTCATCACTGCCTCTCTCTTATTCCTCAACAACTTTATCCTGGCCACTGCCATTTTAGCCGCTGTTTTACTGTTACAACCCCCACCATTCCAAATTTTCCAAAAAGCCCACATAACAAAATAAGCATCTAGGTTCATAACAAAAGCACCAAAAACTAAACACAAACCTATCAAAGAATCTAACTTTTAAAAATATCAAAAAAATTTCTTGGCAACCACACAAAAAGGGTTTTCAGTTTATTTCAAAATGCTCCATGTTTTACTCGAACACCACAAAGTAAACAAGAAATTGGTATCTGGGTTCATCACAAAATGACCAGAAGAAAATAAATAACATAAAAAATTCAAACTTGAGTGTAATAACATTATTTTTCTTGGGAAATAAACAAAGGGGTTGTAAGTGTATAACGAATATTCCATTTTGTACACAAACTAGCATCTGGATTCATAACAAAAACTCCAGTGAACAAAAAAATAAATCATAAAAATTCCCACTGTAAATAGCAACACTTCTCGTTTCTTGAAAAATAAATAAAGGGCTTTCAAGAAGAAATATACCATTTTGAAGAGTTGAAGCGTGGACAAAAGATTGAGATAGTGAGCTTCATGAATTTCTTGGTGTGAGAAGTGACTACACTGCTAGCAGTCATGGCTCTCTCTCTCTCTGTCTTGTGATGATTCCTCAGAAGAGAAAGCAAAGACAATTAAAGACAGGATTTTTTTCTAAAGGGAAAGTAACGGTCTGTTTGATTTTAGAAATATTTTTGTTTATTTTATGGGTCTTGATCATGATCAAATGACTCAGATACTTGAAAGACTGGTGTGTGGTGGGTTACGATGGAAAACTAGCCGTTATGGTAAGTGAAAACGTGGCAATTTCAAGGGTCCCACTTTGAGGAATCCCAAGTAACGTTTGATTCGTCTCTCCATTGTATTTTGAAGAATTTCTATCATTTTAAACTTATAATGTTTTCTTGTATAATATTTTTATTTTTTATTTTTAAAATATTCATCAAAAAAAAATTTAATTTCAAAATTATCTAAAATATGTAAAAATAAAATTAATTATTATAGTTTAAAAACTGAGTCGAAACATAGAAAGGACATAAATTGGAAGGGTAAAACCAATATTTATTTTTAAAAAAATCAGAATAATATTGTTTTTTTTAAAATCAATAAGTTTTTTTTTTGTAATTTTGATCGAGTTTTACCTGAATTAAATACATTACAAATCAAATATTTGTCTTGTGTTGATTTTAGCCCTCAATTTTTTTTTTCAAGTAATGAAACTTTATTTAAAAAAAAACAAATTGAGCATCAACTCAGTCAATTTCATAACTTTTTTTTAATATCATAATAATTATATAGAAAATAAATTAAAATAAATTGTCAAGCTAATTTCTAGTTAAAATATATAAAATAATAAGATAAAAAAAATTAATTAATGAAGTAGATAAAACTTAAAGAATAAAAATAAGAAGAAATATTGTTTTAACCTTTAGTGTTTTTTTCCCCTCTTTGAATGTATAGTAAAAATGCCTTCTCTTAGGTTTGTGGTAGCTATTGTGGTTATGTTTGAAAAAAATTATTTTATAAAAAGTATTTTTAGTTGAGGTTGGTTTGGAAAAATATATATTTGGTTAAAATTGTAGTTGAACAAAAAGTAGTTTAATGTGTTTGGTTAAAAATGCTTTTTAAATTGAGATTATAAAATAACTAAAAAATATATATATTAATATTGATGGTTTTTAATTAAAATATTATACGTTTAACTACTGCTATTACATCATGAAATAAACAAACTTTATATAAATTATTTTTTATTGTTCCATTAAACTATTTGCAATTTCATCACGTACGAAATCCATCCGACAAGGATTATAGTTTTCATGGCTTCCTAAGCGTGAAACAACATCAGGTAAAATATCATCAGGAACAAAATTGGGACTGCGATCAAATTCTGCAAATGCTACGTCATCATGCGATCTCTTTCTAATATAATTATAGTGTCATTGAATAATATTAAACACTAGTTTTTCAAATAAAACACAATATCTAAGAAATTGTTTTGGATTTTTTTTTATTTCACTGGGACAGACCCATACACCCGGCATTTAAGTTTGAGTCGAACCCGGTCTAACCTTGAACAATAGATATGCTATCCACTGTTCACGTGAACAATGGAAAGTGAATTATATTGTGGATCTGGGTTTCGAAATTTTTGGCAAGAGGCCCTATATGAAGAAAAGTCACAGTAATATGTTTGTTATGTTACAAATGAATAACCCATTGATTTCTTGTCAATGCAGCCTGGTGATTCAGATAAATCTTTAGACTTTGGATACCATCTTGCGAGGTAATTTTCCACAATCCTAAATTAGGTCCCGAGCGTACGCTGCACTCGCTGTCTTCTACTTGGAATTTTTTTTTTTTGACAGGATCTACTTGGATTTTCCTCGTTTTACCTCTCCTGATTTTCTTCATTGCTTTTGATAAGAGATCCAGTAATATTAGCAAGTGATCAGCATTCAATGAACTTGGGGCTGCTCTTCTTTTTCAAAGAAAGCTTGCTCTTTTCCTTTCTGGTTTACTACAGTTTTCCTTTATTCTCCACTGTTCATGTGAACAGTGGAGGAGCTACTGTTTGCAAAGCACATAAATTGTGCTTTTGTTAAACTTGTGGCACAACCACAATTTATAGTAGGTCTTATTAAAATAAAATTGTATTTTTTGTTTAACCAAATAGCAATATCTGTGGTTGTGGGTGAACTCCATCAAAGTTGATCGTGGAGTTCATCTGGAAAATTTTTCACTTGTCTTCCTCCCTGATCTATTTTTTCTTGCTAAATTTTTTCTGCTTAATAACGCGTGAAGTGTGAATTCTTTGAAATTACATAACCTCCCAAAAAATGCCACCTGATTTGTCAGCTCACATGGCACTAGTTTCTGAGGCTCCACAATTTTACTTGAATTGCTTCAATTTTGTTTTGTTTTGTTTTATTTTATTTTATATTTTCTTACTACCAAGGGACTCTTGTCTAGTGAGTGACTAACAATGAATCCATGCATATTCATGTATACCCACAAAACATGTTTTCTGTGTTACGCTATGGGATAAGTAAGTTTCTGGCTTGAGATTTCGAAACTAGAAAAGAAAGGTCATGAGCAACTATTTGGCAATGGTATCAAACACGGTTTATCAGTTTAATATTAAAATCTCTTTATTTAGTTTAAATTTTAAATTAAATTGTGTCCGAATTATTCTACAACGATTTAATCATCTTGATAATTTTAAAAACAATCCAAACAAATAGTTAAGATATAATTTGATTTATAAAAATATTCAAGACAACATCTTTTCTTTTAAAACAATTAGACAACGGCTTATTAGATTAACTCAAATCATCATGACTTAACTAGTCAAACCTGTGATCAGAATCATAGACTACAATAAGTTTAATAACTTTTTTTTGTGAAACTATTTTTTTTAATTATATGATAAAAAATAGACGCTAGCAAAATCAAGCACTAATCCAATGCTATAATATTTGTTTAAAATTATGATAATTCTATAGAAAGTAAAACAAAACAAATTATAAAGCTCAATTCCCAATTAACCCAATATTAGAGGATGAAATTGAAAAAAAATCAAATTTTAAAAAAATTAACTCGGTTTGATCTGTCAAACCCGCGACCCGAGTAATGAACTCTACTAGGTTTAATAACTTTGGTTAACTCATCCATCTGCAATCCTGATTATGGACTCAACTAGGTTTATTAATTTTTTATTTTTTAAAACTATTTTTTATTTAATAATATGATAAAAAAAAATAAACACTTACAAAACCAAAAATCAACCCAATGTTGAGATATTTTGTAATTGCAAGCACTGTTTAATACTAAATAAAGATTCATTATGGTTTTAAAACCAAATTTAAAATAAAAATATTAAAAAAAGCTTTAGTATTTTGTACATTATGAAAGAAAAAAAATTAATAATGAATATCATAAAATTATATTATGAATATCATAAAACATAAATTTTATGTTAGTTGAATATTCATCAAATTTGTTTTTAAAAAATATTAAAATAAATAATAATTGAGATATAGTGTCGTAGCACATATGCGAGGCCTTGGGATGAAGAAAATAAGCTTCCTTTTAGCTCTCTTTAATGGCACATGGGACCTTGTAAGAAGTTTATAAACACTCTAAAACTGACATTGTGTTGTTTAAAAAAATATGACCTGAAATAAAATTTATTTCACTCTTCAACGATCTAATTTTTTATTTTAGTTTGTTTTTCAATTTTTTTAATATTAAATTGTTTTAGAAATTGTTTTTTTGTAGTTTTTTTTTTCTATTAGATTATATATCAATTTTATAGATTTAATTTTTTTTCTCGATTTCAAACTTCAATATTAAATCAGTTGGAAGTAAAACTTTATTTTTTTATTTGCTTTTTATAATTTATTATGATCTCATGACTTAAATCGCAAGTTTAACAGGTTGATTTAGATATTTTTTATGTCTTTTCTAATTGTTTATTTTTCGATTTCATCCTTCAATTTTGAGTTGTTTGGAAATTAGGTTTCATAATTTTTCTGGATTTGTATTCTATGAGATTATCTCGATATCATGATCTGGGACATGAGTTTGGTAGGTTAACCCTGCTTATTTTTTTGTCCTTTTATAATTGGATATTTTTTTAATTGGGCTTTAATTTTTTTTAATTGTTTTCTATAGGGTTATCCAAATCTCATGATTCGAATAACAAGTTTGGCAGGTTGACTTAAGTTAACTCAGTTTATTATTTTTTTCAATTTCACCATTCAAAAACTCAATATTTTTTTTTATTTTTTTTTCAATTTCATCCTTCAATGTATATGAAGTTATCTCAATCTCATGATTCAGGTCACGAGTTTAACAACTTAGTCTGAGTTGACTTGAGTTATCTTTTATCTTTTTTTTAATTAATATTTTTTATTACATCCTTCAACATTAAGTTTGTTCGAAACTAGGTTTCATAATTTCTTCTTTTTTTATTTGTTTTCTATACGGTTATTCCAATTTCATGATCTTGGTTGCGGGTTTGATAAGTTAACTCAAGTTGTTTTTTTATCCTTTTTTACTTTAATATTTTTTTTTCAATTTATCTTTCAACATTAGGTTGATTATGAATTGATTTTTGTAATTTTATTTCTTTCTATAAGGTTATTACAGTCTTATAATCTGGGTTGCAAATTTTACACGTTAACTTGGATTGATTCAATATATCACCAACTTAATATTTAAAAATATATAATATTAAATATATTATCATATCAATATTTTTAAAAATATATACATCATATTTTTTAAGGTTAACTAAACAAGTTAGCAGTATTTAAATATTTCTTCTATATTTTAAAAATAATTGATTTGACTCACAAGGACAAAACAATTATCTAGTTTTATCTTAAACCTAAATTTACATTTTTTTCCCGGAACAATCAGGGGCCTGGCAAGAAACCAAAAGGTGGTGATATAGAATTGAGATAACTAATATATTGGCTAGTGTTTCGCAACATGTTAATATTATTTTTTTAATATATAAAAAAATATTAAAAATATAAAGAATATTTTAAGCATCTTAGGATTGGTGGTTATGCAGGACCCAAGCGCCTTGGATCTGACAGCAATACCAGACCTATGAGCCTTGGCTCTAGCGGCATGCCAGAACCAAGTTTGAGCATATGATAATTTAAATGTTGAAACTTATATATATTTTTTATTTTTTATAAGAAAAAACATTTAAATTATCCTTAAAGTATCTTAAACAGAAATCTAAGTTCTGAAATTATTTATAAACAACAAATCATCACAAAAATCTAATTTAACGTTTTAGATCTAAAAATTCAAATCATATATTTCTATTGAAATAGATTATTTTTTATGTTTATAAATTTTTTATTACTTTAATAGAAATTCTATCTTCTCTATTTTTTTCTCTTTTCTTTTTTTTTTCCTCTTTTTTTTTTAACTATATCACTACCAGAAATTCGCTTAATACGAACGGAATACTTCTGTCGGTAATTTGCGGTCATACTTACCGACAGAATATTTTCCGTCTGTAATTTCGTCGGTATATACCGGCGAACTAATCTGGTCGGTATATACCGACGGAATTACAGACGGAATATTCAGAATTTTAAAAAAAGAACGGTGCGCTGACGTTGAAGTTTTTGCGGGTGATTTTACCAACAAAATCACCGAGGGATTCAAACCGGCAGCTCTGTATGGTGACGTGACCGATTCACCGTCAGAATTGCCAACGGAATCACCTAGGGATTTAAACCGGGATCTCCGTACAGTGACGTGACCGATTCACTGTCAGAATGGCCGACGGAATCACCGACAGAAGTAGTCCGTCGGTGATTCCATTACAAAAGTTAATATATGACCACTCTACTTAACCTCTCCTCCCCTATTTCTCATTCTTTTTCCCCATCCCAACTCTCCCCTACTGCAAACAACCAGCCCGCCCCCCCCAAAAAAAACAAAAAAATCTCCCTCTTCTCAGCACAAGTCATATTTATTTAAGTTTTTTGGTCACAACATCCGTGTTCTGATTTACCGACGGATTTTTATCAGTTTTTGTAAGTAATTCTATATTTTAAAATTTTAACATTTAAATGTCAATTTTATTGTTTTTTTAGTATATGTATTTTGTTAGTATATGTACACATTTTATTGTTTTTGTAGTATATGAATGCATAATTTTGTACTTGTTATGGTTTGTTTTAGATTTTGTAAAATTATATTTGTTTGTAAATTGTTGAAACTTTATTGAATTACTGAATTACATGTGTTGTTTTGAAATAATTAATAGCTTGTTTAACGGGTCCGTTTTAATTTTTATCAATGGTATTGCGGAGTTGTAATTTTTGTAAATTTATATGTATTAATTTGTATGGACGTTGATA
>Ga0307507_10011511_pt1 | contig 11139 bp, 5 predicted proteins | sample 7_EM_MG_FD_207223 | JGI IMG/M metagenome (GOLD analysis project Ga0307507, IMG submission 207223) | Populus trichocarpa ectomycorrhiza microbial communities from riparian zone in the Pacific Northwest, United States - 7_EM | ecosystem: Host-associated > Plants > Roots > Unclassified | place... | reverse complement strand
TCCGTCGGCATTTGACAGCAGTTGCCACAGTCACCGGCGAATTTACAGACGGATATATTCGGTCAGTAATATACACTCACCGACAACTTTACCGACGGACATAATTTGTCGGTCTTTTACAGTGCCTGCCACAATGACCGACGAATGTACAGACATATATTTTCAGTCGGTATTCCAAACATTCACCGACAATTTTACCGACGGTTTAAATCCGTTGGTATGTCACACTATCACCGACGGGCTAAATCCGTCGGTATATTTCAAGCGGGAAATTTATTTTTTTGGCACGCAATTTCCGTCTGTAAAACCATCGGCAAATGTTTTTTTATTTTTCCGACAAATATAGCGACGGACTCTGGGATTACCGACAAAAGGAAAGCCGACGGACGTATTCCGTCGGTGATTACCGACAAAAGGAAAGCCGACGGACGTATTCCATCGGTGAGGACGTCGGTAAATAAATTACTGATAAAATCTTAATCACATACCGACAGAATATTTCCGTCGGTAAAACTGTGAAATCTTGTAGTGATATCTTTTCAATGTGGGATTTGAAGACCTTTCGTATATATACTCTATGTTCTTATGAAAAAAGTTATGTTTTTTCAATGTGGGACTTGAAACTCATTAGTATATATACTCTATGTTCCTAAGACAAAAATTATGTTTTTTCAATATGGGATAAAAAACCTTTTGGTTTAAATACTTCAATTTAAAATGATAACATAATATCTTTTCAATGTGGGATTTGTAGCCCTTTCGTATATATACTCTATGTTCCCATGAAAAAAGTTATGTTTTTTCAATATGAGATTTGAAACCCATTAATATATATACTCTATCTTCCCAAGAAAAAATTATATTTTTTTAATGTGGGATAAAGGATAACATAGTATCTTTTCAATGTATGATTTGAAGCCCTTTCGTATATATACTCTATGTTCTCAAGAAAAAAATTATGTTTTTTCAATGTGAGATTCGAAATCCATTAGTATATATACTCTATGTTCCTGAGAAAAAAGTTATTTCTTCAATGCGGGATAACAAATTTTTTTGGTTTAAATACTTCAACTTAAAAGCTTAACATAATATTTTTTTAATGTGGGATAAATTTTTTTAAAATATTCTTTTAAACTTCATTATTTACAATATGTATAGCTTATATGTACATGAATTTTTTTTAATTTTTTCATATGAAATATTAAAACTTTAAATATATATTTTTTAATTTTTCCGGGTTGACCCATGAAACCCGGGACTTGGTCCCTTGATCGGGTCAACTCCCGAGTCGGGTTTAATAACTATGCTATTATCTAAAAAAAAAATAGAATGTTTATGAATGTATGTATGTATTTATTGATTGGTTTTTGAAGATATGATGAAAACAATATTGCAATTTATTTTTTTAAAAAAAAAACAAGTACTTTCAAGTACAATTTAGAATGTTTAGCACTATTATCTAAAAAATTTAAGAATGTTAAGCTAGCATAACTGCAGCCATATCAATATTCCATCCTGATAATCTTTTTAGCATACATGGGAGGAGACTATTAATTAAAGAATATTGTGAAACAATTAGAATTAATTAATTCATACTAATTGAAGATCTTAATTAGATGAGATTTAATAAAATTAAATATTTTATTATTATAATTTGTTTTGATTTGTTTGCATAATTTTATGTTATATTTGATATATAAAATTTATGTAAATCTATATGTAATCATCTCACTATAATATAATTAGAATTAATAGAGATGGTGAAGGAGATAATTAATTGATAAATATAAAGTGTATGTAAATCTATGTGTAACCATCTCATTATACTTAATATAATTAGAATTAATAAAGATGGTGAAGGAGATAATTAATTGATAAGCTCTTGCATCCATGTAATGGACTGCATTACGATAAAAAGATCATTAAATAGATTAGTAACTTAAGACTCAAGTTTTGCAATCCACTTATACATACTAAAAACACTCAGACAGTAACTCCAATAAACCCCAATTTTCCTAAATTAACTGCTTAACAATATTACACAACCAATCTAATTATTACTTAGTAGTAAATATTAAGAGAACTCAAGAAACAGGTCCAAAAAAAAGAAAAGAAAGGAAAGAAGATAGTGTAAAAGGGTAGCAGAGTAATTACTTTTAAGTAACAAGTAGGGTTAAACCAAATGTAGCTAATTAAGAGAGAGATGGCAATGTTTAGGGTTAATCTTCTTTATATTTATTTTTTTAAATAGTAGTGGTGGAGGGGTTCTTTTTGGCAAGATTGAGCTTGTTGTTGTGCATCCAAACCTTGAGGACTCTTCTCTTGATTCCAATCTCCTGGCAGAACTGTTGCACTACAGTTTCTTCTTGCTTTTGTAGCTTCCACCCAACTTTCTCTGCAAAGTTGAGCATTTTTTCCTTCTGTTCCTGTGTGAACTTTGTTCTATACCTTTTCTTCATCAACTGTGCAGGCCGGGCCATCACCACTCCACCTCCATCTTCTTGCTCATCAGATTCTGAAGGAAGCGACCCCATGTTGTAAGACATTATCATTTGATGGTGGGGTGCTGCTGCTCTTGGGGGTACTAGAGTACCAGTGGCTGTAGGGTACCCTAAAGCTTCAGGAGCTAAAATGCTCGTTTGGTGGCCTAAAATAACTTTCCTTCCAACCCTGTTGAAATGTGGGTTATTATGGTAGCAATCTCCACATGAGGTGTGTTCACCTTCAATTTCTCTTCTGTGAAAGTTTCTGTGACAATTGCAGGCTGAGCAAGTGAGAGCTTCTATGCTACCCTCTTCACCACTAGGCATGAACTCACCACACCCATCAGTGGCATTGCCTCCCATGGCAGCTGCATGGTTCTTGAGGCATTCTCTGTACCTAACCATTTTCTTGTAAGGCACATGATTATCATCTATACTTGCTGTGGTTATGGAAGGGCCATTGTTGGAGGGGATTTGGGGTGCCGTGGAAGAGATGATGTGGTTGTGGGTTGCAGCATGATCGTATTGGATCAAGTGCCCATGACCCCCGCCAAATGCATTTAATGGAATGGGGATCTCCCCCTCACGACTTGAAAGTTCCATGTCTTTCCTCTCCCTTTTTTGTGCAATTATTTCACTTGTGCCTTGTTTGTTTGTTTGGAGACCAAAAGAGAAAGAACCAGACAGGAAGCAGAATTGAGAGGCTTAATGCTTAGAATTAAAAAAAAAAAGCGGTTTGTTTTCTTAAAATCGTAGGCGGTTTTTAGTAAGTGGCATCATCTATTTTTCTAGAAGCAACAAAAACTAACTAGGAAACTATAGAACCTATTAATTCTTGACACCATATTTATCTAAGAAATTAACTCCTCTTTCTTGCAAATTGACCCCCTCAAAAACTAAAAGATCAGTTGTATATAAGAAAAAAAAAGACCTAATCTTAGGATTCACAGCAGCTTTGGACTTTTCTTGAGGCAATTGAGTTGCAGTTGCTTTGATGGGGTGGGGGGTTATATGATGAGGTAAGACTACAGTGGCCAATCTTTTGATAAAAAAAAGCTCAAAGCAACAGACGTTTCATTAACCACCTAGCTAGACCTTCATGAATACCCATCTCACTTTCACTTCTATGGTCAACTTAGAAGAAAAGGAAAGAAGCAGAATAATTCAGTAACAGTGTAGACTCAGGAACTGGCAAAACCAATATGATCAAAATAACCTCTTTCTCTCTCCACACATATCCTTCCCTATTCATGAAAGTCAGTGGGAGAGAGAGAGAGAGAGAGAGAGAGAGAGTCAACACTCAAACACTCCCTAAAATACAAGAAAATGATTGAGCATGGCAGCTAGTTGGAAACCCTGTTTATTTCTTTTCTAGCTCTAGAAATAGAAATGGCTTAAAGAATATGAAGACAAGATACCATCAAGAATGAACTTGTCTAATTTGATGACACTGAGCTTAAACACTTTCCACAGTGGTTGTAGAGGAAACAAGAAGGTTTTGGCTAAGAAGAAGAGAATTTGGACAGGAAAAAAGAGTATAACAAATGGGTGGTGGAGGAGAAGAGAGAAAGAAAGACGGGAGAGAGTTTGAAGGGTGGGTTTTGCTAGTGAAGCAAGCACTAAACAAGGAGCTTATAGCAGTGTTGAGGGGCAAAAAGAAGAGAGAAGAGAGAGAAAAGCAGATTTTTACTGACAAAGAGGAATACAGTGTGTTTTAGTGAAGGAAATTAAAAAAATAAATAAAAGAAAAACAAAAACGGTGGAGTGCTTCCTTTGCTTTGCTTGCACTATCAGGCATCAAGGTTTTACGCCATATACAGAGCAGTGTGTCAGATAGTGGAGAGGACAAGGGAGAGAGAACCACAGAAAAAAGAATTATGAAAAGAAATGTTTATTCTTCAAAAGAAATTAGCCTAAATCTCTGTGTACACTAATTAAAAAAAAAAAAAAAACTTGGACGGTTTCTACTCCAACTCTTCTCACATTAAAATAGTATTTGTATAACCATCTAAGTGGTGGCGCAGTGATAAAAGCTTGGAACCAAGAGGTTTGCTCCCTCTGTGGTCTCAGGTTCGAGCCCTATGGTTGCTCATATGATGGCCACTGGAGGCTTACATGGTCGTTAACTTCAGGGCCCGTGAGATTAGTCGAGGTGCGTGCAAGCTGGCTCGGACACCCACGTTAAACTAAAAAAAAAGAATAGTATTTGTTTTCTTATATATATTTTTAATTTTAATTTCATTTTTTAATATTAATTTTTTAAAAAATTAAAAATCATAATTTTTTTTAATTTAATATTTATAAGATTATCATAGAATGATGATGAAGACTACGAGTTTAACAAGTTGACTCGAGTTTTTTTTATTTTTATCATTCAACTTTGGGTTGACTGGGGATTAATTTTTGTGATTTGTTTTGATCTACATTCTATAAGGTTATCTCCATCTCATGACTTGGATCACAGGTTTGGCAGGTTAACTCTAGTTGACTCAAGTCATTTTTTTTAATCGATTTTTTAATTTGATCTTTCAACACCAAGTTAATCGAGAACTGAGCTTCATAATTTATTTCAATTTGATTTCTATAGGATTATTCTGATTTTATGACCCGGTCGCGAGTTTGATAGATTACATCAGGTTGACTTGGGTTATTTTTATGAGTTTTGTTTCAGTGTCATCCTTCGACATTGGTTTGATTGGAAATTGAGTTTCATAATTTGTTTTAATTTACTTTTTATAAGGTTATCATGATCTCATGACTTTATTTGTGGATTGACAGGTTAACTCGAGTTGACTCAAATCAATCTAATATATTTTTGTCTCAATGTTTATTAAAAAAACTCTTATTTTAAATATTTATTTTGACTCAAACTATGTTTTTACTTGTCATTTAAGTTACCTTTGGACTTGCCAAGACAACTGAATCGCATCAAATCAATTCTCACAAGATTTATTTTTTTTTCTACTAGAAAAAGCATTGACAATGCCTAAAAATTTCTTTACATTAATTTTTTTTAATATAATCCACAACGTAGAGTGTGTCAATTATCTAGTTAACAAAAACTAAAAAAGAAGGGGGTTTTATTATACCCTTCCTCAAAATCACTATTAACTGGAATAGTTTCCCCCCCTTCTTTGGCTTTTTTTATTTTTTTTAAATCTAATTTTATCCTTCAATAGTAGGTTTATTAGGAATTAAGCTTCGTAATTCTTTTACTTTATTTTATATGAGGTTCTCTCAATTTCATGACCCGGACCATAAGTTTGATAGGTTAACACGATTGATTCGAATTTTTTTTTCTTTTTTAAGTGACTTTTTTTTCTCAATGTTATCTATAAACATTGGGTTGTTTGGAAATTAAGTTTTGTGATTTGTTTTCTATGAGGTTATCTCAATCTCGTGATTAGGGTTACGTACGGGTTTAGTAGGTTAACTCAAATTGATTTGAGTTATTTTGTGTCCTTTTTAATTAAATTTTTAATTTTAATTCCATCCTTTAATATTAGGTTTATTGTGGATTGGACTTCATAATTTTTTTTTAATTTACTTTTTTTTGAGGTTATCATAATCTTATGACCCAGACCATGAGTTTGACAAGTTAGTTTGGTTGACTATAATTTTTTTTTCACTTTTACTAACTGAATTTTTTTAATCAATTATATTCTTCAATATATGGTTGATTAGAAACTGGGTTTCGTGACTTGTTTTAGTTTGTTTTCTATGAGGCTATCCTCGTCTCATGACTTAGGTCACAAGTTTGACTTATTAACCCGAGTTAACTCAAGTTGTTTTTTGGTGTCCTTGTGTTTAATTGATTTTTTTTTCATTTTTATTTTTTAACACTATGTTGATTGAGAATTAAGATTCATAAGTTATTTCAATTTGCTTTCTATTGGAGGTTAACCTGGGTTGACTCGGGTCATTTTTTTTTATCCTTTTTATATTGTTTTTTTTTCCAATATCATCATTCAATATTGAATTTATTGAAAATTAGGCTCCATAATTTTTTTTATTTGCTTTCTATGGTGTTCTCGCATGTTAATTCAGGTTTATTCAAATCAATCTAATATGTTACCGTCTTAATATTTATAAAAAAATCATCATTTTGAATATTTATTTTGGGTCAAACTACTTTTTTACTGGTTGTCTAGGTTGTATTTGGATCCATCAAATCGACCAGGTCACATAGGAACAATCCTTACATGGTTAAAATTCTTTTTTTCTACTAGAATAAAAAACATTACCAATTTCTAGATATTATTTTTTATGTTAATTTTTTTTCAACCTGCAACGTAGTGATGGCCAATGATCTATTATCCTCTATATATCACCAAAAAAACGTTAAAGGCTAATCCCATCAATTCTTGATGGAGCTAGTTTTGCGCCTATAATTATATGATATAGACATGCCTTGCCTTCAACCCTTTTCATCTCATCTTTTATTGAGCTTTTTTTTTTTCACATTAGCATAATAGGCCAAAATATTTTCCAAAAGCACGGTTGAGAAAATATTTTTCACTCTAACATAGAAACACTAGTTGTGTATGTACTACATACATGACCTATTAAGATGTGCATGTAGCATACGCACGCCAACAAGTTGTTGATCACAACAAATTCAACACAACCATTTTAAAAAATTAACCTGATTTCATAGTAAGTAATTCCATAGTTAAAAAAAACCTTCAATTGCAACACCAAAACAATTCGTTACAATAAACAATAGAAATTCAATTATAAATTAAACAACATAACTACATCCAACAAATTAACTCATCGATGGGCCTGTACCATCAGAACCACTAGCATTCGTGCATGATAAACAACCTCATCCTCTTTTATTGCATTTTCCAAATGTTCAGCCTCCCTAACCTCGTCAAGTGAAGAACAACACGATGAAAACCAAGTATTGAAAGCATTGCACAACATCGTCAGTAGCATCACGAACCACGACCGTAGCTCTCCAACCCTCATATATTAAAAAAAAATCACCTAATATATGAGAAAAGAATATATTATCATTTATAAGATATAAATAAGAGTTTTAGTACATGTTAAAAAATAGGGCTCTTGTGGTTGGCAGCGGCGATGGTAATGATGGTGGTAAGAGACCAATGGCTGCCACGGGTGGATGACTAGAGAGAGAATCAATGATGGAGAGGGAGAAAGAGAGAGGAAAGTGAGGTCTATATATCACGGTGAAGGGAGAAATGTTTTTATTTATTTATTATTTTATATGATTGAGAAAGAGATCAAGTGACCTAAGTTAGGAATGATGTTAGGAGGAGGGAGAAGACAGGGGAAGAAAGAAGTAATAAGACAAGAAAAGAAAGAGGAAACTGGTTTTGAAATAATTATTCGAGAAGTCATGCATGTACTCATGTGCAATCTATTAAGATGCACATGTACTACATGTGGGACTAGTGGTGACACATGTAGTATATGCACAACTTGTGGATGTGCACGTGCTACATGCACGTCTTAATAGGTCGCACATGCGGTACATGCACGATTGATGTTCTGTGCTAGAGTCTGAAATATTTTTTCAATTGTGCTAGTTTGAGAAACAATTTGTCCTATTGTGCTAATGTGGGGAAAATCTCTTTGATTATCGAAAATTTTACTAAGGTAGTGTTTGTTTTTGTGGTCGGAACTGTTTTTTAAAGTTATTTTTAAACTGATTTTTATCTAAAAAAGATTAAATTGATAATTTTAATATGTTGATTTTAAAAATATTTTTTTAAAATATCATTTGAATATATTTTTAACTAAAAAGCTTTTTTAAAAACACCCTACATCAAATTTCCGAACACACACTAGCTAAGTGGTTTCTTTGCTAGTAAAAACAGGAGGATGTTTGAAAATATATTATCTTTTATGTGAATTAATTGCTCTTCATTCTTCTGTGGCATGCACATTTACGTGATCTCAGTAGTCACTGGCTTCCTTAATTTAACAACTGTCCCATTAATTTCGACAATAAACATTGTCACGCAATTCATGTGAATGATTTATATTCAAAGACATGAAAGTGACTTTACTATCAAATTTTCTCCTATGTATGTGATGTGTATGTAGGTTTGGAGAGGGATTCTTTAAATTTAATTTTCCCCTATCATTTGCGTGCTAACAACTAATCCCTTACTTCCCAGTCCCAGCTTCTTTTCAATTTTAAAACTTTAGGGTAAAAATAAGGCTTTTTTCGAGGGGACGAAAGCGTGATAATTACATCTTGGTTAAGAATAGAAGGCTTTATTAGTGGTCTTGTGATGCTTCGCCGGGCAGAATTACTGCAGAGAGAAACACTATAACTATATATAAAAAATAAATCAATTAAGTTGTGTTCTCATGCCAATATTAATTTGTTCCCGTAGTAGTACTGTTGTCTCAACAAAAGGACAACGATGCTTCCTTAGAAGGCCAATTTTTCTTGGTGGGGAGGGAGGGAGCGATCAGAGGATATGTCCATGATAAAAAAATATAATTTATAAAACTATAAAGGAAAAGTAAAATTATAGAAGAATTTTTGTAATCATACCTGAACTCAAGCATCCCTAGTTTGAAGCAAAAAGATCCATCATTATTTTAAAACATCTTTTTAAAAACTATAATATAGAGCAAATCTATTGGATCAAACTGATCACGACCTGTATCAATTAATTAAAATTGTTTTGGTCAAATATACCATGTTCATGCAAAGATTTCACTGATGTACGTGGGGCAATTAGCTAATAGCTCGGCATTTGAATTGCAAGATGATCACCTTGGGCTACATAATAAAACACTCTCCATTAATTAATCAAGTCATCATTCATTAGGTTATCATAAGATTTCTCAACCACTGCTTTCTTATCTTGGTCAGTTAATAAAATAGTAATTAATCACTGTAATTTTTATTTTTTACGACAACTTGCAGGATCTTTCTGGGTTTTTGTAAAGTCATAATCTAGTTATATTGAAATTAAACAAATTTACTTTTTTCCCTATTTCAAACGGTTAATTACTCCCCTCAAAAAATTGTTAAAATCAAGATGCAAAGCTAGCTGTAGATGTCACAATTGAAGGTAACTTTCTGGTGTTGAGGATGGGTTTAGGAAAAAAGAGAAAAGAATATATATTATAATACTTATGACTTTGATATAATATTGGTTACCTTTACCCATTTTACGTACTATGGAGGAAAAAAATGAATTCTAGTCCCACCTTTATTAAATGTAATTATCCGAGTCACTTTATTCTTCATTATCCCTGCCTTTATTCTACAATCCACAGCACATTTAGAGACTTTATCCTTCTTTATTAATTTTTTTTTTGTTTTTATCTTTCTTGTCCCTTGTTCTAGTAATTCCTCATGACTGCGACTACTTTTTCTTTTTCGCCTTTCTTTATTCTATATACTATCGTTTTCTTAGTGTATGAATTGTCTTGCAAGAAGAGAATTACTTTTTCATCGCCAAAACATCTTGTATAATCTGCAAGTAACATGGATTGACAAATTACATGGCATTAACACCATCAGTTCTCTTACATCATGTACTGCAATTGATTTAAGAGCGAGGTGAAAGGCTTAATTATGGCACTGGGAAAAGGGTCCACCAGTATAAGTGGTGTTGATGGCACATCGTTCATTGATCACAATTCTCAAGATGTTCACAGCAAAAATTTCTTGCTTTTAGGGGGAGGAACATTTGTATCCATCAATCTCAATCACTGCCAGCCCAAATTCTCTGTATATGGCTTTGAGAGTGATCTCTTCAGCCTTTCCGAACTTTTGTATTCAAGATAAGCTGTCCATGTTTTGAAGGTACCATGTGTAATTCTAACAGCACAAAGTGCCATATTAATTATAGGGATTAATTAGTAACGATCTTTTCACCAAAAGAAAGATATATTACCCAAGAATTTAAGGATCTATCCTATTAAAAATAAATAAATAAATAAAATAAACAGCGGCTTAAGGAAAGAATGGCCAAGAAATTTTGTTGGATCAATATTTATGCAGAATCGTGGGCATGAAAACCGTTTTTTTCCTTCCTTTGTGCTAAGGAAATACTTATTATTGGGCCCGGGGATCTTATGATGAGCGTGGACGATTTATCAACTGTTCTACATACAATATGCTTACTTAAGAAAAAACATTTTATTTTGTTTGTGTTACCCATTCTTTAATTTATTTTCACTATATATAGTTTACCTTAGAAAAGTTAGAATTAAGAGTTTTAGTATTGCATTTGCTTCTATTTTTCAAAATACTTTTAAAAATTATTTTTCATTTGAAAAGGTTGATATTTTTTAAAGTTTTTTCTATTATCATGATATATTGATATTGAAAATAAAAATAAAAATCTAAAACAAATATTATTTTAATATATTTTTAATTGAAAAGTATTTTTAAAAAATATAATGCACTATAATTAATACTAAACACACCAAGTTCATAAACTGTAGTAGATGCAAAAATGTGTTTATGGTTTTACCAAATTTTTTTTAATGGATGTTTAAGTAGCTTTAGTGTAATTTACTTAAAAATCGATTAATGAACCCGCTGTGATTTCAAGCCCTGTCATTGTGAGTTGTTAAATCAAGAAAAAGAAGAAGACGAAGAAGAACAAGAAGAAGCAAACAATGACATATTAAACGATCAGAATCTTGTTAT
>Ga0307507_10011510_pt1 | contig 11139 bp, 7 predicted proteins | sample 7_EM_MG_FD_207223 | JGI IMG/M metagenome (GOLD analysis project Ga0307507, IMG submission 207223) | Populus trichocarpa ectomycorrhiza microbial communities from riparian zone in the Pacific Northwest, United States - 7_EM | ecosystem: Host-associated > Plants > Roots > Unclassified | place... | reverse complement strand
AAAGGGAAGATATTATCACCCCTTAAACGTTCTGCCTAAGGCAGACTGCATTGCTAGTTTTGTCTTAAATTGCTAAACATTTATTCGCTTATGCTATGATGATTTGTTTATAATATTCCTAACTCTGGCGCCAGTGAATATTCGATCGCGGATAATTCCAACTCTGGTGTTGGTAAAAATTCCACCCGAATAATTCCAACTCTGGCGTTGGTAAAAATTCTACTACAAATAGTTCCAACTCTGGCGTTGGTAAAAATTCATAGCCACCAAAAAAAAAAAAAAAAATTAGATCAATATTTTTTTTATTCCCTACTCTAACGCCTAGTGAGTAAAAATAAATTTATTTTTTACGCATGTACATATTTTTTTTATTTTTCTAGCGAAATAAAATAAAATACAACGAAAAAAAATAATATAAATTTAAACCGGTATTTTTATTCCTGACTCTGGCGTCAGTGAATAAACCAATAAATTTACATTATTTTTATTCATGCATACATATTTTTTATTTTTTTCTACTTTTTTATTTTTTTGTTTTTCTACTTTTTTATTTTTTTTATCTTTTTTTTTGGGGCTGGGTCCAACTCAGCCCACATGGGCTGGGCTGGACCCAGCCAGCCCGGCCCGGTCACTGGCCCAAGCCAGTGACCCGGCTGGGCAAAAACTAAAAAAACAAAAGCACGCGTGAATTGATCACGCGTGCGTGAACACTGGTGAAGGTAATTAAATTACCTTCACACAGTGTTCTTATAACACTAACAATTACATTTTGAAATGAAGATACAAAGGGGATGAAGTCATACCTGCTTCTGGAGAAAACGTTTGCAACGCCGATGATGATTCTTGCCTTTTGTCTCCCCTTGTCTTCCTTTTTATGACCACTTGTATGTGCTTTCCTTCTTGCTTTCTCAGTAGCTTTTAAAACTACTAAGATGATGCCGGTCTGCTGTGAGTATTCTTTGAATGAATACGGGTCTTTCTTTTGTTTGCAGGGGCGAGGACAATTTCAAAGATAATTCTCGTCACTATATGTGCTGTCCTATTGTTCTCTCCTTCTCTCTGTATATTTTTTTTTGCTCTGGTTTTTTACTTTGTTCTTTCCTCTGGTTTCTGGGTTGATTTCTCGGGGCTCCTCGGTGCTTTTCGTTCTTTTTTTTTTTCGTTCTTGGCTTTTCTTTTGTCTGTGTTTTGCTGGGTTTCTTCCCCCTGTCTTGCCCCTTTTTTTTCCTTGTTTATGCTGGGTTCCTCCTTCGTTTCAGTCCCCTTTTTTCCCTCTCCCCCTTGAGGTTGCCTTTTACCCAGTTTTTATAAGGCCAGAGGCTGATCGGCGTTGTAACGGTCGGCAGTAATGGCGTGGGGCGCTGCATTCAATGGACAAAACGTCTCTGCCTTTAATGGCGGAGCCGTTGCAGAGGAAGAAGACGAGCGAACAGTCGCCTCCCAAAACGACTCCGTTTCCCTTTCTTTCAATTTGGTCCTCGAGAGTTTGTGCTTTTGCAATCAGACCCCTGGTTAAAATGTAATTGGATCCTTGCATTTCCGCGCCATTTTCAAGCTGGTCCTTGGATTTAATTTTTTCAATTTGGACCCCAATTAAACCCCAAACTTTGATATTTTTTCAATTAAGTCCATGATTTCATTAATTAAATTAATTCCAAGCCAATTAAGTCCAAAAACTTATCAATTCTCCAATTAAACCCTTGATTGGATTAATTAAATTAATTCAAACTCAATTAAGTCTCAAAACTTATAAATTCTCCAATTAAAACCTTGATTGGATTAATTAAATTAATTTCAAGCTCAATTAAGTCTCAAAACTTATCAATTCTCCAATTAAACCCTTAATTGGATTAATTAAATTAATTCCAAGCTTAATTAAGTCTCAAAATTTTATTAATTCTCCAATTAAATCCTTGATTGGATTAATTAGATTAATTCCAAAGTTTAATTAAACCCCAAAACTTCCAATCATGCTGCCCTTAACCCAAATTTTAATTTATTTCATTTTACTTATTTTTTCATCATTATTATTTTTTATCATCATCATTTTTTTTATCCTTTTCAATAAATAAAATAATAATTAACATTAAAATAAAAATGGTCAAAAATTGGGTTATGACAGTGATCATAAACAAATTGTATCAGCTTCGTGTTTTTTTAATTGTATCAGCTTCAGAATTAGACAAATTGGAAAATTAGCACATAAAATCAAAACAATTGGTGAATTAACATTAGAGCAAAAAGTTTTGATGAAATAATATACTTTCACCTTATCACGCTTCTGAAGCGATACAATATGAAACTCCAACTATCTAATTTAACCGGTTGACCGATTCATAATGGTCAGTGAAATTGATTGACTGGTTCCAAAAATAACAAGAAAAATCTTAAAACTACTAAAATAGTAGCGACGCAGTGACTACTATAGAGAAAACAACCTCCAAAAGCTCTTGTAAAAATTTGAGCGCAATCTAACAATTGGATAAAAAATTATGGCCCTTTCAAACTGTTATTTCGGTCTAGCACGACTAGACCTCCTCTTGAATCTAAACCTGTTCCACTGGTTCATAAATATATCTGCTAGACCATCCACGTAATATGTTTGGAGCAAATCCTCATTTAGTTATGACAAATTAATACTTGACTGTTTAAAATCATTCGTTATCGCAAACCCGACTACGTCATTAACATTGAAAAATAGAGAACAACTACAATGTGAATAACAACTTTTTAAAATTTTAATTGGAGTTTATTTTTTAGTCTGCAAGTTGAACAAATATGTATATTTTAATTCATACAACATATTTAAAAGAAAAAATTCATTAAATTATGGTTTTTGTCTGAAATGGTCAACCAATTAACAAAATTGAATCCAACTGGTTGAGCCAGATAATTAGAATTTCACCGTGTCACGCTTAAAAAACAACATTTCTATTCTAAAGCCCGACAATTATCTTGTCGCGTTTAAAAATAGTAACATTTAATAAATGTGGCGTTTCTAAAATACAACAAGATAAAAATATACTATTTCACTAAATCTTTCTCAAATAATATTATTCCGCCAAGATTTAGAAAAAAACTGTGATAATTTTAAAAAAATATCCTTGAGAATTCGCAGACAGCAGCAAAAGCTATACAAATTCTGTGCCTGCGATCATTACGTGATTACATTCTCTACAGTAATCAGCTTTCTTTAATATGAAGCTCAGGAGAATTGAAAAAACAACATGAACGTAATGCGAGGGAGATTGTATTAAATGTCTTGTTTTGTTTACGTACAGAAAAAAACAACTTCTATAAAAATCAAGAGCTTCTTCAGAAATCACCCATATCAGAAATTGCTCCATCATTGAACGTGCCCCGTATCTTCTTCTATCCAGCCGAAGCTGATCAAGAACATGGCCATGTCAACATTAATGAAGAAAGAAGCAAACAGTTGCCACAATCGCTATCAGAAGTCTTAACCCTTTTCTATCCATTAGCAGGCAGATACATAAAAGATGGTGCTTCAATTGATTGTAATGATAAGGGAGCTGAATATTTGGAAGTCCATGTAAACAGAAGCCTCTCTGAGCTTCTTGAGAGAGTAGATCAGCATGAAATTGAGCTGCTAAATCAACTGGTCCATCTCCTGTCCGACTCGGATGACACCCCTTTGGTCACTGTCCAATTCAACATGTTTGAATGTGGTGGACTAGCCATTGGTGTAGGTGTTCCTCACAGGATCCTTGATGCATTCTCGGCGTTTGCATTTATTAATGCTTTCGCTGGTGCTTGCCGATCGAATCGGGATTGATGAAGTAGAGTATCGCCCGAATTTTCAAGTACTGGGCTCCATCTTTCCTGCAAGAGATATGACTAATCCTACAAATATTCCACCGCAAGAGATATTAAAAGCTAATCACAAGGCTCTGGTTAAAAGGTTTGTTTTTGATGGCGCAGCAACATCAAAGCTGAAAGCAGCCGTTGTCAATGCTAGTCTTGGTGGTTCGGAGCTGCTGAAACGCCAACCGACACGAGTGGAAGTCGTGGTAGAACTGACATGGAATACTCTCATGAAGGTGGCTGAAGCTAGGAACGGCCATTTGAGGCCATCCATCTCGAGATTTGCAGTTAACTTGCATGGGATCGAGGACAACACTACCGATACCTGAAGACTGTTTTGGAAACTTCATAGGCATCGCAAATTGTTACAGCTGGACTTATGACTTATGGATAATTAGGGTTCATTGTTAAATAGTTACAAGGATCATTTGGTGTAGAACTCGTGTAGAAGTTGTTAGAATCAGTTGATTCTGGAAATAAACGTGTAATACATAAGAGGAAATTATAAAAGGTAACACGCACAAATGCGAGATTTCTTCATTTCTTGATAGCATATGGTGTAAAAGCTGGTAGTACTGCTGGATGGGATTTTTTAATATAAAATTTTTATTTAATCTTATCCTTCGTTTTTTTTTAATACCTATCTAATAAATAAAATTATATAAATTAATTCTTATATAATTTAATTTAAAATTTAAATTAACAAAGTAGTTGGGTTAAGATTTTTAAAATTTAAGTCGTTATACTAAGTTTTATAATAATGTTAAAATTCTTTTGACAATCTAAATATTATTTTTTATGTTTAATTTTTTTATTCAAGCTGAAAATAAACTAATTAATATTAAAAAATATATTTCAAGATTGAATTAATATAAATTGAAACATAAATTAATAAACAGATATTATTTATTATAAAAAAATCACTGTAAAAAAAGAAAATCTTACTTCCAATCTTTTCATAATTGGAACCTAATAATATAATAATAACATGAGGAATAAATTCATTATCATATAAAATATATATTTGAAATTATGACAGTTTTTGTGGTTATGAATTAAAAAAAATAAACTGTAAGAGATTTTATGAAGTATAATTTTTTGATAACTAAGATTTTAATTGAGAATTCTCGTGCAAAATACAAGCCACACGGCATTCCCTCCGAAACAAACGAAACCAAGTGTTTCCGACTATATTATACCAGCAATAACCCTAAGTGTTTCCGGCTATATTATAAAACCTAAGGGCCTTTTCACAACAACAACACCCGCACATCTATTAACTTAAACCAAACACCCCCACATCCTCCCTCCCTCCCTCCCTCTCCCTCTCTCTCTCATGGGTTCTGGACCGTTAATAATACCCTAATCTCTCTCCAAAATCCCTCTTGATTCTCTTTCTGGGTCACAATTTTTTCTTAAAAACTCAATCTTTCTTGCAATTCCCCTTGTTTTCTCATCTGGGTTTCTCTTAGATTTCTCAAAATGGGTAAAAATCAAGCTTACAAAGCTATGCAAAGAGCCAGGCTTGGCTCCAGCTCTGGTGGTCCTGAAGAGATTGAAGATGGCATGGTTTGTCCCGTTTCATACTATTCTTTAAATTCCCATCTTCAATTTTCTGTATTTTATTATTATATTGCCTGTTGCCTTGTAATTTTTGTGTTAAAGTTTTGTTCTTTGCTTTGATTTTTGTTGCTTTGCATAATCTTTAGTGTTTATTGAATAATTTTTGCCAATGGATTAACATTACTGTTTCTATTGTTGATTTTCTATTGTGGATTTGTGAGCATGATTATTGGCTTATTGATATTCATAAGATGCCGGGAAAGTTGGATGCTTTGGGGCAACTAAGAATATGAGTTTTGTAAGCATCTAGGTTAGTTTATTTAATTGTATATTCTTTTTGGGATTTGAGTGGTAGTTAATTGATTTGGTAAACACTAATTGTAAGCTCCTTCAACTATTTTATCATCCTGGGGGGTGGTTAAGAGTAAAAGTGTGTTTTCGCCATTGTACTTAGGATGGTGTATAATGTTCCTTGAAGCTTATCTTGTTGCTGTATAGCCTTGAGCTGCTCTGATGTGATGCTAGTGTGCCATACAGGTTGCTTTTTGCTTGTTGAATTGTGGTTCTGTTTACTTCTTAAACAATTTTTGTTTCCTTCTTGTAAAATATTTTAACTTGCATTGTTATAAGACCTTTTCAAGGATGATCCTTAGACTTTGATTTCTTAGAGATAGGCCATCCTAACTGTTGGGAATATGTCATTAACGCTTATATGTCAAAAAAAGAAGAAAAAGAACTAGGCATGACAGTATGACTAGGCATTTTTTTCTGTATCTGTTGTGCATGCTTGTTTATAGTATTAAGCGCAATAATTCTTCTTCTATAGTTTTTTGGGTGCTGTAATTGTGTGTGCGTGTAAAGAAATAAAGAGATACGGGTGTGCAGTTAAGTGTAGTTTTTGTATTTTGAACGCGTCTTCTTTACTATTTTTTATTTTCATGGAACATTTCTGATGAGGCGAGTCGCAGGTGGATGGTTCTTTTCATTCACCAGAGTGGCATGCTGCTCGTTTGGCCAGCCTTAATACAACTCACACAGTAACCTGGGAAGAGTACAAGAAAAAGCAAAAGGTAATCTGTGGATATGCTATCTTCTCTCCCAACTATCTTGCTGTTTGTGCAACTATTAGTTGTGCATCATATTTGTTTGTAACATGATTGATGCATGCTTAAACATATTGATGTAGTTTTAAATGATGATTCAATATTTCTAGATTTTTTATGAAAGCTGAATTTGTGCTCTGTATTTACTAGGAGGATGAAATGAGGAAGGGGGAACTAGAAGCAGATAAGGATAGAATGATGAGGGAGTACCGAGCTCAATTGGATGCTGAAAGGGCACGCAAACTTGCTCATGGCCGGAATCACTCTGGTAGCAAATCTAGTCATCAAAAGGGTATGTATATGGATGTATCTTCTTCCTGTGTAACAATCCTCTTCCCCTCTTCTAAATTTGAGATGTGCTCTTGCAGATAGAAAGGACAGAGATTCAAAGAAACGCAGCAGTAAAAAAAGAAAGGTGCCTGAGTTTTCTAATAGTTTTACTTTTTAATTGAATGCATTGTCTAGACTCTAGAATATTACAATTTGACGTGACTCAAAACTACGATGCCTAATTTGACTTTATCAATCTTATTGAAAAGTCCATGTTACTTTTTTGGGCTAGTTTTTTCTTAATGAAACTAAATACACCTAGAATAATATCTCCTTATGCAGAACAGGCGGTCCTCCATGTGCCATTGATGGTCAGATAAGATCTTGTTATCTGATTAAGGTAGCATGACTCCTGGTAGACTAATTGTCATTCAGGGATTTTTGGATATTCATCATCTGGAAAGAAGTTCCAAATTGAAGAGTTTGGCTGGTTAGCCCTGTGAAGTTCTCTCTGGGTTATTGTTAGTAGAGGGTAGCTAGTTTTCCTGTCTTGCTGTTGCATGAATTTGTTTCTGTTTCTTGTCTCTGCCAAATGCATGCGTTCTTTTATCAAATGTCTACTGTATAGTCTTCCTGATTGATCATTACTATCCTCCCTACCTCCATCTCTACTGCTATGAATTTCTCATTCCCTAGGTATATAAACTCGAAATGGACCCTGATCATCTTGCATTACCTTGCAGCATTCGAGGCGGAGATCCGATGATTCTAGCTCCTCCAGTTCATCCTTGGATTCTTCAAGTAGTGAAGATGAGAGGGAATCAAAAAGATCAAAGTCAAGGTCTAGAAAAACGAAGGAAAAGAAGCGCAAGTCAAGAACCAAGCACTCCAGTATTGATGATGAAGAGGCTGCTGGGCCTGTGCCACTTTCTAAATTCTTTGGAAGCTTGAAGAACTGATGGCGTGATCAAAGATTATCTAGGGTACCCCACAGATGTCTCTTCCTATAAGAGGATATCAATAGCCTTGTTCTTTATAGCAATTTTTCCAGCAATTTGCTTTGAGCAAATATGTATCCAATTGCTTCTTCCTTTTCAAGTCACTGAGCTTGTAATGCTATTAATTTGATTCCAAATTTTTCTCCTTAAAAATTCAGTCCCAACATTTCTTTTCAGAATATTATGATAGTACACTTTCTTTCAGAATATTATGATAATACACTCTTAATCAAGTATGTGAGATGTATCATATAAATTGAGCAGTGATGTAATAAATACACATTGAGTTTATGCTTGTGATGTTCCTGCTGGTTGTTCAGACTCGCGAAGAACCCTGTAGTTTTCCTTTTCCCCTTCTCTGTTTTAACTGACATGAACATGAGAAGTGAAAACATAACAAGGATGGTGAATGGTTGCACCATGCGAAGGCTATCATAGGGCATCGTCCATGAATTGCAAGACAGGGATAATTAGAAGCTGGCACGCTAACCAGTGATGCATAATATTTCATATGTGAAAGTTAGTGCCAGGAAAAAAGTTGGCTCAATTCAATAGAAAGAACAACACTGCGACAGCCGACACAAACACCATTTTAATTGTTTTGTTCCCCTGAATTCTGTCCATAATAAATAATTCGATTCAGGAACCACCCGGTTTTGGATGGAACGTATTTACACCATGAAAGAAATCACTAGAAAACATATAAATCAAGGAAATCAAGCTGACCAGTCACAATGATTAAATGACTCATTGTCACTAGTTCTGGTATTCAGGGTTGAATGCAAGAGCTTCCCGATAAATAAGTTCCTTCATCTGTTCTTCAGTCAGTGCATGCTGCTCAAAGTCAAAGCTGAAGGGGGTCATGCAGATTGGTTCATCACTGATGTCGTGAAGCGATGTTAGGTATGGATGAGCAAGTGCTTCCTCAACTGCAACAAATTAAGAGGAATGGATATTATTTGAAGTGCATTTCAGAAATCTAAGACAACAATTTTATGTGAAAGACGAGAAATAGTATGCAGGATATCAAAATAATGTAATATCATAACATGTAACAATATCATGTTCAGCAAAAAAAAAAAAAATCAGTTAAGGAAAAGCTGTAGGAGCATTTAAGTAGTGTTTGGTTACTATCTCGATATAAGAAAGACAAAGAAGGGAACATGTCTCCATGTGCCTCCTGTTAGATTTTTATCTATTACCATTATCTACTCATGAATTTATCAGCCATTGAATAATATAAGTGTAATTCTATTAAAGTCCAGTTTAAATTGGAGTCAAGCTCCAGCTGGTATGGATGATCAATCCAAGTGATATCTAGATTATTGCATATTTACCTCATCAGAAAAGGAATCTCTTATTCACTTAACCTAAACATCACATCTGTTATATGTTTTAAAATTTCTCCTAACTGAACGTTGGCACACAGTTTATTTTTTTCTTCTCTGAAGACCAAGAATAATTTGTAGACTTGTGCACACAGAATTTCAACAGGGGGGAACGGTGACATAGAATCAGCGACCCCACATGCAAGAAAGTCAGCAAACCAATTCCAGTTTTTCAAAGGTCAGCACAGCGTGAGTTGATAGCTGCACAGAAGACTTAGACTTGCATAGTTGCATTTTTAGCAACAAGAAGGCAATCCAAAAAGTGAAGTTGACGCATGCCCTAGACCACTTCCCAAAGGATGCTGGTAGCATTCCTTTCCTAGACAGGAGACTGACAATCCCCAACGGAAACTAGAACTGTACCCCCAATTTGAGATCCAAAGCCACAAAAATATGTTCTAGTTCCTATAAAATTGCAAGCAACAAAAGGATCTCTGCTCTCCCAAATGCAGTAATGCACGAAAATCTTTGAGATTTACAGTTTTTGGCAGATAATAATGCAATGACATTTTCTCCCCTCCCCTCCCCCAAGTCCCACTCCACCCATTTACATGCCTCAATACCATGACTTGCCACTTATCTAAGTGAGATGAACCATACAGGCTTATACACTACTGCCAGATACAAAGAAACTTTGAATTAAGGGAACAAAGGTGCAGGGGGAGAGAGGCTTCACCAATTGGTAATAAAACCATTGCAGGTTGGAGTTCCATTGACTACCATGTATCATTGAGTTTTACAGTCAAAACAAAGAGAACTCAAATTGCCTGGTGTGCAAACGGATGCAGGGTTGTATTTCCCAATAATTATAATTTATTTGAAGCAAAGGCTAGAAAGTAAAACTAGGGTTTTTAATTCTCAAAGTCACTCATGACATTAATTGTTAAATAAACAGTCAGTGTAAGACTATAAATAACAATCAAAGCACCACAAGATCCCATTTCCAATCTCCTAAGAGAATACATATCAACTAAGCAATGTGAATCATTTGTGTCAGACCAAAGACCAAGAAAAATAAGACAAAAATTAACACGAGTAATTCCAATGGTGTTGACACACACTTAAGGTCAAGGAAACAAACTCACCAGTAATCCTCTGTCTAGGATCAAAAGTTAACATCTTTTCAATAAGATCAATAGCTGCCGGGTGGACAGTTGGGAACTTTTCAGTGAATGACTGACGGCGATGAAGTGGCAGTTGCCGAATGTATCTCTTTGCATTTTCATTCAAAAAACCCAACTCAGCCTCTGATGGGGTGCCAATCAGCTGCAAGGATTAGAAATGATCAATCATAAATTGCAAAACTTTGTGTTGAGAAGATGACACATGGATACTATATATCCATATGCCTATTTGAAAATGTGTAATATTAACTAGTTTCTGCACGCATTTGACTAAATTTGTAATGGCATATAATAATCAAGAACCGGAGAGATATAACTAAAGGCCACTTAAAGGTGTCTATCTAAGAAATGCAGCCAAAATAACTTACTTTCAGGTCAAGATTACCGAACTATGGTTTACACCAAATTCTTTTCAAGATTGTGAAAAAAAAGAAGAAGAGGAGATTGCCCCCCTTGTTTTCAAAAGGATAGAAGGCATGAAATTTGAATGAATAATCAATAAATTCAAGTCAGATGTGATTCTAAAACCTTTTCAATTAATTTACCTCCATAAGCAAACGAAGCTGATGCACATGATCTCGGCCAGGAAATAGGGGCTTTCGATCCATCAGCTCCATGAACACACAACCCACTGACCACACATCAATAGCTGCAGTGTAATCTGAGGAGTTCAAGAGCAGCTCTGGTGCTCGATACCATCTTGTAACAACATATTCTGTCATGAAATCAGTTTCCGAGGTGACACGAGCCAGACCAAAATCACATATCTTCAAGTCACAATTAGCATTCAGGAGGAGATTGCTAGGTTTTAAATCTCTATGCAGGACGTTTGCAGAATGTATATATTTCAATCCACGGAGTATCTGAT
>Ga0307507_10011509_pt1 | contig 11141 bp, 4 predicted proteins | sample 7_EM_MG_FD_207223 | JGI IMG/M metagenome (GOLD analysis project Ga0307507, IMG submission 207223) | Populus trichocarpa ectomycorrhiza microbial communities from riparian zone in the Pacific Northwest, United States - 7_EM | ecosystem: Host-associated > Plants > Roots > Unclassified | place... | reverse complement strand
CTTCAATGTCGTAGGTTGACAAAGGACAACTATGAAACTTGGTGTATTTGAGTAAAAGCTTGGCTAGGTTCCAAAGATGTATGAGAGATGATTGAAAAAGGCTTTGAGGAGCTTATAGATGGAGCCACACTGACTTCAGTCCAAAGAAAGGTCGTGCAAAAGGCACAGAGGAATGACAACTAGCACTAACAATCATCCACCAATGTTTGGATAACACCACTTTTGAGATAGTGACAAACGCAACTATTGCCAAGCAAGTATGAGAAGTTTTGCAAGAATCAAATCAAGAAGTTGACAACGTGAGAAAAGTACGTCTACAAAAACTACATGGTGACTTTGAAAAGTTACATATGCTTGAATCAGAGAATATTTCAGAATACTTTGCAAAAATATTAGCCATATATAATCAAATAAAAAGATATGAGGAGAAGATGGAAGATACATGTGGTAGAGAAGATCATACGCTTGCTACAAAAGAAGTTCCATTATATGGTGGTCGCGATAGAGGAGTCGTAAAATATGGATTTTTTTTCAATACAAGGTGTCATGGGAAAATTACAAGCCCACGAGGAAAGAGTCAGTGAGATTGAAGAGGATATGGGTGCACAAATACTTTTTTCAAAGCAAGATGATTCTGAATATTTCCAAGGAGGAAGAGGAAGATTTGGAAGAGGAGGCCGAGATAACCTCAATAGATCAAACAGTTGACCGAATGAAGGGAACCGGTCGACCGGTTCAAGTGGCAATAGCAATCTGAGATCTAGATTTAACAGCAGGTTTGACAAATTAAAAGTTAAATGCTATAATTGTCAAAAGACAAGTCATTATGCTAGGGATTGCTGGAGTCCAACCAAGAGGGTTGAGGAGAATACAAATATTATGATAAAAGAAGAGAAAGAAGCCACTTTACTATTAGTGAATAATGAGAGAATGCAAGACAAAGAGAACATATGGTACCTAGACAATAGAGCTAGTAACCATATATGTGGAGATAAAGACAAGTTTATGGAGCTTAATGAAGCAATTAGAGGTAATGTCACCTTTGCAAATCATTCAAAGGTTGCCATCAAAGGAAAAATGTATGATTTTGATTAAATTGAAAGATGGAAGTCATTAATTTATTGGTGATGTCTATTATATACCAACGGTGAAAAGCAACATATTGAGCTTAGGTCAATTATTGAAGAAGAAGTATGAGATTAAGATGAAAGATCGTACTTTGACATTACTTGACACTAAAGGAAATATGATTGCAAAGGTAGCCATGACAAAGAATATAATTTTCTTGCTAAACATAGAGATGAATGTGCCTAAATGCCTAAATGCATGTGTGAAAGATGAAACTTAGCTTTGGCATATAAGACTTTGGCATGCAAACTTTGATAGCTTAAAGATGATGGCATAAAAGGAGATGTTGAAGGGTCTACCATCCATTATACATCCAAATCAGTTATGTAAAGAATGTTTAGTAGGCAAACAATTTCACAAAAGTTTTTCAAATGTCTACATCAATAGCAAATTAACCCCTATAAGAAATACATGTCAATGTTTGTGGTCCTATCAAACCATGTTTGTTTGATCATGGTATAAGAAGACTCATAACGGTACCTAGATCCCCATAACAAAATGGCATGGTGGAGAGAAATAATAAAAGAATCCTTAACATGGCAAGAAGCATGCTCAAAACCAAGAAGATAAACTCTACAACATTCAAGAGCTTAGTTAGGAGTTTGAGATAATTGACATGCACTCATCCAGATATTATTTATAGAGTAGGACTTGTGAGTAGGTTTATGGAGACACCAACTATGACTCACTTCAAAGCTTTGAAGCGAATTCTACCATACATCAAAGGTTTTGTTTTCTACATGGAAGACACAACTTTCACATGGAGTTCAAAGTAGCAATCTATTGTCATATTATCTACCTATGAAGCTGAATATATAGCTACTACAACATGTGTTTTTCATTTTATATGGCTAAGAATATTATTAAAGGAGTTGTGAATGCCACAAGAGAAGCCTACAAAGATTTATATGGACAACTCATCAACCATTACATTAGCTAAAAATCCAGTTTTTTTTATGATAAAGTAAGCACATTGACACAAGATTTCATTATCTAAGAGATTGCATTGTAAACAAGAAAGTTAAAGTCAAGTATATGAAGACTCAAGACCAAGTCACAAATATTTTCACAAAGCCACTCAAATATGATGTTTTTGCAAAGATGAGAGATATGCTGAGAGTTATGAAGAATGATGACACTTGATATTGAGAGGGAGTGTTGAAGTTTAATATCAACTAGGATTTAGGCTAATAGGATTTAGAGTTTGTAAGACTTTTAATATTAGCTAAAGGTGGAATCTTAGTTAATGTAGAAATTATTGATGAAGAAGGATTTGTAATAGACTAGTTTATTATAATCCTTGTTTAATTAGAATGTTAGATTTCTTATTAGATTAGGATTTCCTTTGAGTAGTTTAATTCCTTGATCATCTAGGATTTAAGGCCTATAAATAAGTTTGTAATCAAATGCATAATACACAAGTAGATAGAGATATAGAGAAGAGCTAAAAAGGTGTATCTTTTGAGAAAACTCTTAATAAAAAACATCACTCATCTCATTCTTTTTCTTGTTCTTTAGCCTTGTTCTTGTGTATGTTCTTATAAATTAGCTACCACATCCTATCCTTCTTTTTCTATAACTAGTAGATGAATTAGCTCATGTTCCAAGATGTGATTCGAAAATCTCATGATTCTACTTGGCAGTTTCAAGGAGTTCTCCAGTCAGAGCAATGATATGCATCCTAATAGTATATAAAAGAAACATCTTACACCATAATTCATACATGGCTATCTTCGTTAAAATCCAAACTTAATATCTCAGTGTGAACATCACAAATCAGGTGACGAAGAAAAGCAGGTTGGCCATCACGACACATAGCACACCTGCAAATGAACCAAGATAGAAGTGATGGGCATCTTAATGAAGTTTACTAAGCTTTTATGAAGAGCTCCAATATTTTTTTTATTCCACATAGTTGCTATTTCTAGAGTGTCAACAATAGTGAGCATAAAAACCACCCTCGCCTTTTCCACACTGAAATGAAAACAATTCTCCACAAGGGCCATTAGCATCTAAAATGTGTTGCAAGAGATTAAGGTAGAGAAAAAGAAAGGAATGTAAAACCTAGACACCCAAATATTAACACCATCAACTAGTTTTGTGACCCGCAATGTTTAGAGAAAAAATTGACTTTCCTAAAGACTCTAACTATCTAAAGAGTAACTACATTTCATAACCCCAAACGGGATGATAAAACCATATAAACATGGAGTGACCCATTTCTAAGGAAAGCTTGCTATTTGATGTGTGAATTTATTTCATACATTTTATAGTCATTATTGTTTTAATTTACAGTACTGTAATGCTTGTTTCTTAGCGTTTTTGTTTTGAAATTTAAGTGTGTTTTACATTTACATGGTTATTAATAATTCTCATTATTTTCTAGGTATTTTCTTACCGAAGTGAAAGTTAAGGTGTTGTGATAAGGAACAATTCGAGTTAGGCCTAGAATAATAAATCTAGATTGGTTTAGTATAGTCAAACTTGAACACTGTTTGGTTTTTAGATTATAAATTTATTTATATAAACTTTTTCAGGTATGGTTTGATTTTATAGAAAGCTAAGACACAATAATACAACTTTCATGCAGAGAATAAAACCTAGTTCTATCATTTTGAAGCCTAAATTAAGCAAAAACAAAGACATCAGAATTTATCCAGTAGCTTACAGCAGCCCAGACCCTGTCTCAGATTTAAATCTATAACTATAATTATAAACATCAGAATGAAGCAAGGCTAGATGTTTAGAAAAGCTAATAACCAAACCTACAACTTTCATGAAGGTCCTAACTTAATTTCATGCCCTTTTGATATTGTAAATGCAGATGGAAGTCTGTGAATCAAGAAGTTAAAACTATCTGCAGTAAATATTAGACCAAGCTGGAATGGTTAGTTGCAGCAGTAATTATGAAAAAAAGCTAGATGTTTGGTTAGACAATAACTTTTTATTTTAAAAGATCACAACATGATAAAAAGACTGCAAAAATAGAAAAAGAATCGAGCAGAAATGAAGACTGCAAAAATAGAAAAAGAATCCAGTAGAAAAGAAGACATCAACAACCATGCAAAAAGTCAAGGATGGTTGTAGAAGAATTTTTTAGAGAGCAGATTTTTTAGGTATATGTTTGGTAACTTTAGGAGTCTAGTTAACCCATATGGGGAGGCTAGATAAGAAGAATGTATACACTTTGTTTATAGCTATATAAATAGAGGAGAAAAGGGCCGAACATTAAGAATTTAGAGAGGCAATAGTAGGAAATAGCGTTGTACAATTTCTAGCAGTATGGGAATTGGTTTTCAACCTAGTTTGGAATTGATTTTAAATTACAAAAGAAGAGTTTTAGCTCAAGAAACACAATAGGTTGTGATAACCAAAACTTCCATAGAGCAAAACAACTTCAACGTAGCAGAACGAGAAGGAGAAGCGCTCATTCTAAAAGGAAGAACAAAGATCAAAATTTCTAAATTTATAGAGTTCCTTTTCTTTCTCTAATTTTTAGTTGTTGAATTGTTACTCATAATGTTAAATTTAGATTTATGTTTGATGAATAAATTATGTGTTTTATTAAGCATGATTTTCTATTTTTTTTTATTCTAGGGCTAGTATATAGCATTTGAATGCTTGACATGAGTTAAATATGGTTGAGTTGAATATCTTTTGTTGATTATAATTTGATGAATTTGGTTTTCATTCTTGCAAATTGCTAGCCATGAATTTTTGTAATTTGTGTGATCATGAAAGTAAACATAGGATTAATATAGGTATAGGTGTTATACCTTGAAAAAGAATATCACATATAAAAAGGAATTCGATCATTGCATTTAACAAAAAGATTAATTTAAACAACTATATTTAAATTTATTGAAAGAATTCAATTGATGAAATCAAATGCCTTAGAAACCTTTGTATTTGATTTTTAAGTAAACAAAAAGAGATTTGCATTCATCTATATAAATTTAGGATTGTCTAAATAATATAGAAAATTCATAAATTAGTAATTGAATCTCCTCCTTGTGGATACAATATTTGTTTTGCCTTAATCTATTTGTCACGATCCATGCACTTGTGGTAGAAATCTAGAGATGCATCAAGTAGAATATGGCAAAACAAGTATTGTATTCACAGGGAGGAGATTCAATTACTATTTCATGAATTTCCTATATTATTTAGACAGTCCTAAATTTATATAAATGAATGCAAATTTCTTTTTGTTTACTTAAAAATAAAATATAAAGGTTTCTAGGGCATTGTATTTCATCAATTAAATTCCCTCAACGAGTTTAAATATAATTTCTTGAATTAATCTTTTTTTAAATGCAATGATTGAATTCCCTTTTATATGTGATATCCTTTTTCAATGAATTACAACTATACCTATAATAATCTTATGTCTATTTTTATGATCACACAAATTAATATAAATTCATTAGGCCATGTGTGATTCTCGAATATAGGCCATAAATATGTGTAATTATTTCTAAACTACACTACAATGTTTGATGAATTCACAAACTAATATTGAACTTCAACTTTAGTTACTTCATTCAACATCTTAGACATGTAATTCATGGCCAGTAAATTGCAAGAATAAAAACAAAAATTATCAAATTGCAATCAATAAAAGATATTTAACTCAACCATATTCAACGTATGTCAAGCATTCAAAGACTATGTTCTAGCCCTAAATTAAGAAAAGTAAAAAATCATGCTTAATAAAACACACAATTCATTCTTCAAGCATAAATATGAATTCAACATAATGAATAACAATTCAACAACTTTTAAGTAATTCTAAGCTCAAAATTTTCTTATCATGATACCAAACATTTCTAGTAACAGATGCAAGGCTTTGAAATAAAAAAAATCATGTTTTAAAAGAATATAATATTTATGGTAGTAAATGGGGCATTAACAAAACAAAAGAAAGGAACATTACATTCAAGACAACAATAAGAACTCTTCCAAATATTGTAGTTTTGGGGTACTAAATCTAATCTTGTTTTTATAGATTGTATGAGTGTGTTAGCCTATTTCTTGCTTGTGAAAGTTTAGTAGCCTTGATAAGTAAACAATGAGTCCTCTTGTCTGTATTTTAAAGGCCTGTCAAATGAAAAAATAAAAACAAATACTAATATTTTAGAGAGGCAGCTTTTGAACCATGTAGAGGAGGCTAGACAAGGAGAATTTATACATTTTGTAGCTAGCTATAAATAGAAGAGAGAGGGTTGAACATTAAGAGTTTAAAGAGGCAAATGTAAGACATATAGTTGTACAATTTTTAGCAGTAAGGGAAATGGATTTCAGCCTAGTTTGGAAGTGATTTCAGTTACAAAAAGAGAATTTTAGTTGAAAAAACACAATAGGTTATGAGAGCCAAAGCTTTCATAAAGCAAAACAACTTTAACGTTGAAGAACATGAAAGAGAAGCGCTCATTCTAAAAGGAAGAACGAAGATCACAATTTTTAAATTTACAGAGTTCATTTTCTTTCTCTAATTTTTAGTTGTTGAATTGTTATTCATTATGTTGAATTCATATTTATGCTTGATGAATGAATTGTGTGTTTTATTAAGCATGATTTTTTAATTTTCTTAATTTAGGGCTAGAACATAGTCTTCAAATGCTTGACATAGGTTGAATATGGTTGAGTTAAATATCTTTTGTTGATTGCAATTTGATAATTTTTGTTTTCATTCTTGCAATTTACTGGCCATGAATTGCATGTCTAAGGTGTTGAATGAAGTAACAGAAGTGGAAGTTCAATATTAGTTTGTGAATTTATCAAACCTTGGTAGTGTAGTTTAGAAATAAATACACACCTTTGTGACCTATATTAGAGAATCTATAATTATTAATTTAATTCAATGTGTGTGCTTTAGGCTTAGGAAATTGGCTGCACTTGTTTTGGTTGTACATAGACATGATTATGAATACGCTAAACAAATTCCTCCATTCCAAGACTCTGTACTTCAAAAGTTAGGATATGATCATATTGTTCAAATGGTCTGGGGCTTCCAACATTGAATCAAATGAAACTAGCTCATTGTCCCGGACTATGCTGCAGGTTGTAGTAAAATTTCTTTTGAGCAAAAAAATGTCTAAACATTGGTAACGTGTCATCTAAAACAAAATGATTTTAACCATGAATTGAATAATATCTTGATCTAATACTGAGATGGAAAAACATTTGATCTGCTTTGGTTAATCTAGGCTGACCTACAAAACTCGCGGGGATAATCTTGAAAATAAAAATTGAAAAGCTTAATCCTAAAGTAACTCAATGTTGAAGGATAAAATTGATGAAAAACAATAATTGATTAAAAAACAAAGTGAACTTGAGTCAACTAAACAAACCCGTGATGAAAGTTATGCATTGGGCCTCTAGAAGGAACAACCCAAGTGTGTGGACCTTTAAGCCCAGGCCCGTGTGCGTGGGCTTGCTTTTTTCTCTCTCTCATTTAAAAGGGCGGGAAACCTATTGTCTGCCCCTTTTTATTTTTTCTTTTAAAATATGAAGACGATGCGTTGCCCGCTAAGATAGACGACGCGTCGTCTCGTAGCCCAGATTTTAGCCGCCATTATGGTGGCTAAAAAATAAGTGCTATGGGTTTTTAACTCACAAAACCCATCTTTTAACCTATTTAAAGCCAAAAACACCCAAAAACCAGTCCTAAAACATGTAGAAACCAACTTAACAACTTAATAAACTAAAAAAATAGCTCAAAACACAAAATCAAGCAGAATAAATTCTCTTTCTCGACTTAGATATGTTTTTTAGGTAGAATCATGGCTTCAAAAACCACTATAAGACTCCCCTCACCGAATATAACCGATTGACACCAATTTCAACCATTTTTATGTTTAGAATAGGTATAAATGATGACTTTCTCTCTTTAAATATAAATTTAGTGAGCTTCTCTCTCTCCTCTAATAGAAAAGGATTGGGAAATGAACTTTGATACCAAAATTGAATTTATGAAAACTAAAGGAACTAATCACCTATAAATCAAAAAAGATGAGACACTAATATAAGCCTAGAGAATTTTAAATAATAGTAATTGAATAAATGAATCATAATGAGAATTTTACAATGAGAAAATATAGAATAAAATAAATCGGTTTTAATATTGAGGTTACACTGAAAGTCAAGAATTTTACTTAAAAATTAAGAGACATGGGTTAAAAGAGGGTAAAATGGTAATAGAAATAATACTCTTTTTTTCCTCTTATAAGCTCTCGGTTCAGTAGAGAGGGAGAGAAGATAACATTTCTTCATTTCTTTGTCAATTCTACATTAAAACACTTAAAGAAAAAAAAAAACAAGATTTAGAGTTTATTTAAGAAGGGAAGAGTGTTTAATTGTTCAAACACAAGAAATTAAAGAAGAACAAAGGAAGAGACATGTGATCCTAAAGAAAGAAACTTCGACAAAGAGGGGAAAAAATGGAAGTGTGGAAAATCTTTGACTTGTTGTGTTTTGAAGTTCATTTTATCACCAAGTAAGGAGTTTTAAGAAAGATTATGTAATAAATATAAGTAGAATTAGTGCTTAATTTTATAAAGTAATGTTACGATTTAAGTCAATTTGGAGGAAATGTGAATTGCCTTGAAATTGTATATGGACCATGATAGGTTGTGATGGAGGTGAAATAATGAGAATAATAAAAAGGGAACCAAGTCTTCCCTTGGAATAAGTTTCGGCCACATTAAAGAAAAAAGGGAAGGGGTGATTTATTTAGCTATTAGTAAGCAAATTGGATTTAAATTGTGTTCCATTTGTGTTAGTAATGGTGTGGAAGATGATTTTGAAGGAGTGACATTGTTTTATTTTTTATGTAATGGTGATGAATTTTAAAGTTTTAAGAATTTAATTCATTTGGAGAATTGTTGAATTAAAGATAAAAGTTTGTATGAAAAGGAATATTTTGGTGTTTGTTCTAGAACCATAAATGGTCTAGCTATATTGAGAAACGACTAGACCAATTTAAAAAAATGATCGGACCGTTTCTCAAAACTGTTAGATTGTTTTACTATGTTGCTTCATTGAGAGAGAGTTGGAGTTATTTTATATTTTAATTCGCTTAAAGATTGTGTCAAGAGATGTTGTACAACTTAATTAGAATCTAAAGTGAATGGGATAATCATAAAAACTTGATAGAATGATTATGCATGATTTCAAAATTTCACTAAGAAAAGTTCTTAATAAAGAACCTAAAATGAAGTTATAAGACTAATGTGTTTAGTTATGTTTTGATATTGAAATGAAAATTTAGAATTGAGAAATGTTAATATAACAAAAAGTTAAATGATGTGAAGCTCTTGGTGACAATCATAAATCTCTCGTTTGAATGTTATTATGATTAAGTTGGGAACTACATAATCTAAAAGAGGGTGGTTAAACCTATGATATGAAATGTGTCTTGAAGGAAAAGTTATTATATCAGAATGTAAATATGATTTTTGAATTTATAAATAGTAGTGTTAATCAATGGGTAAATTGATTTATAGGGGATGCTTTAGTAGTTAGGCCACCGACTCGAGCCGGAGCGGGGACTTCAAACACAACAGGTAGGTGTCTAACACTTATAATTTGTTAAAGTATTGCATTTTTAACATTACTAGAATTTACCCATTTTATCTTCGAATCGATATGTGAAACACATGAACAAATGAATAATGGTGGGTAAGAAAGAATAAAGATGAACAACCTGATTAGCTACTCCTGTAAATGAAGGATAATGATGTTAAGAGATTCTTGACATCAACAAATTAAGGTATCTAAAAGGACTTGATTAACTACTTTGGGTTTAAATAGCTAATGATATCGATGGATTACATTGATATCGATATTACATGGAACTTGATTAGCTACTCCTGTAAATGGAGGATAATGATGTCAAGGGATTCTTAACATCGACATTACTAATGGATAAATTAAAGTATCCAAAAGGACTTGATTAACTACTCCGGGTTTAGATAGCTAATGATATCGATGGATTACATTGATATTGTCGCACGTCAGAAAATCCGCGCGGCATCGTCTGGCGATTTTTCATTTCTTATTTGCTTATGATTCGTTCATTGGAGTCGCCACCTAGTAATTGATTGCGGGCTACTAGGAAACCGGATATACTGGTCTTGTCAGAGATTCACGGGTAAGGGACTGGTTGTGGTTAGGAAAGGTATTAGCACCCCTAACGCACCCTACCTGAGGTAAGCTGCTTCGTGGACTTGATGTGTTAAAGAAGTTTTAAACATTCTGTTCTTTCATCGAATTTTAGAAATACAACTTACGTGTAAGTTCATAATTTTTTATCCGTGAGCAAATCAAAATATTAAATTCTTCTTCATCCTTGCAATTTTATCATACAAAAAAAACATTCATAAACAAAATACAAATCACACATTTCCTTTTCACTATACTTTTCTTTTTTCTTTTCTTTTTTGTTACATCAACACTACAAATAAAAAAAAAACTAAACAAAAAAAATACATTAAACAATCTTAAAATTACAAAAATTAGCCCCAAAACAATCTGAAATTACAGGGATGGCCTTCTGCAAGCCGGAAACAGTGGCGGCGCGTCTGCCCCACGCGCCTCCGCCACTGGCGGCGCGTGGACCCACGCGCCGCTGCAGACAGACCCGAACACCAGTTGGATCCGGCTCTACTCCGTCTCCTCTTCCCTTCTGCGCCGCCAGTGAGGAGTAACGTCACCTGCAAAGAAGAAAAACACAAGCAAAGTTTTGGTTCTTCCTCCCCCTTTTTAGATCTGCTCTCCTTCTGTTTTCTCTCTTTCTCCTGGTCTGATTTTTTTCTGTCTTCTCTCTTCCTCAGGTGGCAGATCAGGCGACTGTGTCTCGGTGGCGGCGGTCGTGGCGGTGGACGGATCTGCCAATGCTTGAGGGTCTCGGCCTGGAGGAGAAGGAAGTGTTTTCTGGGCGCAGGGAGCTGCTGCGGGTTTGTGGGCACAGCCGTGTGCTGGCTGCTGTTGGAGGCCGGTTCTGTGGAGCT
>Ga0307507_10011508_pt1 | contig 11142 bp, 7 predicted proteins | sample 7_EM_MG_FD_207223 | JGI IMG/M metagenome (GOLD analysis project Ga0307507, IMG submission 207223) | Populus trichocarpa ectomycorrhiza microbial communities from riparian zone in the Pacific Northwest, United States - 7_EM | ecosystem: Host-associated > Plants > Roots > Unclassified | place... | reverse complement strand
ATCTGTACTCCTGTCTCTACCGTTAGCTAGTTTAGTAAGTTGGGCATTATGAGTCGTGAGCGTGAGAGCAAGTATCGGAATGGGAAGAAGTTCCCCTTTCTAGATTGTGCGATGGCGACAGAACTCATGAGTACTGCTTTACTCTTCGCGTTTCGTTTCGTTTCGCTTTGCACGTGTTGTTTCGTTGTTCTGCAGCCTTTGTTAGCTACCTTGTAGGTTACTTTTAGTAGTTATGAATTGAGTGATAAGGGAAATAGGAAAATACCCAATCGCGTCAGCTATCTGCGAGCATCTTCAGATATCTTCAAGCATCTTCAGATATCTGCCGGCATCTTCAGATATCTACCGGTATCTTCAGATGTGAGCCACACACTAGTGAAACACTGGCCAGTCATATGGAATTTACCGTAAGCCTGCCGGCACTGCCAGGCACCTATGAAGCCTGGCCTGAAAAGCCCAGGCCTGTCTCACCTTGGCCTGGCCTGGCCGGATTGAAAGCCTGCCGGCTATCTGTAGGCCGACCTGGCCGCTTGCGAACGCTGATTCTGAAACATAAGCTAGTGTGACAGTAGTGTCTGGCCATAGCATCTTCTATATTCCGTCTCGGTGCTCCTCCTACTTGAGCCTAGACAGTCCCAGGAGTTACCGCCCTTCAAGCCCACCCTCTTCTATTCAACCTTTCCATCAGAAACAACCCTTCCATGCCGTTTCCCGAGTTCTGACTAGTAAAAAACAACCATGGCCGACTATATTTCCCCGCACTGTGGACCGTATCACAAGTTCACAACGACGTTCCGCTTGGCTGTGGATTTGTTAGATTTGGGCTTAATGTGAATTTACCTAGATGGTATAAGATGGGAAGGTACAGGCGATAGAGTTCACGGCAAATCAAACCTAGGCTGGCCTGTGATATGCCGGGCCGGGAGATCCGGGATTTTGATGTTTAGGGTTGAGGAGGGAGGCAAAGGCTGCGTTGGAGGGGGGGCGAGCTATGTGCTGTAATAAGTTCGAGTAGTTTTGTGGTCATGCGGTTTAAGCGGGTGGGAAGCAAAGTGGCTTTCGCAGGTGAGCGGCGGTATCACGGGAACGTTGTACTCGCACTGCACTTGTGTCGAAGTCGGAAGTACCGTCGAGGGTGGGCTAGCACAGCGGAGTAGTCTAGTACCGATGGCTTAATGAACAATGGAAATGAATGGAGATTAGTATCTGAGGGCAAGGGTGTATAATACTATGCAATGACAGCTATCGGAAATGAGTTGAGGATTTGGGCATAGCTTCGTTCGAGCATGTGCTTGGATATTCGGGAAAGCATTTCCTATGTAGGAATGCAGCGATCGGAACGGAACCGGAGGGGTAGTAAGGACAACTGGAAAGAAAGAGAAAGGATTGTAAAAGGGTTTACACCAGGATGAAGAAGATGCGGAGGTTGTGAGCAGCGGTGATGGTTTTCCCTTTTGTCAGCCTGGGAGTCATGATGGAGGAAGGGGAAACTCACATGGAGTAGCCCGGTGGCTCATAGGGGGATAGGGTGTTATTGTTGATTTAGACTCCTGTATTCGCCGGTTAATTGGTTAAGAGTAGCTATCATTGATGTGAGCCTGTGGTTGTGGTTGATAGTGAAAAGATTTACTCCGCACTTGAGTGCGATGGTTTTCGTTGTGAGTTGCTTAGCGTTTCGTTTCATTGTTCGTAACTCGTTGTGTATCGTATCGCTGTTACCGTTGAAGTTTGACAGTATTCTACTCCCTGGGTTATCTGGAAGAAGAAAAAGATATGTGAATCATGCTAAGCAGGAAGAAACACGAGAACGCCAAGGATGCCCAGAGAGGGGCGGAGTGACAAGGGCGTTACAACCTAATGTACAAGTAAATGGTACGATTGGATACACTACCGTACTATTGGATTGCTGGGTGGACTATGGGTATCCGAGTACTCGAGTATAGTATAAGAGTAGACGAGGAAACTGTGTAATGTTGTGTTTTTTTTGTAGGCAGGGTGCCTCTGCGTTAAGCAGTGGATTTATTGTATAAAGAGGGTCATGAGAGACCCACACAGATAGAGGGAAAGAAGACTGGAATTATTGAGGACTATTGATATTTGAGTGCTGCTTTTCTTTTTCTTTTTCTCTTATTTTTTGAGCAGGGTTTTGATCCTACTAAATTCCCTTATTAATACCTATGAAAGAACATCAGTCTCCGTGATAGCCAATAAGAAAGATAGTGAAAACCCCATAAATACAGAAGTCAGAAAAACACAAAACAATCCTACTTATCCGACTCTCCTATCTCCCTTCTTACATAAGTCCGCTTTCGGAGGCATTGGCAGAGGTGTCGCTGCCCTTGTCGCTTGAGATCATTACCACCGATATATCGTGATATGGTAATGAGGGCGCAGTGAAAAAGTTAGGGGTGGCGGGCGGGAGAACAAAGGATGCGAGCTGTAGCGAGCTTCGAGATCTTCAGACCCGGGGGACTTGCAGGAACTATGTGCTGGGAGTTCCTGAGCGCGTGGGTAGCAAGCTGTAACCACCAATTTTCCTACCCCGCTTTTCGCCTTCCGAATTAGGAAGGTGAATACGGGGCAAAACACCTTGATCTTATTTCGAAGATCTCACAATTCTATCCCCAAGTAGAACTTTGGAGATTCATACTGTATGCTTAGGTTAAATAAGAAAGCCATCCTAATAGGCCAGTGTTCCCAGCCTGGCCTCGGTTACAAACAAAGAAAGGGTTCTTGTACCATTGAAAGCTAGGAAAATGATCTGCCTTGATTCCCCCACAACTAGGATGGTGGAAAATGGGGAGAGTGTAAAATTTGGTGTCTACTATACTGGAGGTATTTTCCTTTTGTGCCGGCCTTCTTATTTTGGGGGAGAATGTGCGGTTAGTCTCAAACGAGAGAGACTATCGATTTGGAAGGCGCTGGGCGAGGGTAGATTTCTTTTGTTGAACTAGGGTCCCCAGGCGGTACCTCCCGTACTGCAGGCCGTAGTACGAGTAAACTGCGTATTTAACCAAAAAAAAATACCAGGCCCGTCGGTAGTGAGCTATGACTCCCGGGAGTGCAAGTAAACGGGTAAACCGTTTCCCCCCCGCCCCCGAGTCAACGCTGTGTCTTCGAGGGATACTCCGAAACGCTTTGCCTAATTGGCAATAGGTTGTTCCAACCCACCCATTAAGCGAACCTGGGGAAAAGCGTTTGTTTCCATGTGACTAACCTGGTAATAAAAGTGTCTTAGAAAGTTCTCAGGATGCAAGGTAGGAAATCTTTTCGCTATCTGTTCTCGAATAGTGGTCTATAAAAGATTATTGTATCTGGCAGTGGGGCATCGAGGTTCAACAAGAATCCTAGATGCTTTATCTTAGCTCCCTGGGTCATGGGAACTTCTACTCGAGTAGGTTCCTAGCACAGGGTCCGGAAAGAAGCTATTGGACAGCCACCTAAGGCTAACCAGGCAAATATATCTTTGTGTGACTCGGATAGCCAAATACCCGGATGTGGGGTAAGTTGTGAAACAAGCTTTTGTGAGTCCTGCCTGGTATTGGTGCATTCTGAAAGGCTGAGACTACCCTGCCGAACGAAGGAAGACGGATAGGCAATATCGATCTCCAAAGCCGTATCAAACTGGGCTGCATAACTAGAATATCATGCGCCTCCGTAACTATATTTAGGATGCATAGAGGTGTTTCTAGCTCTTGGTGTCGTGCCTGGAGTAAGTGTTGTTCCTCGAGCAGCTAAGCGGCCCTGGAGCCAACCGGGGGAAGTTCAGCAGACTTAGCCCCCGTACCCGGAGAGTTCGCCTAAAGCTACAATATTGTATCGCAAATAACGAACGGGGCTAGCAGGAGAACTATGAGATTTGAGTGGTTGATTTCAACAACGCGATGCAACCGGGTTACATCAAGGTGGACGGATTGGGTTCCCCAAGGGCCAAGCACCACTCATACTGGAGTAGGGTCGCTCGGGTTGCGCGGTTCTACATCTTGCTGTGCGGGAGTGATAATGGGACAAGGCACCACTTTCGCTTAAGATGGTGGATAATCTCTTACTAAAGGCCCGTTTACCTATAGACGGCCGTCTAGCAACCGGAGACGGTGCCGACCGTTAAGGAAGGCTAGACGGTGGAAGGTGTGGAGAGAGAATGGGTGTTTACCTAATATACCGTCTGCTATCATTTAGTGTGCAAATTTTGATAAACTAACGTTTGGTTGCAACCATGAAGGTTTCAACTCACAATAGCGCTCAGCAACCAAGATATCGAACCGACCAACAATGCCTTCTCACAAACCCACGATGGGAATTGTGTCTTTGAACTGGTACTATATTATGGGAAAGGTAATTGCCGAGTGTAGAAGGAAAATAGAGCAGATTGGTAGTTATTCTTGCGATTGCCAGCATGAAAGGTAAGGGTATTTTTGTAGTGGTGATAGACAGAGGTATGATAGCAAGACGACCTCCTGAGGCGCGTCTTGTTTTGACCGTCTAGCAGCCAGAATATAGGACGGTTGAAAAGTAGGTAAACAGTTTTGCCACGTCTATCGGAACAGGATATGGTTGAGACGCCACCGTCTAGTTTCCCGACCAAAATTTCTAAACGTGACGGATAGGTAAACGGGCCCTAAAAACCTTCATCGAATTTTACTCCCAACTTAGGAAGAGATACCCCGCCTTTCATATTAGATCCCGGAGTTAAGCTCTTAGTGGGATAATTATTTGCGTCCAAATTGATATTCCATGAAAACACCTGGGTGGCGCAGTGGCTAACATGTCGGGAACTAATTAACCCCTGTCGCAATTAATCGGGGTACAAGAGCTCAATTTGCGCTTACAATGAGTTATTATAGAATGATCTGTTATGTAGGGCAGGAGGGTTATTAAAATCCTGGCCTATAGGGATTGGGGGATTGGGGGATTGGGGAATCTGGCGTTTATCAATAAAGCTGTGGGGCTTGTAAATCCTGCTGTGATACGAGGTGGGAGAATCCTACGATTAAGCTTACGGTTTGCCATCCGCGGGTTAGCGGAAAAGGAAGATATTTTTTCTTTTCCATTCTTTGTCTCGGAAAAGCTGCTGTAGATGCTTGGGCCATTTTCGCTCTAGCAAGTTATGCTTTCCCTATTTGTTGCTTTGTAAACATAATTTTTAGTAAAAATCTGCTATGGCGAACAACGGCAGAACGGCGACGAGTGATCGGAGGTGAAACGAAACAATGCCAAGCAACTCACAGTAAAAGTACGATCGCACAACTCAGGGGTGGGGTAAAGACTTTTCACTAACAACCTCTCAACATCCACGATGCTCTTATCTCAACTAACTAGGACAGACAGGAAAATATATCATCAAAAGTCCTCCTATCCTATCAGGAGGTACCACACCAGTCCCCAAAACAGTTTGCCCCTTGATCACTCTTTCCGCAATCTTGTGCTAGCAGAAATGGAAACAAACAAAACTGTTAACCGTGTCCCCAATTTTCCCTTCGAGTGTAAAACCGTATTACACACTTTCCCGAAGGCTGCATTTGCACCTTCCGACAAACACACGCCTACAGCTGAAAAACACAAAGAAAACTCCTGCTCCCGGTGCAGCCTCCTCGCATCTGTGTCCTTCCTTCCGGCACCGTGCCTATGCCGAGCATGCGCCAAGTGTGCGCCGAACCTGCCGAGCAGCATGAAAGAAATGGCTCCCGGGGGGGTGTATCTTTCCGGTGAGCTTCTTTGTCTGAGGGGTAATGAGATAGGGTATGTGCGGGGCCGATATGGTGAGTATGCCGAGCAGTATCCTAGATTTCCAACAATTTTTCCTTCCGGGGTGGGGTATGATTGTTCCTTGTGAAAAAAATAAGATCTCAGGATACTGTACCGACTTGGAATCTTAGTATCTGTTTACGCAATTGGATCCGATCGCACTACTCAAAATCCTAGATACATGGGCTTACGACACTACAAGGCACTATTTGCATATGGCACGACAAGGCATTATTGGAACACACGTTTTACATTTAACATTCTAAAGACTTCTGCACTATTTCATTCATATTTTGACGGGGTTTCCTTCTCTTGGATTTCAGTTTGCATAGTGCAACAGGCTGTATAGTAGTGCACTGGGGTTGACCTATAGAAAATCATTCTGGGATGGGGGTTAGGCACCCTGCTGGGCGACCTGTCGCTTTGACCGCTGTAACTAGCATTCAAAAGGTCTCCAAGGGAAGATGTCTCTCTAGCAGCAGAGCTGGGCACAACAACTCGAACTATTTGAGTGGGAACTGATACTATCTGCTAGAATATTCTCTACCAACCAAGCCCACCTAGAAGCAACACCTGATGCAATTGCCGCCAAGCCACTCCTAATCAAGGAAGTGTTTTAAGAGTACCCTAAAAACTTGAATAGAAGAAAAATGTGCTAGGACGTTGGAAGTTCCCTTCTCAGCTACGCGAGGGGAAAACACCGCAAGCTCAGCCCCTAGCTGAGACAAAAGAAAAGGGATATACGAGGTGTTTTACTAGGAGAGGCAACTCCAACGTCCTACCACATTTTTCTTCTATTCGAGTTCTTACGGTATGGTTGTACAGTAAGCTACTGGTCTACCAGTTATGCTGCGACATTCCAATGGCATTCTCCTATGCGGTTCGTCTGTTGTAGTGAAGAGGTGGCTCTCTTGATACTGTTTACAGGATACACGTGCTAGTATTATATTGGTGCTCGAGCACAAGTGTAGTGCGGGTGGTAGGAGGTGCTGCATTAGGCTCTGCTCTCTTCAGATACACAAGCGCAAAAGCACCAATCCCCACCGAGCGTGTGAAAGCATAGGATCTTTCGTGCCTTCTCTCTTCCCTCCAACTTACTCTACCGGGGTTCAGGTGTATATGGGCAACTAAGATTTGATAGGCTTTATGTTCTCTTATCGGATGGACGTAGTGGATCCCTCTTATACGAGATGGAACCTAACTTGTCCGTACCTTGTATGATACTATTGGGGACTTAAAAGGAATACCAGTAAGGCTTTACAGACTGCCCTGCTCAATATATTGATCATGTGTTGGCCGTTACTTGAGGGGTTCTAGAACTCCTTCTCTCATGATATGATTGTGATTGATGAGCATCACTAGTAGGAGTACGGCATGCGAGTGATGCTGTGGGAAACCAGGACCACCCTAGGGCGTTACTGGCCACTCGGGCTGTTTCAAATGTCAGTAGGATACCCGTGAGCAGAGTGCATTAACTTAAGTGCTGAAGCCTTTATTAGCGATTAAAATTGGGGAAAACAGGTAAGGAGAGAGCTATTGGCTGTAGGATATAGTGTTCTCTGATACGAACAGTCCTAAGCCATTCTACGGAGAAACCCCGATGTTTTCAGGCGGTGCATAGTTGATATATTGGCTAAGCTGAGTTAGAGGTGGTTAGTCCTACATTGTTCGGGCGGTGGTGATGGTAACAAGCATAGGTCTCAGAGGATGGAAGATTGGAAAGTGATTCATGCGGTAAAGTGCATTAAATACTGTTTCTACTCTTTCTGTTGCTTGATCGTTGGCTATTTTGGTATTTACGTGGTCTAGTTCTCAGTCGGGGGACACTTCTGGGGAGCCGCTACATCTCCGTGAATTTAGAGTTCAAGGTGGTATCCTTATCACAAGCAAGAAACCTATTCGCAGTAATGTAGTGGCCCCCGGGCCTGGCCGTTATTGTGTGTGTGTATGGGCTGGGTCCAATAAAATACCCTAAAAACGAAATGTAATAGTGGCAGAGTGCTATGGGTGAACAAGTAAGAACAACTGTAGCTATCGGAGGGCTGCGGGAGAGTGTCCGATGAAATTGGTGGAACCAACAAAGGTGCTAAAAGTATATTTCAAACAATACCCCTCCCAGAAGTGCTCTAGGGTGGAGCTAAGAGAAGTGGGATCTTTTAAAGGTTATCCCTCTCTCAGGAAGGCATCTTCAAGAGGGGTATTGTGAATTATCTCAAGTCTAAAGTTGCCCTATCGCGTACGATTTTCGAGAAGATTATTCCTGGCGCCAGCGATGAAATAGTGTCTCCTAGTGGCGCGGACCAGGGGCTATTGAGTGGAATGGTGGATAGTCAGGCTTTTGGCGACTACGAGTTGTCCTCTAGCAGTTGCACTTAGTTAAGCTAAATGAGCCATGAATATACTTGAGACACTTTTGAATTTCAAAGTAAGGACCAACTAACCCCTTTTACATATTTTACTAATAAGTTTCTAGCTTCACCTAAACCCGAGGCCAATCATGCAATAGGCCAAAACAACCAGAAAATGAACAAGCCATGGAAGTTATTTGATTTAAGAGCGTCGACTATCATAGCTTCCCTCCTTATTACGGTTGCTCTAATCGCACTTATAGAATATATAAATAAAATCAGTATTGAAGGGAAGGCATTCTTCTTTTCAGACGCAGCCGGGAACTTTCCAGTAGGTATGATATTTTCTTACCGGTATCTGCCTCAGATGATAGTTGTGGTGCTAGGGGTGCGTTGGGCTGCAGTGAATCTAGATGTGAAGCGACTGGAGCTGTACTTTCAATTATCGAAGCCTGAGGGAGCAACTGCTAGCAACTCGATATTTCTTCACTATCCTTTTGAATTCATTGATTTTGTGCCGATCAATGCTGCTAGAAAAGGGTGTTTTTGGTCAATATTCACTCCATCTGAGATATTCATGACTAACAATGTAGAGGCACTAGAACGTCTTCTGGGGTAGATTAGCCTTGTGCCTGATTTTCTAGAGCATTGCACCTTGGAATAGCTCTCTTTTGACTACCCAACCTGTGATACGAGATATCGTGACATCGTTCAAGCCGCTCAAAAGGTTCGTCCCATTCGATAACCAAACAGATGCTATAGGCGGTTCTTTCCTGTACACTAGCTAAGGTGTAACCTGGCTAGGAGAGAAGGTTCATGAATTCATGACCAAGGAACTCATTGCCATACCTTTCCAGCCAACAGGCTACCGTGAAGATCGAGATCATTCAACACGAGGCAACGAATCATGGACTGCCCAGACAAGAGTATACCAAACGGAGCTTGCATGCACTCCTTCTGAAATAAAAGCTTGGCAAGGAACTAGATACATGTTTAGCACAGGCAAATGTGGATTTGATATCGACCCTCTCACTGTGCCCAACAGAGATCGGACCATGATGTATATCAGATTTGTAGGCACTGTTGCAATCAACAATCACAACATGGTTCAGGAAAAAGGGTGCAAGGAAGCGAACTTGTTCCTTGCTATCTGGGCCAAATCACGCAATACTCATAATGGAAGCAATGAGCTCGATATAAATGCTCTCTTGTGCAAACCAAGTTACTACTACCAAACTTATAAAGTCACAGTGGAAGGAGCCAATAGCTCCATTCTGAAGGCCGACCCTGTTGGGAAGCGAAGAAATTTCACACGGGAAGATATAATTATCGATATCGAAATCTTCGAGCAGATTGTGAGTACTGGCTCCGCATCCCTCACTGTAAATCCAAAGTATTTTTTATTTGTACCTCAGGACTCTATATGGACGTTGGATGATTGGGGCCTCGATAGGCCAACTAGAAAGATCACGTACGTTATTGGATTGTCCCCGGCAAGAAATTCGACGATTTTAGAGTTCCCATGACCTTCAAAAACAGGCTGGACAGGATGCACAAGTTACTTTTTAATAACGCCTTAGAGACATTGTTTGTGGATGATTCCGGTGGAGACGAGGTTGTGGGAAAAAGAGTTGTTACAAGTAAAGGGGTAGTCGTCGTCCCTCTTTTTGCTGACATTCTGGCTGGGTTTCTGGGGTTGGTTGTTATTTGTCTTGGTGGAGTGTTTCTCGTCACCTACAATCGACAGAATAATTTAGCCAGTGACCCTGATAGCCTGGGAATGAATATGGCCTTGGTTGTTCATAGCGAGACACTTCTGAGAGATTTTAACAGCACAGATGAGTGCCCAGCTCGTCATTTGTGCACAGAACCTAGGAACTACAAACTTGGAACCTGGGGATGTGGAGGTGGATACAGACTGGATGCTATAGGGGGCAGAGACAATTAACTGGTTCAAAATCCACATGCTTTGTACACTGTCCCTCATAGTCGCAAATCGGTCACCCCGGTCGCACTGAGTATCTGGACAGGGCTTTCTGCAACACTTGTGAACATCGCCCTATTGACACTGCTCATTGTCCTATCTAAGTAGGCATTGCTGTTGAATGATAGAATTAGATCAAACTCACCCAAGCTTACTCGGCATTGCTAACATGGTCGTTAGGTCTGCCAACGCTTTCTGACACACAACCCGTGACCCAGATTGTCTTCTCTTTCATTCCAACTATCATTGCTACTCATCTAGACCTGTTTGGGCCTTGGTTGGGCGCTACCTGGCATTGTATCAGCTATACACTGAGCTTCGCAGACTGAATGCGTCACTAGCTTTCTCAATTGGCCTTAAATACACAAATATTCACCCTCTGCTCATTGCCCCATGTGCGCTTCGCCACAGCCATACCTTCCTCTTCCTAACGTCAATGATGGTCATCACGGCAAACATCCTTGCTGTGGTGTTGGGTGGAATCTTCGATCGCAGTTCACAACCAATCACATCTGACATAATGGAAACCTACCCGTTCACCACTAGCATCAACACAGATATCCAGAGGGTGGGTCTGCCGGGGGCGGTTCGGATGGAGTTATTCGCGCAAGATCTGGAGCAACATTGGCTGGTTGTTAACGCCAACGTCATTGAGGATACAGATTGGCCGCCATGGGTCAGGTATAAATTCTACTTCCTCCCCTTCGAGTGGGAACGAGGGAACAAGCCAGACTTGAGGACTTCGGTGACACAAGGATATGGTGGGAGTCTGACATGCTCGTTACTTGCCGGTAATACTTACCCACAGATTAACAAGAGAAGAGACGGAATGGTGTATTATTAGCCTATGTTAGAAATCAACGTCACCATGCCAATATCGGATGGAGGCTCCCTGCGTTGCGGGAATAATAAAACAATGAATATGGAGTTGTTGAAGCGAGGAAACCACCCCTTCGCAGTGGAATGGGTCTGGGGCCTCGAAGCATCTGATGGAAATGACCACAAAGCCATGGAGGCCTGCGGCAGCCTTCTACTCGCTGGCTGGGGCCCTGGGGAGGTGAATAT
>Ga0307507_10011507_pt1 | contig 11142 bp, 10 predicted proteins | sample 7_EM_MG_FD_207223 | JGI IMG/M metagenome (GOLD analysis project Ga0307507, IMG submission 207223) | Populus trichocarpa ectomycorrhiza microbial communities from riparian zone in the Pacific Northwest, United States - 7_EM | ecosystem: Host-associated > Plants > Roots > Unclassified | place... | reverse complement strand
AATAAGTTAGTGTTCCAAATTTTAAACAGGACCAGAATGTCTCAACAGGTTATAGGATAACCAGTTTTAATGCCGTATGTCGAGTTGAGGTTATATTTGATGGAGGAGATGTACGATCGTGCGCAGGTGTTGACGGGAGGAAAGTTGGTTGTGGTTGTATTCGCTATGGAGGTTGCTATCTAATAGTTCACTCTAGCAGTGAAAACTCTGCTCGCAGTTGAGCCCTATCTCCGCTCATACCCTATACCTCCATACATGCCCTAATGCCTCCTCTGGTATAACGCTCTGCTACTACTACTAGGATTATTATACCATCAATATTTTGCTGATTAATCGCTGTTTTTGCAATGTGTGCAGATATTGGATTTGGGAGGTCGAGAATCTGCATGTCTCATCCGTCCATGGGATATTTCCTTGGCATGGAGATGATTGGAGAGTAATTGTCACAACGAGCCTCATCGCCCCGCTTTTCTTCAGCTCTTCTCAGAGAGGGTTTCCAAACTCCTTTGATCTCACCACAGGTCGTTTTACTATTTCCACATTTACCCGGGGAGAATATCATGGCACAAAATACACATATGCTATCGGTCAGCATGGGCGACAGAAATGACAACTCCGGCAACATAACTGGTAGTTTCAACAGCAACTTCTACAACTCGGACGAGGATGCGCAAATTATGCGCTGGCTCTCTCCGCTAGAGCCAAATGACAGACACCAGGCAGTGCGCACCGAGCGATTCGACGGTATTGGAGATTGGGTTTTGGAGACAAGCGAGTTTCGGGAGTGGAGAGATGGTGAGGGTGGAGCGGATAAGGCTGTGCTGTTTTGCTCTGGGAATCCGGGAGTCGGCAAAACATACCTGAGGTAAGTGGCGGAATCCTTTGCGGAAGGCGAATATTGCTGACGGCCTGAATACTAGTTCCCTTGTGATCGACATCCTGTGCGATCAGGCAGCGAAGGAAGATATCGCTGTCGCGGGATTGTACTGCGACTTCTTTACCCAGCAAGAGCAGACGGTCACCAACATGCTAGGTGCCATTCTGAAGCAGCTAGTAGGCGGAGGGGACATTCCAGAACATCTACGCGAGGCCTTTCAAGAAGGGAAAAGGCGGTTTGGCGGGAGAGGACTACGACTTCCGGATCTTATGAAACTGCTGAGGATCACCATTGCTTCGCTACCTCAAGTTTTCATTTGTCTTGATGCCCTAGACGAATGCTTACCGAAGCAGTTGCCTGGGCTTCTGGGGTCACTGAGAGATATTATTAAGGAGTTACCAAGGACGCGAGTATTACTCACCGGAAGGCCCCATGTTACGGAAGATATTCGCCAATATTTCACCAAGGCGGTTGTGATCCCGGTCAGCCCTAATAAGGATGACATTAGGAGCTATCTGGAGATGAGGTTGGATATGGATGCTGAGCCAGATGCGATGAACAATGATTTACGGGCGGATATTATGAGAACTATCCTGGAAAGGGTATCAGATATGTGCGTAGGAGCATTTACAACTCTCGTTCTATCGATGATGTACTTACAAGCGGTTTTGTGTAGATTTCTTCTTGTATCGCTCCACATTGACGCTATTCTGGGAGAGGTGACAATTCGTCAGAGAAGAAAGAAGTTGGAACAGATGACACGGGGCAATGGACTCGGCGATGCTTACGCGGCAACCCTAACCCGAATAAAGGCGCAGAAAGGGAATAAATCAATACTCGGACTAAAGGTTTTAATGTGGTTGTCGTATTCGGAACGGCCCTTACGGGCGGAGGAGCTCTGCCATGCCTTGGGAGCCGAAATGGGATCTACCGATCTAGATCTTGAAAACGTTCCCGCGTTACGAACACTTTTAGCATCCTCTCTCGGTCTTGTCGCAGTCGAGTCGTCTTCGTCCACCGTCCGACTGGTGCACTTTACTCTGCATGAGCATCTCTTGAGTGATCCGATGCTATTCCACAATCCCGACTCAGCAATTGCGGAGGTTTGCCTGACATACCTCAATTTTCAATCTGTCCGGGATCTTTCGCCAACTCTTCGATCTGCTCCAGCAACAATGCCCCTTCTCGAATATGCGTCCCTTTACTGGGCAAACCACACAAGAATGGGGATGACAGATGATGTAAAAATCCTTGCACTTAGGCTTCTGGATGGATTTGAGAAACATATATCTGCTCAACTAGTGCTATTGGATTATGGTAAGCATGGAGGCTCTGGACTTGATTTCTCCCTGGACGAAGGTCCTAGAGGATTTACAGGACTTCACGGCACGGCATTTCTCGGGATCGTGGGGATAATCGAAGCGGTATTGGAAATGAAGGAATGGGATGTGAATGCCACAGACAGTATCCGCAGTACCGCTCCCATATTTCCAGCTGGCAGACTACCTGTGAAACTCTGGAATTCCGTTCTTGGGCGGTTCTCTGCCGATCGCGGCCAGGCATACACCATATATGGCCGGACACCACTCTTTTGGGCTGCTGAACGTGGGCATGAGGGGGTAGTAAAGATGCTTTTGGACCAAGAGGATATCAATCCCAGCCAAACAGAAACTGGCTGGACACCACTCTTGTTGGCAGTCGAGCGCGGACATGAAGGGGTGGTAAAACTGCTTTTGGAACGAGAGAGTGTCAATCCCAACCAGGCAGACACCAAATATGGTCAGACACCGCTCTTGTGGGCTACTGAGCGTGGGTATGAGGGGGTAGTCAGGATGCTTTTGGATCGAGAGGGTGTCAATCCCGACCAAGCAGACAGCGAATATGGCCGGACACCACTCTCGTGGGCCGCTAAGCGTGGGCATGAGGGGGTAGTCAAGATGCTTTTAGATCGAGAAGGTGTCAATCCCGACCATGAGGATATCGAATGTGGCCGTACACCCCTCTCGTTCGCCGCCGGGTACGGACATAAGCCTGTAGTAAAGATGCTGTTGGATCAAGAGGGTGTCAATCCCAACCATGTAGACAACGGGCATGGCTGGACACCGCTCTCGTGGGCCGCTGAAAATGGGCGCGAGGAGGTAGTAAAGATGCTTTTAGATCGAGATGATGTCAATCCTAATCATGTAGACAGCGAATATGGCAGGACGCCACTCTTGTCCGCCTCTAGACGCGGAGCTCAGCACATAGTAAACATTATTTTAAAACGAAAGGATGTTCGGACCGACATCCGAGATACCGAGAGCCAAGCACCACTGTCACCAACTCTCTCTGGAGGACGCGGTGGAATTGTGAGGCTCCTCTCAGAGCGGGACAATGTTAATTCCAACACAGTAGATCACGGTAGCCAGGCGTCCCACCCGCTGCCCTCTGTTCATGGGGACAACCGTGTGGCCCAGATGCAACCCAGAGAGGACCATCCCAACACTCACATCACGGATCCCAGCCGCAAACCTACTTTTAAACGTCGACGGCGAAGGTGAAACGCCAAGAATCGGGGCGGGGAAAAATGGTTCCGATCGCCCCCGCGCCGTGACGACTTTGAGGTAAGTAGGGCAGTTCACTCGTTCTCATTCGCTTTTTTTCTCTCTCTCAACTAACTAGCGGTAAAGACAGGATTATATATAAGCCACAACGAAGTCGTCCTCCTATCCTTCAATCGATAACGACACATATCCATTATCTTTCATGTACCTCCCTCTTCCCACCTGCGGAGCCCGATGCGCCAGAAGGGGTGTATGGCCCCAGGGGGTCCGCTTCCAAGTCCCAGGATACCGTCATTTTCCCAACCGAACCTTCTAGCCCGCCTCAACCTCTTTATATGTGGTCTTCGAAGTTCTGGTATTCTCTAAAACTGCCGCCCATCCTAACACTGCCCGATTAACCCTCACGATTGCAGTCAACCGGCATTTGATCATCGTCTCTTTGGTTTGTGTTTTGGCTTTTCTCGCTTACCTTATTACTCGAGATATTCTCATTTCATGAATAGTTACCGTTTGGAATTGGCAAGGCCTCCATAGATTCTAGATGTAAATAGACTTTTTGATAAAGGGCATTTGTTTTGATTTCAAATGGCTGTTTCCTGTGTTTGTCCAGTTTTTTATCTTCGCCTTTTTTCTTAGAGTTCTAGTTAGGCTTGGCTCACATCATGTTTTTTATTCTTAATTCTTACTGTCCGTAAATATTAGTCTTGTGTTCAGTTGGCAATGGTGTCCGGTTCATTCCCGGCAAATATGTGGGAGTTATGAGACTATGATCTTGAAGAAACCCGTCTATATATTCACAGGCACTATAATTTCTCCGAATACTGCCGAGTCACTACCATCTACAATCATAGGACGATACTCGAGTACTAGTTTTGCTCCAACGTGAGGGCAAGGAGCCTGAGGGCCCGTTTACCTATCCGTCATGTTTAGAAATTTGGGTGGGGAAGCTAGACGGTTGCGTTTGAACAGGGATTGAGTTCCGATAGACGGTCCAAAAGTGTTTACCAGTGTTCGCAACGGGGCAGTCCGTCCGTCCTGAGGGTAGGACCAGGACGGACTATGAATCGTGGTCCGTCCAGTCATGGAGAGATTTTTGCCCGGGGGTAATGGCAGTAGGACGGGGGAAGACGCCGGGCCCCACAACCAGATTGCAGAGTGTCTCAGAGTGTGAAGCGAGACTGATCCCCACAGGCCCCCACAGAGGACCACAGATGCCCACAAATACCGGCAGGTCCCGAAAGATCCCCACAGATGCCTGCAGGCCCAGAGAGATTCCCACTCTTGTCTACCGTAGAAGCAGAGAATCTGTAGTCCGCCACAATGACTAATCGTCTTCAGATCAGGAAGTGAAGAAAACAACTACAGTGTCATCGTAACACACTTTAGGAGGAAAGATGGAAGGTGGAAGAACCGGAATCGGGGTCAGTATGCCCTGTTTGGATTTTATCTACAAACAGGTATGCTGATATCATGATTGAAGACGATTTGAGGTCGAGTTTTCCTGAAGGCTGTTTCCAGTATGAGTTGACGTTGCTCAAGTGCAGCTTCAATGGAGTCATCTCTACCTATATGGTATGTATCATGAAGGTGTTAAATTATATTCCTAGTTGATGAATCCAAAATGAAAATAGAAAGGAGAATGTGAATTCCTTGTTCAGTTAAATTTAGAAATAAAGGAGTACTATTGACCGGTTCTCATAGCTTAATAGTAAAGAGACCGGTTACTACCTGCCCTTACAGGGAAGGTCGGGAGTTCAACTCCCGGCCACGGTGGATGTAGCAAGCAGGCCTTTAATAAATAATAGGTAAAGTAAGCCCTGGCGAACCACCTTTTTGCCATCAGGTCTATCAAGTTTTATTACCCTAATATATCTCTTTCAAAGTTTATGGGATTGGCCTAGTTGGGCAGATATTTGTTATAAATTATTAGAGCTCTTGAAGGATAGGCCTCTCATATTCAAGACTATTTAAATTTTCCTGCTGTTCGCCTATTTGTGCCTAATATGCTCAAACTGATTAATATTCGAAAAGTGCAAAAGTAAGTGATCAACGATGAAAGAAGACCTCCAGATCCCCACCGTCCTTCTCACAGGATCTGCAGTCTACTACTGTCCCCTGTGGTCCTTTCATCAGGACAGCATAATAGTGTCTCACCTTGTGGGGCCGTGGTCCTTGCTCAAACCCTGCAGTCCTAAAATGTCCCAGGACGGACGGAGTAAAAATTGTCGTCCAATCCGGTCCAGTCTTCTTCGTAGTTTCCCCGTGGGGCTGCCGGGGCCCCAGACTGTTGCGAACACTGGTGTTTACCCACTTTTCTACCGTTCTAAATTCTTGGTGCTAGATGGTCCAAATATGACGTTGCTGAATACCGTAAAAACTGGAATAATTGTCCCTTATGCTAGTATGTTGACATAAGGTTGGGCACACGGAAAATCCCTATTTTAAAGGAAATGGGTGTCTTAGCACTGAAAACTGGGGTTCACTTCTATGAGTCTTAACACTAGCTCTTGACATTACTGGAGTAATTCAAGTGGCGAAGTAGAAAGAGGAAAATTCTTCAACAAATGTATGAACCTTGGCGAGACATACCTTAAGTAAACATAATAGGGTGAGGGCCAATTATTCCAGTTTTTATGGTAGGTGATATTGCAACCACCGTCTATCAACACTACCACAATGTCCCTCACTTTTCATGCTGGCAATCACAAAAATGCTAACCGATCTGCTCTATTTCCCTTGCGCACTCAGCGATTACCTGTCCCATAATCTTGGGCGAGTTCAAAGACACAATTCCCATCATTGGTTTGGGAGGAGGCATTGTTGGCCAGTTCGAGATCTCGGTTGCGGACCGCTGTTGCAAGCTGAGGCTTGATGGTTGCCAGCCTTACGTTAGTTTATAAAAATTTGTACTCTAAACCATAGTAGACGGTATATTAGGTAAACACACACCCATCTATTCTCCCAAGCTCCTCTTCCCTCAATTTCCGGACCCCGCATTTCGCCTTCCTATTTGGGAAGGTGGAGTTAGGGTAAAACACCATACCACAATCTCACGATCCTACTTAGACACTGAACTTGGGGCTTCATAAGTGTGCTAGGAGGGCCTCATCATGAGATAAATACATCAAACCTAGCTGGTACCTTACTACCACCTCATATCCAAGCCCCTCCATTGACCCCTGGTGGCCCCTCGCTCCCAGGCACAGTTGGGGGGCTGGCCGTACTCAAACAACTACTCGGTTGGACTATCTCGGCAATGTGTGGCTAGTATTGCACTGCCTTTGGTTGCACCCCCGCCTTGCCAATCATTTATCACATATCTCCCTGGTGCCAGTACTCTTGGGCTGGCATACGGTTATGCATACGAAGGATTCCTCATCCATGCAAACTAGGGGAAGGCCTGCCCCCGGCCTTCTGGCCAAGACAAACGAAGGAAGGGCACAAGTAGCAAGATTATTTTGTTTCTTTTGTTTTTGTTATTTACAGGTGGTGTTTTCTGTTCTGCCTGCCTCTCCTTGTGGGAGGATGTGCGGTTGGCTCCATACCAGAGGGGCTGTAGGATTGATTTCATTGGACTGGGGAGGGTTTCTTTTGTCAGAGATGTCCGGAAGGGTTTTCTTGTTGCTTTCTGCCTGTACTCGTTAGATTGTCGGGTTTGTCTTGCTGGCTCGTTGAGACAATGGATCGTTTCTTGGTCAGTGAGGTGGAATTTTGTGCCTTTCTTTGTGCAGGATGTGCGGTTGGTCCCATACCAGAGGGATCTGGGGTGGCTTGTTTTTCCCTGGCTGGAGGAGGAGGTTTGTGACGCCATGGGATACTTCCCGAATGCGAGGTCTGTACCTTAAACAGATAAATTCTATGATTTAACAAAAAAAAACCCATCTATTCTCCCTATGTGCCTTGCACCGTCTAGCCCTGCTTAACGGTCGGCACCGTCTCCGGTTGCTAGACGACCGTCTATAGGTAAACGGGCCCTAAGTTACCCGGCACACCCATCAACTGATATGTATGTGGTTGACCTGGGGCTCCACCTTCCTAGCCCGACTCCCATTTTTACCAGAAGAAATTGCTAGTTCTAGGAGAGACTTGACTAAAGCATGTAGGGATACTATGTAAGGAGTTCATAGAGGCATGGTGGTGGTGATCAGTGCTCTGTGTGCTTTATTTCGGATGCGAACTTTTTTTTCTTTTTCGATGGTTGCACTTCGGAGGAACTCATGCACTTTTGTCCTCCGGTGTACGATCGTACTAACAACAGATTTCTTGTAACCGACGAGAGTAAAATGCGATATTCCCCGCGGTTGTACTGCACCGTAGTTCACGATATGTTTTCGGTAGCTTACTGGCATAAGGACTCATCTTCATTAATACCTAAGTTAGGAGGTAGTTTTAGCTTTCAACCCCAGCTCGACCCCTAGCCATTGATGGCTTAATTGCGGAACTACGTGAGTGGACACTAACCGAGCGAGTAATGTACGAAAACACCGTTCTGTCTTATCGCAGTTAGCTTTTCCTATGTTTTCGTTCTCACTCGCTTACACTTGTTGTCGTTCGTCTCTTTGTCCGTTGTTTGTGTTGAAATATTCGCGAAGGTTCCATATCATCAACACTGCTACGACACTAGATGTTTGGATGAGGAGAGTTTTGGGTATGGATAGGGTTGCACAATATGGCACTTGAGGCGATGGTTGTTTTGTCGGAAGGTTAGCTGCAGCGGAGATGTTTTGAGAACATTCAGGAAACGTATTAGGGGGTTAGGACAGTTTGGGAATCAGCACTAGAAGGAGTGGGACATTTGGGACTAAGGTACGCTAAGAGATGGAACAAGAGGGATGTCGCACTACAACGATTGGGAAACAACGGAAGGTATTAGCAGTGTTAAAGAGTGTAGTAACTGAAGGAAATTCTGTATGAGGATGAGACGACTAAAGAGAAGGAATGGGGAACCGTTTGGAAAGCGGTTTGAAGGAGTTCATTGGGGGAAGCAAAAGGTTGTGAGGAAAATATGATGGAGAGTCGGACAATGGGAAGAAAACCTTTTCTGTAAAGTAGAGATTGTGTATATATAGGACACCTCCGGGCGAGGTAGAACAATAAGGACCGCAAGACTCTCTACTCTCATATCCTATTTATTAGAGTTTGGCCAACCCCAGAGCAGTCCTACAAACATTCCCACAAACGTTCCCACAGAGCAGTCCTACAAAGTACCACCACCATTAATCGCTTCCAACCCTCATCTCACTCCTACAACCAATCTTCAACACCCACTCATTCCCCATATCCTTCGAATTGAGTTTACTTGACATACCCTTTTTGTCCACCACCAGCACGTCACTAGACCTTTCCTTCTTTCAAGAAGCTGCTTTTTTTTGCCTGCTTGACTTTATTTTGAAAGCCTTGCGGCAACAACATTCGACTGCAGTTTGTTGATACTGCGGCCGGCCACCAGCGTTCGGGTGGACGATTTACCCTACACACACACACACACTATGAAATTCCATTGGTCTGCAAGGGCCTCTCTACTGCCCCCTTGTAGCCGACTATGCTGCATCCCACTCTCCATGTTCTATCCCCGCCGAACAAAATCATCCAAAAATTCATACGCTCGGACAACTTCTTCGTCAACCCATTCACCAACTCGCGCTTCCCAACAATTTGGGGTTTTATGTGAGATTGGCCCTTCCTTCCCTCCCTTGTTGACTCACAAGATGCTAACTGCTGGCCTTATCAGCGTAGGTGCCAGAGCAGCTATGGTGAAGGAGGGATCGCAGGAAGGTGCAAGTGATCAATCAGGGGCCCAGCAAGCAGCGCTGCATGCAGAGTCCGAAAAGAGGGTAGATGAGAAACGGGAGGCGCAAGCCGAGGCAGAAGATGAGCGCCATCAACCTGCCGCAGAACGAGCTGAGCGTGAGGGAATCACAAAACTGGTAGAAGCCGAAGAGAAGACTCTTGAGGCTGAGGCGTGCAAAGTCGCTGAACTGGGAGCTCGAAGACTCGCCGAAGAAGAGTAACTTGGCGAAAAGGCTCGCCTGGAACTCGAAGCCGAAAAAGTTGCCCAAGCTAAGGGTCTTTTACTTGCCGAAGAGGCTACCGAAAAGGAAAAGCCTCCGGAGCTCGAGCGGCAAGCCGAAGCCGAATGCCAACGTCTTGATGGCCAGTGCCATGAAGAGGAGTCCGCTGCTGCAAAAGCCTTAGAAGAGTGGAGAGCTATTGAGACAAAGAGGGCCGCTGAAGTGGAGGCTGCCAGTCAAGCCTTCGTTAGAGAATAGGCCGGATTGGGGAACAAGAAGTTCCGGGAATTGGATCGGCGAAGACGACTTGCGGAAGACGAGCGGGTGAGATTGGCAGACGTAGCTTTAGCAGAGCGAGAGAAAGCGAGAGAGGCTAAGCAACAGCACGAGCGAGAGATTGAGGAGAGAGTGAAGGTGGAGACTAGTGTTTTCTTCTCGCCGACTGAGCTAGGTGAGAAGGTGGAAGAGGGGATGCGGCCAAATGAGCTGTCAGAGAAGGCGGAAGAGGGGATGCTACCAATTGAGCTGTCAGAGAAGGTGACGAAGAGGCAGGTTTCGACGGATCTTACGCGTGCGACTTCGGCTTCTAAAAATCGGTCTGTTGCTCCACGGAGCAGTACGCAAACCCTGGTTAAGGCTCTTGCGAAGGATCAGAAGCAGAGATTAACTTTTGGTTCGAGCTCTTCGGCTTCTAGCACTGCTGCTGGATATAAGGTGTGTATTGTCTCTGGCTTTGGGAACATAAGGGCTAATTATTTTGATAGCGGTCAACGAGCAGGGCGCAAGAATTCCGCCCGCCGAGTAAAGCGCCGGATACTACGACAGCGAGACCCTCCTCCCGAGCAGGCTCGTCGACCCCTGGTGGGCTTGGTGATGATGGGTTGAACTCTTCAACTCCGACTGGGGCACCTGCCCCTGCCATAAGACCTATGCGGAGGCGACGCCGTGATACGGTTTCAACCACTGGGGTAGACACTGACCACGGCGATGGCCCTCGACGCTTCTTCCACGAGAGTACCCCGGAAATGAGTAACTCGGACTGTGCTAAAGCACCAAAGCTCCAAGCTACTAAGAGACATGCTCGGCGCCCTTCGAATTTTACAAGCACAGTGGATCTCAATGATAGAATCAACGAGATTTTGGGCAGCCTACCGTCCAAGGTCCACTTGACAGCGTCGAACCTACAAAATCTCAGCGAGTCGACCAAGCGGCTACCTCGTATAAAGCCCTTTGACTTGTCTCCTAATGGGATTCTAGGTCTAAAGTCGGTAGAGTCATCTTCGTCTAGCGCTTGTGAGGTGCCTTCATATGCTCGCGTGTCTGCTAGAAGGAATAACTCAAGTAGCCCTGGTCATATCAAGCTTTACCATCTCCACCGCACTGATGGTCAAGCGCCTATCAAGTTTTAGATTCGTCTGGTGGGAAAGAATGGAGAGGGAGTGATGGTATGTGTTGGTGGTGGATGGGCAGATTTGGCGGAGTATCTCAAAGCGTATGTAGCGCATCATGGGTCAAAGAATTGCTGTTATGAGTGGACTATTGCCAAGTGAGAACGTCTACGAAAGAGGGGGAAAGTGAAGTCAGGTGCTTGATTTGTTTAGTTTCATTTGTCTAGGGGTTTGTGGGTCTATGGCTATAGGTGGAGGGGGCAAGGGGGGAATTATAAAGGGAGGAAATTTAGAGGTAGGTTGGGAGAGATTGGAAGGGTGGG
>Ga0307507_10011506_pt1 | contig 11143 bp, 11 predicted proteins | sample 7_EM_MG_FD_207223 | JGI IMG/M metagenome (GOLD analysis project Ga0307507, IMG submission 207223) | Populus trichocarpa ectomycorrhiza microbial communities from riparian zone in the Pacific Northwest, United States - 7_EM | ecosystem: Host-associated > Plants > Roots > Unclassified | place... | reverse complement strand
AGCCTTCTATGCTTTCCATTCTCATATCCATCAATGAAACATCTTTCATATTCTCCGTGCTTTCATGAAACAAAAGAAAACTCTAGCATGCCGAGCAGCATTTCCAACAGATTGTTTAAATATAGAAGAATAATATACAGTGCAAGTAGTTCTAACACTCGCACTGAGTGACATAAAGCTAGTTGTCAACTAAGTAGGTATGATGGTGATTTGTTTCCACTATAGACATGATCGGATGAAGGTCACGCCTATCTTGAGCGTCCTCCATCCACGAACTTAAAGGTGAGGTTGGAAGGTTACCCGTGTAAATTTTGGGAGATTATGGATCGCACAGTGGTAACCGATAGAGTGGGAGAATTCACGTGGAGCTTAGGCACTTTGTAGGGAGGATATGAAAAGGTAAATTTCACCGCTTGCAGTTCGTTCACGCTCTAACTTCTCTAAAAACTATAAAGGCGGGAATATAAGTAAAACGTAAGTTGCACGTTCTGATCATTCCATAGATCACAACACATATCTCTGTATTTCCCCACATACCCCCCCTGTCCTTCCGTACACCCCCATGATAACAAAGGAAAGACATGTCGGTATAATCTATTCCGTAAAATGTTAAACAATCTATCGCGCTCTCCCGAACCATCTGCAATGTGTATGAGCGATCTTTCACACTCCTGCAACTTCCAAGATCAACCACATCCTTTCAACAATCCGCACATTTTAGTCTTGCCTATTAAGGAAGCGCATAAACTCAGAAAACCCGCCGTACAGTCAACCCTTCCGCATTTGCTTAGATGCCGCCCACCTGCGTAGTGCGTTATTTCGGAGCATAGTGTCCAGCTCCCACTGGTACGCTTTCTCCAATCCTCCCACACTCAACTTAGTCTCCCAAATATAGACCTTTCTTGTATAAACAGGCTTCTACGATTGCTACCACAATCTCTGCTTCTCCGATCACAAGTGAGCGAGTGGCTTAAATGCTCGATATCCCTACTTGCATAATGGCATTACAATAACTAGGCTCATAACGAGTTTTTCGGGTATGATATATCCCCTATTCTACCTTAATTTAATAAGAGCGAATGAACCGACCCCCGTGCCGCGCAATATCGAGATATGATCTAGTTGAGATTAAGATATTCCATCCTCCCTGGATCTCTTTTTGCCTACTCAAACTTTTTTTTTCCCCCCACCCAGAACATTCTGTTCATCGCAGGTCGGGCGCCACGAGACCATATGATCCCCGAGCCAGGCAGGAAAACCTTCATATGCCCTAGGGCAGTAGTGTTTGAATAACACCTTCCATTACCGCATTGTACTAACTAGTACCGAACCGTAAATTACAGCCGTAAGATGCGATACAGGAAAATTTGTACCTAGTACTATGAAATTTGATGTCGGGTAATAGTCCCTTTTACTACAGGAGTTGATATAACATAAAGTTTCGAATGAATTACTATCACTCTGCAAAAGTCTTCCTGAAACCAAGTTTCACTTTAGCCTAGGGGGGTCGTCCCCCGAAAAATCTTGCTGAGTAGCTGTAAGCTCCTCTCAACAAGTGGATTTTAGGTGGCCGGCCGGCAGAGATTGGAAGATGGCCAAAGTGGAGACCTAACCATGAAGTTCCGGTAGCATACGAAGAGGATCCTGTGCAGGGGGAGACTACTAAGGCGACAAGTTAGGCCCACGAGATTCTTATCCACGATACCGGGGGTCTAATTGTGTATTTAAAGACTTAAATTGAGTTTTCCCCTCTTACATCTTTGCTAAGATCAAAGGCGTTTTTATATTAACCCAGCTAATAGCTTCCGGTGGCTTTGTGGTAAGTTATAATACTATTCCATAATATTGTATCTTATTGTATCCTATGTAAAATCGCTTCGAACACTCAGAATAGGCGAGTGATTAACTGTGATGGTATTATAAAACAAGAGAGACGAAACAGTGAGTAATAGTATATTAATTAGCCGAGTGGTAAATCTTGGATCCTGAATTGCCCTGCTGTAGGTTCTGGTGGGAAACCGCGCGCCAGCGTATTCAGGAACTCTTTTAAATTACTTCTTAGGTCAGTCAGCTGTAGAAACAGAATTTAGTTCTGGCGAATTTCCAGGTAAGTAGAAAGATAGGATAGGCCACAGCAATAGCAGCAACCTGCCGTAGCACGGCACGCACCGTGTTGTGCGAGCACAATGCTCTAGTCGGCGGCCGTGATGAATATCGAAGGGCACGGTCCCTACGATATATTCGCAGAAACCTAATACGAGGTTGCGGGAAGAGCTTTCCAGCCTGTGCTGACATCAGGAAGGGCTTTATTGTCCTGCATTGAGTTGGGTGATATGTAGGTTTTTCGACAGATTCATTCGTGAGACCTAATATGCTTGTGCACACTAAGCTAGCCGATCCCGCCCGAAGTGCACTAGGGCGCCCGCTCATCTTACTGCAACATTTGTGCTTTTCTACAAGATAGAACCCGAGAGGTCTGGCATTTGCTAGGGATACGGCAGGCATAAAGAGGGTGATTGCGAGGATGAATTTGGGGGAGATCGATTGGGCGGCAAGGAGGCACCCACGGGTGCCCACAAAACAATTCACCTTTCTCTAGCCTCTAGTAAGCCTAGCAGTAGACCGACTCCACCACCCCCTGTCTACAATATCCTAGGTAGCGAAAGAGAGAAAACGTCTACCTCTCAGTAACAATATCAACTCTTTGAGCACGGTCGTTAGCGTGTGGAACAACTGTACCATTGCCGACGACTGGCCCCAAATCATGACTGGAATATCGCCACTGGGGCCCCAGCCACGGCACCAGGACACCTGAGACCGCCGAGTCGAAAATGTAGAGGAATGGCTCTTGCAAACCGAGGAATTTATCGGTCGGCGCACCGGTAGTGGGGATGTGAATCCGATGCGGCTTTGTTTTGCTATGGAGATGCGGGGGTCGTCGAGACTTATATTCGGTAACAAGAACAAACCGCGAGGAATGCAAGAGGGCACGTACTGGTAGCTCGTCGGTGGTAGACAGCTCGCGCGATCAGGCCAGAGGACAAAATGCCGCCAGTGCTTGTTTTTACTTGGACTTCGCCACCCTAAAAGAGCAGTTGTCGACGCAATACTGGGTGCCCTGCTCGGAAAGACCGTAGGCAGGCAGCAGGCAGGAAGGGATATCGGGGGAAATAGCACAGGCCTATGAGGACCAGAAGGCCATTATTAGTAGGCGCGGGGGCGGCTTCCCGATATCGCAAAGATGTCGAAGACTCATCGAGCACCGTACCTGTTCCGTGAAGCGGGTATTCATATGCATCGATGTTCTACCGGTAGATATTTCTGTGGTAGGAGGTCGAGCCAAGCTTCGTAATCCGCTAAACCAAATCCTCTAAGGTCCCTAGGCACCCGAATATTCGTGACTGGAAGACCGTTATGCAGGGTTAAATTGGAGAGCACCTTTCTGGAAGAGTGACAACTACCGGCATCACTCCGAGGAGAGGTGATATCATAAGATATCTCCATACCAAGCTAGATAAAGATACAACCCTAGATACGATAGACGGTAAGTTAGTCTCTAGGTAAGAAAATTCCCAAAGATGTTTCAAGAATATACGTAGACGCAACGACACCTCAGAAGCAACCTCGAATCATCCATGATAAACAGATATTCCTTCCTGCTAGTCTTGCTGGGTACCGATGCGATCCGGCAAGGAACCATCCCCGGGTATCATGTCACAAACGGCTAGCTTGGGGTCAGGGGCTAGGGGATACTTATGGTACTTATACTACTCGAGTAATCCTTCTCAAGAAACTTGGTCTCTGGATCCCGAGATCAGTGACTTAAACCGAGACAGCAAATCGCAAGAGTTTTTCCAGTACGAGTATAGCGCTAGACAAGAAAAACGCGAGGAAAAAAATGCTTGGCAGCTTGGCATACCCGCTGTGATGCAGATCTCTCATCCAGAGCGGTCCTTGACGTCCGATGAACTGCTCCACGCCCTAGAGTCGAGGTAAGGTCTCTGAATCTCAATAGCAACAACATTCCTTCAATAGGGATATTGCTAGCCTACTTCCAAGTACCCATTGTAGTTGGCAAGGAGGCTTCGATTGTCCGGTTAGTCCATTTTGCCCCGCAATAGTACCTCCTGGCCCATCCCGACCCTCTTGGTACAGCACAGCCTGCCCGACAATTACAGAACCTACTTAAGCTATTATCTGGATTCGTAGCAGGTCGAGACTCTCTCAGCTAGTCGCTCTCCCGATTTCTAGCCTGCATCCTTTCTCGGTTGCAAATCCGCACCCTCTCTTCATCCCCAACACAGACCCTTACTGGAATATTCTTCTTTATATGGGGGAATCCACGCAAAACAGTACTTTTCAGATTGCGCGGTATCGCTTGAGCTAAAGTTATTTGACGACTGCAATAGCCGCATATCTACTTAACCCCTCTGCAAAGCACGGAAATAGTATGTTTACTCTATTGATTTCGATAAGGTCCCTGTTAAATGGTCTACGCTGCGTATTATCTTCGGTATGCTAAGATCATAGCTTCTTGGGTCCAGGTGGAAAGTTGTGATATCAACCAAAAGACTGCATGGGTAATACACCTCTCGCGTGGGCTGCTGGGAATGGGCACGAGGAAGTGGTGAAAATACTACTCGGCCGGGGCGACATCGATCCCAACAAGCCGGGTGAGGACGGCCAAACACCACTGTTGGAGGCTGCTTGCAATGGACACGAGGGAATAGTAAAAATACTACTCGGCCGGGACGACATCGACCCCGATAAGCCAAGTGGGAGTGGCCAAACTCCACTCACGCTGGCTGCCTACGAGGGGCACGAGGGAGTGGTGAAAATGCTAGTTGGACGGGACGACGTCAACCCCAACAGACTAGATGGATACGGGGAAACACCTATCGTATGCGCTGCAGAGAATGGGCACGAGGAAGTGGTGAGAATACTACTCGGCCGGGGCGATATCGACCCCGATAAGCCGGGCGCGAACGGCAAAACACCACTGCTCCGAGCCGCTTACCTTGGGTACGAGGGGCTAGTGAAAATGCTACTCGGACGGGGCGATGTCAACCCAAATAAACCAGATGGGCACGGCCAAACACCTATCATATTGGCTGCTTATAACGGGCACGAGGGAGTGGTGAAACTGCTGCTTGGGCGGGACGACATCGACCCCGATAAGCCAAATGAGGGTGGCCAAACACCACTCGCGCTGGCTGCCTACGAGGGGAACGAAGGAGTGGTAAAAATACTACTCGAAAGGGACGACGTCAACCCAGACAAGCCAGATCAGGACGGCCGCACACCACTCTGGTGGGCTGCTGCCACTGGGCACGAGGGACTAGTTAAATTACTGCTCGGGCAAGGCATCGTCAACCCCGACAGGCCAAATAAGGACGGCCGAACACCACTTTGGTGTGCTGCCTTCGGCGAGCAGGAGGGAGTTGTGAGATTACTGCTCGGACGCGAAGACGTCAACCCCAACAAACCAGATAACTACGGCCGAACACCACTCCGGGCGGCTATTGAAAATGGCCACTACGGAGTGATAGCTCTACTACAGCCTCCAACATCTACCACTCACAGCACAACCTAGGCCCGAAGAGACATATCACCCTCCTTACCACCCCCTAATACTATACTAACAACCTATGCGCCATCTCTGCGAGGACTGCAACAACTCTGGAAGCGCGCTTGTCGCTGCCACTGCCCCCTCCCTCGCCCCCCCCGCCCAACCCCCCCTCCAGCTTAAAATACTGCTTTGTGGTAATTACCGTTTTGCCTTCCCTTCCGGAATAAGCCTGTCGCATAAGCATAGTTTAAATCTTTTTCCTAGTGGGAGGAAATCCTACGCCATGGGAATGCACATATTTATCACATACCCGTCCAATCCTATATCCCGTTTTTTTCTTATAAAGTCAAGTCTGGAATTGTGAGCTCCCGTTTGAAATCTAGTGCTTAGCGTTAGTGGGGGGAGCTATATCTACTCTATTAAAATACGCTTGTGTAACTCGAAATTTCCATCATATTTATTTTTATCGTTTTTTTGCTTCTATGATTTTTACTACAATCTATTGTTTCTCTTTCCTCCCCTCTAGAGCGTAGGCGCGACTGTTGTTTCGATATAGAAGAAAAATATACAGTGCATGGTTGGAAGGCTATCTGCACTCTCAAGTCTTGCCCATCAAGGAAGCTAATAGAGTAAGGAGTCTCTTAGCTTCGACACTAACTCCAATTCTACAATAGTGTGCTATTTCAGAGCGCAGCGCCAGCCTACGCTAGTATACTTTCCTACACACTCCCGCACTGCGCAATATCAATTCACGAGCGAGCTGAGATATCCCATCCCGGAGTATTCTTCTGCCTACTGCAATTATTGTTTTTTTCCCCATATGCAGGTGGGGCGTCGCGAGACCATATGATCTCCTGAGCCAAGCAGGAGAACCTTCACATGCCCTAGGACAGTATGCTTGAATAATACCGTACGTCACCGCATTGTAGTTAATGATGCCGAACCGTAAATTACAGCTGTAAGGTGAGATGCCGGAAAACGGTATCCAGAACTATAAGGTTCGGTGCTAGGTAATAGTCCCTTTTACTACAGGGTTCATGTCACAGAAAATTTCCAATAAATTACTGCCACTCTGCAAAAGTCTTTCTGAAACAAAGTTTTACTTTGACCTAGGGGGGGGCGTTTTACGAAGACTCTTGCTGGGTAGCTGTAAGCTTCCTTCCATTGTGGATTTTAGATGGACGCCTGGCAGAGATTGGAAGATGGCTGGAGTGAAGACTTAACCATGAGATTCCGGTAGGATATGAGAAGGATCCTGTGCAGGAGGAGGCTACTAAGGAAGCAAGCTAGGTATTCGAGGTTCTTATCCACGATACCGGGAGCTAATTGTGCATTTAAAAGCTTAAATTGGGTTTTCCCCTCTTAGATCTTTGCTGAGATCAAAGGTGTTTTTTTTTTATCTTGACCCAGCTAATAGCCCCCGGTAACTGTGCGATGAGTTACCATCCTGTACAGTTCCATATTGTGTCGTATTATATCCTATGTAAAATCACCATTCGAGCACTTAGAAGAGTGATTATCTGTGACGGCATTATAAAACGAGAGAAAGATGGAATAGTGGCCATAATTAAGCCACGTGCTTGAACATGATGGCGGTTGTAGCAGTTCCTATGAACGGATTGAAGTAGAGTTCAGTTTTTTTTTTTTTTGAACATACATAATAACCATAGTAGTTCTGTTTGCCTTCCAGATTTGCACCAGGCTGGTATCGTACAAGTCCAGATCCCTGCAAGTCTTGCTACGGTCGGTGCCGATGCGATCCTGCAAGGAACCGCGATCAATCACAAGCGACAAAAGCTTAACGCGATGACGGCTGGCTTGGGGGGGCTCGGGGATGCCTACCGTATGGTGCGGCGCTGTGCCGGATAAAACGGGAGAAAAGAGGCTCGGCGGCTTGGCATAGCCACTTCGATGTAGATCTCTCATCCAGAGCCCCCGATGCCCCATAAACTCCGCCACGCCCTTCCAGTCGAGGGAGGGTCCCCGAGTCTCAATAGCGACAATATTCCTTCGATTGTGACATCGCTAGCCTATTGCCAAGGACCTATTGTAGTGGACAAAGAGGCTTCCACTGCCCAGTTGATCCCCTCAAGAGTACCACCGGGCTCGCGCCGAGCTTTTTGGTACAGCTCACCCAACAATTGCAGAAACCTATCTGAATCCGCAGCAGGTCAAGGCTCTCTTGACTTGCCCCCGACGCATACCCTTTCTCCATCTCCAACTCACACTCTCGATCCCCAGCACTGACCCTTCTCCATATTGGGGAATCCAAGCAAAAAGGGACCTTTCGGATTGCGCGACATTGCCTGCGCTGAGGTTGTTTGATGACCGCAATAACCAGATATCTTCTAAAATCCCCTGGAAAGCACAAAAAACGTATGTTTCCCCTATCTATTTCAATAAGATCCCCCATTCAACAATCTACACTTCGCATTATGTCCGAAATTGCTGAGATTGTAGCTAGTTTGGTGAAGGTGGAGGGTTGCGACATCGGCCAAAACGATTCCATGGGTAACCCACCACTCACGTGGGCTGCAGAGAATGGGCACGAGGGAGTGGTGAAAATACTACTCGGCCGGGACGACCTCGACCCCAACAAGCCAGGTGAGTATGGCCAAACACCATTATTGTGGGCTGCTCGCAACGGGCACCAAGGAATGGTGAAAATGCTACTCGGACGGGACGACATCGACCCCGACAAACAAAATGAGTACGGCCAAACGCCATTATTGTGGGCTGCTTGCAACGGGCATAAGGGAGTAGTAAGAGTGCTGCTTAAGCGGGACGACGTCGACCCCAACAAGCCGGATCAGCTCGGCCAAACACCTATCCTATGGGCTGCTTGGAATGGGCACGAGGGCGTAGTGAAAATGCTACTTAGACGGGGCGACGTCAACCCCAACGGGCTGAGTGAGGGCAGCCCAACACCACTTGGGTGCGCTGCCCGCAATATGCAAGAAGGAATGGTGAAAATGCTACTAGAACGGGACGACGTCGACTCCGACAAGCCAGATCAGGACGGCCGAACACCACTCTGGTGGGCTGCTGCCACTGGACACGAGGGACTAGTTAAGTTACTACTCGGGCAGAGCGTCGTCAACCCCGACAAGCCAAATAAGGACCGCCGAACACCACTCTGGGTGGCTGCTTACTATGGGCACGATGGAGTAGTGAAAATACTACTCGGACGGGACGACGTCAACCCCGACAAGCCAGATAGTCATGGGGAAACCCCACTCAGGTCTGCTGCTTCTAATGGGCACGAGGAGCTAGTGAAATTGCTACTTGGACGAGACGATGTCAACCCTGACAAGCCAGATGATGAGGGCCTAACACCGCTCTGGTGGGCTGCTAAAAATGGCCACGCAAGAGTAGTGGCTCTACTACAGCCTTCAACATCTGCCAACCACAGCACGGCCTAAGCTCAAAGAGGTATTACCCTCCTTAATGCCTTCGAACACCGTACTGATAACCTATATGCCATTTTCGCAAGGATCGCAACGGCTCGATAAACGTGTTTGTCGCCGCCACTGCCTCCCCCACTCTCACCCCCGCCCAACCTCCTCCTACCGCCCAAAACACTGCTCTCTGGTAACTGCCGCCACGCCCTTCCGAAGTACGCTTGCCAGAAAAACGCAGCTTAGATTTCATTTTTTTCCTTGGTGGAAGGAAACTGTATGCAACGGGAACGCACACACCTGTCACATACCCATCAAACTCCTATTCGGGCTTTTCTTATGGGGTCAAGTCAGGGTTTGTGAGCTCCTGTTTACAATCTAGAGTTTAGCGTTAGTGGAGGGCTATTTCTACTGTACCCAGATTGGCTGGTGTCGTTTGGAATACCCATTACCTTTACTTTTATTGTTTTCTTTTTTTTGATTGTTCATTTGTTGTTTCCCCGAGTTATAGTTTCCCCTTTCCCTCCTGAAGTGTAGACACGACGGCCGTTTAGATATAAAGGGAAAAATATACAATGCAAGTACTCCTGACGCCCGTGCAAATTGACATAAAAGCTAGTCGGTAACTGAGTAATCTATAATGGGGATCGGTTTCCACTATGAACATGGTTCAACGAAGGTTGTGCCTATCTGGGACGTCCTCCAAGCGTAGGCTTAAAGGAGAGGTTAGAATGCTCTTAGCGCTTTTTAGTCTTGTCGATCAAGGAAAATTTATACAGTAAGGAATCTTTCAACTGAAATCAACTCCAACTCTACAAGCACAATATAAGTTAGACTCCAAAAACCCACTATGTAGCTAAACCCTCCTGCATCGTCTTTAATCCGCACGGTGTGATCTCGAAGAATAGTACTCAGCCTACATTAACGTGCTTTCTCCAACCCACCCACACTCAACTTTGTCCTCTGAATATGCTACGAAGGCTTAACAATTGTTGTAGTAATTTCTACTCCCCTCGGTCGAAGTGCGTGGCCCAAGCGCTCAATACCCCTAACTGCATAGTAGTAGCCAGATGCATAACGAGTTTTCCAAGTATATCCGGTGTTTCACCATAATTCGATATGAGCGATTAGACGGGCAGCTGTGCTGCACAATATCGACTTACGAGCGAGTCGGGATATTCCATCCCCCTCGAACCTTCTTTTGCCTACCATAGCTTTTCTTCTTTCTCATGGCATTCAGTTCATGCTTAGGCAGGGCGTCAGGAACCCATATGATCTCCCGAGCCAGGGAGGAGACCCTTAGCATGTCCTAGACAATAACTTTAGCGGTCGAATAATACGGTGTGTTGCTGTATTGTAGCTAACTAATTCCTACAGTAAATTACAACCGTAAGGTACCGTGCCGGGGAGCGGTTTCTTGCATTATAAAATTTAATGCTGAGTGATAGCGTCTTTTCTATAGGAGTTCACGATTTAGAAAGTGCTGATAAATTAAGTTTTCTCCGTAGCTCGCAGACCTCAAGATATTAGAAAATAGTTAGACAGGATTTAAACATGAGGCTTTGGTAGCATATGAGGATTGCGCGCAGGAAGAAGCTACTAAGGAGCCAAGCTGGGCTCGCAAGGTTCTTATCGGCAATAGTAGGGGGTAATTGTGTATTTAAAACTTAAATTTGGGCTTCTTTTTCTTCTCTTTGGGTCGTGTGTAACCCCTCCCCTCTTAAATCCTCACTTAGATCAAAGGCGTTTTTTTGTATTGGCCCCGCTAACAGCTCCCAGTGGGTTTGCGGTAAGTTTCCATACTGTACCACATTGAATCGTATCTCATTCTATGTAAAATTACCATTTGAACACCCAACATCAACGAGTGATAATCTATGACGGCATAATAACAACAGAGGAAATAGTGGCGATAACTAAGTCACCTGCTTGGAGATAACAGCAGCCGATCGTAGCAGTCGCTGTGAGAAGACTGAACTAGAGGTAAGGGCTTTTTTTTTCGGGCATACTGCACCAATTATAGGAGTTTTGATTGCGTTCTAGATAGGGTACTGGTGTGAGGGTAATCCTTCGTCTTCCTCTAGATGGATGGTGTGTCGACCGTGCCGTATCCTCCCGTGTGGGCGTGGTTGTGACCTTCCAATAAACTGAGCAATAGATCGACTGTGAGTTGACT
>Ga0307507_10011505_pt1 | contig 11145 bp, 3 predicted proteins | sample 7_EM_MG_FD_207223 | JGI IMG/M metagenome (GOLD analysis project Ga0307507, IMG submission 207223) | Populus trichocarpa ectomycorrhiza microbial communities from riparian zone in the Pacific Northwest, United States - 7_EM | ecosystem: Host-associated > Plants > Roots > Unclassified | place... | reverse complement strand
TGGGCCGGAAAGTACTGATTTTTTTTAAAATAGCTTTTATTAAAAGTGAATTCATGAAAATCATATTATTTTTTAATGTTTTAAGGTGTTATAGAAAATGAGTTAAAAAATATTTATGAGTGTTTGGTTATTCTATAGAAAATAAGCTGTAAAATTATTTATTAATATTTTAATTATTTTCTTTAAGTTTATCAAAAGATTGGGTACCAAATATGATAGATAAAAAATTTGAAGGAGAGTAAAATTGAAAAAAAAACCTAATTTTATAAATTATTTTAAATAAAATAAATAGTAATTAAAAAAATAAAAACCAAATCTGAATAATAAAAACGTTGAAGGAAGATGAAATTGAAAAAAAGTTCTTATTTTATAAATTATTTAAAATATAATAAATTGTAATGAAAAAAACATGGACAAGATTTGAAGGAAAAACGAATAGAAGAGTTTCATTAAGAATTTGGAGGAATAGACGTTAAAATAGAGAATGAAACAGGAAAAAGGAGGGGAAAAAAATATCATTGACACCAAATTGAAAATAAATACGCCACATGCGTCGTCTATAGAGGGTGGGGCTGCCGGGAGCCCGGAACGATTCTAAACACATCAAGAAATGCCACATTCAGACACCGTACATGGTCTCACGCGCCACCTAAATGTAGTGGCATGTCTGAACGTGTTGACGCATTTATTGCATACGCCAATCACTTTTTATTTTTAAATTATATTTTATTTATCAAAAAACTAAATTACCTCTATATTAGCTTGTTATTACTTAAAAAAAAATATAAAAATACAAAAATCTCTTGAACCCTATTTTATTAAATTTTGATTTTGAAAGTAATTTATTCATCACTTTACTTCTTTTCGTTAAAGAAAAGTATTGTTTAGAGTTGAGAGAAGGAAAATACTTTTTTTTTTTTGGAAAGGATTGAGTTTTTCCTTTGACTAGAAACTACTTTTCATTCATTAATTTTTCTAAAATTAAATAAACATGGAAAAGTTTTAAAAAGTATTTTCCATGAAACAAAAAACCCCTAGGTTTTCTGCATGACTGGTTTATCATACCTAGTTTGGATTACAAACAAATCAAGCCAAGCCAAGGTTAGGAATGTTTCAATGTTGTTTGGGCTCAACTTGAACTGGTTGGGGTTGATCTGAGTTTTAATACACGAAATTTGCAAGTTATGCCACTGTTTACTACTAGAGCAGCACAAACGTGTTGCTCACGGCCAAGTCGCCCCAAACATAAGGCTCTGTAGAGGCACAAGCTTCAATACAAGGATTACAAGCCAAGTTGCTGAGCCAAAAACCCGTGGTTTATCCATTTTTCCACAGTTCTTAAGGGAAAAGGGAGGGGGGCTGCTCTTATTTCTGTTTTCAACTTCATGGAAATAATTCCCACTAAAAATGCTACAATCGCAAGTTTCTTGTATGGAATACCATTTATCCCAGCCTTCGAGGCGATTAAGTAAACAAAATCATATGGTGAAAAGACACTTATATACGCAGGCATCTAATTTTACATGTTTTCAACGTACAAGAGCAGTTGCTAGGAAAATGCAGGGGTCATTTTGCTTTAAAATGGCCACAAGTCACCCCAGTGAGATCTTCGTGCCTGATAATGTAAAGCAGGACTTTTACTCTTCGTGACAACTATACGTTCAAAAGAGCCCTCTGAGTTATCACGATTGTTTGATCGGCAAACATCCAAGGTTACCTGCCTGCCTCTCTTAAAAGGTGAGAAAACTATCCTTCCCCAGCCTCCCCCAAGATCAGCATGTGCTTCTTCTTCTTGCTCCTCTTCGTCATTATCATCATTAGTGTCAGTTTCAATGACATCAGAATCATAGTAAACTGGGTCCACCTCTTCATATGGAACCTCCTCCTCGGGTTGATTTTGCTCAATCAAGTCCTCTGTCAAGATCAATTGCAAATAACAGAAACAGAATGCAATCAGATTGTGTGTCTAGACAAGTAAAGCGGTGATGCAATTATAATTATATTTTCTACTTGCTGTCTGACACCAATCAAGTTGCACGAAAACATTTCTTTAGAGATTTCTAAGAATAAAAAAGGTGTTGAATTTACCATAATCAATCTCTAGATCTACTGGATTTCTTTTAGCATGCTGCTCCTTCAAAGTCTCAAATCTCATGCCATCAAGAGGCCAAGGTTTTCTGTTCAAATGGAGCAAAGTAAAACAGTGATAAACAACATTCAGATCATAGTCCTGGGCAATTTGCAGATAACAATAATCTATGAAAGGAAAATTAAAGATTAATCTTGGGCCATGAGCAGATTATAATATTGGAAGCAAGCTGTCTAATTGGACTTAGCTCTGAAGTTGACTTGTTTGATAGCTTGGTAGAAAAAGCTGGTAAAGAAGCAGATAGGGGCTTAAGGATTTTGCATATTCCACTCTTGAATACTCTCCACTGTGTATTCTATCTTAGGTATTGACTTCCTCCCTGTTTTATATTTGAACTTTTTAAGTCTATTAGCATTTTGTATCTCTCAAAAAATTAAATTACTTTTGCCACTTAAGACATCAATGCTGGAACAAATAGCCATAATTTTTTTTTTAAAAAAAGAAATAATTGAAATAAATCCATGTAATGTTAGATAATTTATTCAATATTAATATTTCACAGTAGAATGATAAAAAATAAAAATAAGATTTCATAGTAGCACCTTCAGTTTTTGATATTGTTTAATTTTCTCTAAATGAAACAATTCATAAATTTTAACACATTGTAATAGAATACCAACCGGGGTCGTTGTCCTCGTCTGAAAGCGACAAAGGAAAACTTCTCATCCTCAAATCCACGTAAAGTTTCACCCTTGGAACGCTGCAAGTCATGAACAAGGGAAGCATAATGGTGAATTTCTTACTTCAATCCTTCCAAAGGGGGCAGCAGAATCTCTCTTTCAACAACAAAAAGATGTTCTTCTACATAGTACTGGTGTTAAAAGAAATGAATGAAAACTGCAAATAACTTTAAATAAAAGGATAGCTATAAACTTAAAATCGAGTCTTTACAATTTTGATAAGATGCAACCACCCCTAAAAACAGTAGTATTCGCGTGGAGGGGTCTCTGCTTCAACAAATACTGATATTATGCTGTACCCGCTAAACATGGCAAGGCCTATATTGCAGAGTATAACAAACACTCACCCATATCAAATGAACACTTGAAATATTATTATAGTTAAAGAAAAACTAGTTCTTGTGGAATCATTGTAGATCCTCTCACTCTACTGTGGACGGCAACAGCAACAGCAGGTTTTGTTTTCATGCTGGTTTTGCACAGAAATCAAGGGAGAGAGCAAATGGGAGAGAAGGTGAAGAAAAAGAATAAAAGGCAACAGTCATCGACTCACCAGCGACACTCGCAGGCCTAGAAGAGAGAGCTTGCTGAGACTATTCCAACCGCGCCCAAAAAGGCCATGAAAAAAGCCTGTAGGAAACCACATGCTTGAATGCTATAGGTTTCATCACACGCTGACGTAAAGCTCGCACCAAACTTTTATTTTAATTCGATTCCTGATTAGCCTTTTTTTTTTTATTTGGCACCTAATTCTGTTATAACTCTTTCACTATTTTTTTTTTGTCCTTAGTTCTAAGATGGCCCTTCAATTTAGTCTAGATTTCATTTCACCTGCCCAATTACATGCTGTGCAACGCATGTACCATACTTTTTTTTTAATTTGAGCCAATTTTTTTTATTTAATCCCTAATTCTTTTGTAACTCTTACTTCTTCTTTTTTCTTGATCATTAATTCTGAGATGGCCCTTTGGATTTTATTTCACCCGAGCCCAATTAAAGCTCAACCAAAGAGAAGATGGGAAGAGAAATGAATGGGATGGATTGCCATGAGGGGTTAGCACATTATAGTCATGTCATGACCCGGGCTATGAATTTAGCATGCTAACCCGGGTTGGCCGGGGTCGATACAATACAACGTTGTCTCTTCATTTTAATCCCTAAACTTTTTTTTGCAATTTTATCTTTTGGCAGATCATTGTTTCACAGTTGAACCTAATCAAGTTAGGCAAAGGCAAAGGTTAGAAAAACAGAGAACTAAAATTTTTTTGGGAAACGGATATTATTTTAAACGGTGCAATCAGGTCACATTTGGGCTAACTTGGTTAAACAGGCCATCAATACGTATGGAGTTGCAACCTAGATCATGAATAAATAAAAAGCAAGTGAACTATGCTAACAAATTATTTTTTTCAATTCAGTTTTTATTTTTCTTTTTTCAAAAAAAATACACATGATTAAACAAAGGTGCTAAATAGAATGACCGCAATTTTGTTTTTCAACTCTTTATCGTTAATGATTTTTTTTCATTTATTAACATATAAAGGTGAAGGAAAAAAAAGGCAATTGTCGTCAACTCATCGACGACACGTGGGCCTGGAAGAAACCTTGACAAGACGATTCCAACAATGACCATAAAGGTCGTGAACGAAGCATGAAGCTCCATTCTAGAATGTGACAGGGTTTCCTCAAATGTTGACGCTTACAACACATGCCAAACTTTTTTTCAATTTGATCCCTGGTCAACTAATTTTTTTTTATTTGGTCCCTAATTCTTTAATAACTCTTTAATATTTTTTTTATTTTGATCCCTAGTTCTCAAATGACCCTTCAATTTAGTCCTAGATTCCATCCCACACATGCCCTATTAAGGCGTAGCCATGGAGAGAAGATGGGAAGAAAAATGAATGGGATGGATTGGCATACCAGGTTGGTTCATTATGGTCGTGTCATGACCCAGGCTGTAAATTTAATAGATTAACCTGAGTTAACTGGAATTGATACAATACAGTGTCGTCTCTTCATTTCAATCCCTAATTTTTTTATTTTATTTTATCCTTTGACGTTTCATTATTTCACAATTGAGCCTATTCAGGTTACACAAAGGTTAGAACAAACAATAGCGAACTAAAAAAAATTTGGAAGTCAGATTGGGTTTTAAATGGTGCGCAATCAGGTAGCGTTAAGACTAATTTGGTCAAACAGGCCACCAACACGGATGGAGTTAAAACCTAGACCATGAATAATAAAAGGCACATGAATTGTGCTAACAAATTATTTTTTTCGGTTCAGTTTTTATTTTCATTTAAAAAAAAAATATTGACATATAATTAAACAAAGATGCTACATAGTATGACACATTGCGATTTTTTTTTAAGTCTTTGTTTATCACTAACGATTTTTTTTCCATTTATGAACACATGATAGTCAATAAGTTTTATCTAACACGGTGATCAAGCTTTGAAGGCACATATGAGGTTTTTCATAACCAACAAAATTTTAACAGCGCCCACATGTTTTTTTACACTTTAGTTGACTTGATACGGCCCGCATCGTAACGTGGGCACCGGAACTTAGCTTACATCTTCAGACAGCATATAAATGTATGTGAAACAATTGGTAAACCAGAACAATCCTGATTGTGGATGATATAGCAAAAGTGTGAAACAATTGGTAAACCAGATCAGTCCTGATTGTGGATGATATAGCAAAAGTGTTAACTTACTAAGTCCCAATTTTCCTAGACTTCCTGCTTTCTTTTACATATATCTCAAAGGGCCTACAACATTTTGTTGTATATAATATAGAAAAATTTGAACACTTGGCTCGTAGGCAACCCAGTTATATTCCACAGTACAAATATTTAGAGATTATATGATAATTCGACCCTTGTACATACTTCCTCTCATCATCTAGTATTATTTTGGTTGGGGGGATGTAAATTTATTTTTACATAATCTTTGATTGATGAAAAACAAAATGCAAATTAAGAACATTTTCTTTTTGCTTTTATAGTTCGATCACTAATTCTATGAATTCCGTGTCTATTTTCTGATAAATTAATGTGCTCCTATAACATGCTTGAGACATGAATCTTGCACGCAAATAATGCAGAATGTAATGAGGAAGTACCTTGTATGCTCGCTGTGATGTTGTCCTCTGCAACCGCTGAACAAAATGACAGTATTTTCCAGATTTCACCAAAGGACAGCTCCCATCATGAGAACACTGCATCAAGTTGCTATTAGGCAAACAAAGAAAAAGGGAAAAAATGAAAAGGCGGCTCCATAAGTTGACCTCACAAGAAAGAAAACTAGGAGGAAAGCCATTATGATACTTACAGGAGCAATTACAAATGCACCACCTTTGTAGGGCACCAAATCCTTACAAGGTTCATTGATTTTCCCTTCAGCTTTACCACATTTCTGAAAATTCATTGATATAATTGTTTAAATGAATTACATGAGCATGACAACAAAGTGCAAACATAATAAGAAACACAATATATTCATCTGAGATTTATTAATAGGCACCGTAACACAATTCTTGTGCCAAAGAATGCTCAATAAGAAACAATGAACTGACCCTTTTCTCCATCCATAGTATGTGAGATCGCATCTGTGATATGATACCAAATCCATGTGGCGTACCTGGCTCAACTAAAACCTGCTCCATGCTTAAGTTTTTCAGAAACAAAAAGTAACGCAAAAACAAAAAAAAAATGAAATCCCATTTATAAGTGTGCAATATTCATATTTCACACGTATTTTCCTTTTTTTTTCTCTCCCTCCATGTAGAATAAAAACCAGAAAGACATGACTAGTCATGTAAAATAACCAGTAAATCCTCAGATTCACATTATGCTGAGACATGAATATCAATAACAAGCAAAAAATCACATACCAAAACATCCCCCGTAAGTTCCCAAAGCTGGCGCACTATAGTAATTCGGTCCTTCAATGATGGTATCTCCCCCAGAACATAGGACTTCATAGCAACAGACATATAGGAGTAGTTATTACCAATTAAAGATCAAATAAAGTGAAACTTACATAAGCTTCGAAGTTGAGGCAACACCACATAAAGTAGAACATGTTACACAACACCAAAAGTAAAGCACTTATGGGCAGTTAACACTAACAAGCTAAGAGTCATCGGGAAATTCAACTTACAGCAATTACAAGGTCATGTTTCCTCTCGGACTTGCGAATACTTTTACTCAAGTCTTGAAGGCTATTATAGCTATGAATAAGTGGCAAATTCTTCAAATCTAAACAATCAATATAATGTAGTAGCCTCAGAATTTATCTTAACCACCAAAATCTAAAACAAACAAAAATTTAAAATGTCCTAAAGACTTGAAAAAATTAGTCAGCAAATTACCTTGTATAAGACTTCTACCGGCACGCTGCATAGACTGTGATGGTTCCACTAAATTTACCTTCTGTAATGACTTTGGCCACACTTCTCTTATTGCCCTACAAAATTTCACTTAAAACATCAAGAAAACTCAAATTCATCATCAATTCCACAATTGTTTTTTAAACCTCACCGACACTTCCATAATTGCACATCATATTATACCACAATAAAAAGAAGAGCATCTTACCAGAAAGCTGAACCAGTCCCAGCTCCAAAATCCAAAATTTTAGTAGGAGAAAAACCCGGTAACCTTCTCCTAACCTACAAACACGAAAAACCCACAAAAGTTCCAGAAAAATAAATAAATAAATAACAATAAACATACACTAAAGACACAAACTTTTCATCTGGGTTTTAATAATAACACAAGAAATGCTCCTAAGCACACAAAAAAAAATCATTCTACTTACTTCACTGAGGACTCTATAGCAAGCAGAGAAAACAGCAGGCATACGAGAAGCAACATAAGCAATGGTCTCATCATCTCTATAACTAAGTCCAATGTCGCCATAAGAACTCTTAATTTTCCATCTCTTAGACCTCTCCATAGACTTAAATGGATCTTCAACTAGCTCCTTTGAAGTATTAATTGCTAACATCATGTTTTTGTCTTTGATATCGCTGAATGATTCTGATAGTCTTAAAACTTTTTTCTTCATGTGTGGCTCTTCTTGCTCTGCAAATTTTCATCTTTTCAAAAAAATTGAACTATTGTGTACAAAAGTTTCGATCTTTGCAAAAAAAAAAAAGAGCATATACAATTGTTACCTCGGAGGTATTTTTTGATGGCACGACGGAGGCGGACGGGGACGATGAGGCAGCGGTCGGATTGTTTGGTGGCAGAGCGGAGGTTTTCTGCGGTGAAGAGTTTTTTGGTGGTTTCAGGTATTAGGCTTGCCATTTCTTGTGGTGGTGGTGGAGTGGTGGAGGTGGAGTGAATAAGGTAGCTTTCTGGCGTGTGAGATGGAATTTGGGGTTCTAGGGTCGGTTTAGGGTTTTAGGGTATTTAGGCATTCTTGTGATATAGGGAATTATTTGACCCAAAATAAATTGAAGCTCATTTGGGTCAAAATGAAGGGAAATATTGAGCCTAAATGATTTGATCTCAATTGCTACATGGGCCTGTACTTTGGACTTTTTGAAAGATATTTTGAAATGATTTCATTTTCCTTATAAAAATTAAAATTTCAAATATATTTTTGAAATAGAGTAAACTAAATTATTGACATGCATTACACTTGAGTCACATCAAATTTATTTTTTAAAAACATAAAAAATATTAGGTGTTATTAATATATTTTCTAATAAAAAAAAAATTAAATGGTACATGGGTTGAGCCAACATAACATGGTTGATTTGAAAGATCCAAAGCTAGATGAGTGATACAAAATAAAAACATAATTTTTTTTTTAAAAAATCAAAATCCTATCTTCTTTCTAAATAATAAAATGAAAACATATTGGATTGATAGAAGTAAACTTAGATTAATTTGTCAAATTTATTATTCAAGTCATGAAACCATGATAGCATCATAGAAAGAAAATCAAAATATGTTCTCATGCATTGCACTGCGAGTCAAATCAATTTTTTTTAAAACATAAAAAAATATTCAGACATTATTAATATGTTTTCTAGAAAAAAAAAATTTGTATAGGGGTTGACCTAATATAACATGGTTGACTTGACAGGTTCAAGAATAACCTAGATGATTGATACAAAATAAAAATATAATTTGATTAAAACAATCGAGATAATATCTTTTTTTTAATAATGAGATGACAACATATTGAATCGATCCAAATCAACCAGGGTTAATTTGTCAAATTCATAATCATAGTAATTAAATTGTGATAGCCTCATTTAAAGAAAATCAAAATAAATTATGAATCTTAATTTTCAATCAAACCAGTATTATGAAATTAAAAAAATAATAATTAAAAAATGACTTGCGTCAACCTGAATTAACCTGCCAAACTCATGACTCGGGTCATGAGACCAGGATAACATCATAGAAAACAAATAAAAAAAATATTGATCTTTAACTCCCGGTCAACTTAATATTAAAAGATAAATAAAAATAAAATTAATTAAAAAAAACATATAAATATAACTGGAATCAACTCTTATCAATCCACCAAACTGATAATATATATAACAAAACAAATTACTACATGGAATTCTAGAAGTCTAGAAGCTAGGGTTTCTAGGATTGCTAGTTAATGTTTCATGTGATGTGTCATGCATCTTACAAGGCCTAAGGCTATCTCTCCTTTTGTTACGAGCAGACAACCTTAACTATTAACTATTTACTTGGCTTGTTAATGGGATCTGTTTTCAAATTTCAAGTGCAAACATCGATCTTATATGTTTTTATGCCTCTAGATAACATCTTTTTGTGATGTGTCAATTACATCCCTTATACGTATTTGTGCTTATAAATGTTGATTTTATGTTCGTAAATTAAGATATGGTGTTATGAGTCATGACTCCAGGGAAAGGCAGCATGTGCTGGAATTTCCCTTTTCCTTCTTACCCTTTCTATTTGTTTCTGTATTTTTAAAAAAATTAATTTTTTTTAATTTTTTATTTGTTTTAATTTTTTTTTGTGATTTTAGATCATTTTGATGTACTGATATCAAAAATAATTTTTAAAAAATAAAAAAAATATTATTTTAATATATTTTCAAGTGAAAAATACTTTGAAAAGTAATATAATTTTTAAAAATCAACCCATATAGAACATTTTTTATTGCCCACTTATTCTTTCTTTATTATCTTTTTTTTTTTAGAGGAAAATCGACTTGCATTGTACTATATTACTGAGCTTTATATAAATAATCTGTAATTATGGTTTCCAGTCATTTTCATTTGCAATAAATCCCATTTACACACTAATTAATGATACCAAATTTTATAATCATGAGATATCAGCTAACAAAAACCTAAACCCCGTGGAAAAAGTATAATAAAAATGCCTCAATTCAATATGAATTGGAATAATGAAACTACTATCATGTCATTCTAAAAAAACCTTAATTGTCTATTAGGAGTAATAGGGTTTTTTCACATGATTCATTGGGTATTATAAAATTTATCGGAGACAACTTGATTTTTTCATATTTTTTTACATATTATAATTACTTAATTGCCTATAAAAAGCAAAAAAAATTACTTAACTTAGATCTATGGGATTTCTTGAAATTTCACTTTTCACAACACAATTAAATGACCGTATTATCTTTAAAATAAAAAAAAAATTAGCTCATCCCATGGGCTTATTTATACTTTCATTCTATTTTGTTTTGTGATAACCATGTGGCCTGAGGGGTAATATGATATTTTAATAAATATATAAAAAAGTGGTTTTCACGTGCGTTGAACGTGCCAACAAGTAAGTTGTCTCATCGTGTTAAAGCGATGCATGTAGCGGTTTAGATTGGGCAGAAAAGGCCTTGCTTGGTATCTTTTGAATTATCATGATGAGGTTTACCTTTTTAAGCGGCGCTAATGGTGTAATTCCCTCGAGTTAGGTACTTGTTAGCTTCCTTATTTTCTTTTCTCTTTCCTCCTCTATTTTCATGCCTAGCCTCCCAAAATTTCACAGCAACCTTTCAATGTTTTTTTCCTTCAAACTTTGTCCCTAATCTTTCAATTGATATTTTTTTTATTTGAATTAATATATATATAATTGAAATTTATTTTTAATTTCATTTCATTAACCTTCAATTTTCTTTATATGTCATATTTGGTTCTCATTCTTTTTATTGTAATTTATTTTATTTGAGATCATTTTTAAAATTGATTTTTTTTACGATTTCATCCTCTATTTTTTATTGTTGTTTTTTTTTACTTTGGCAATTTTTTTAAAAAAATTTGTGTAATATTTCAACATTAAAT
>Ga0307507_10011504_pt1 | contig 11148 bp, 7 predicted proteins | sample 7_EM_MG_FD_207223 | JGI IMG/M metagenome (GOLD analysis project Ga0307507, IMG submission 207223) | Populus trichocarpa ectomycorrhiza microbial communities from riparian zone in the Pacific Northwest, United States - 7_EM | ecosystem: Host-associated > Plants > Roots > Unclassified | place... | reverse complement strand
AAATGGAAAGTTGTAGAGAGCAAGGTAGAGAGAGAGATTTAACCAAATAGGGAAGAGTGTGAGATGTGAGTGGTAATGTTAATACTTGTAGTTGGGAGTGGTATGACAGGTAATGAAAGATTGTCTAAAAAAAGACGGTGTACTCGTATAGTGAAAAGAGAAGGCTGATATGATAGTAAAGGAAGAGAGAAGGAAGATGGAGAGTGGAGATTAAATGATTTTGAGGGAGAAAGGTTACCCTGTGTGTGTGGGTATCATGGTAGGGGCAGTCACATTTCTGGGCTGGGATACCTCTATCAGATGATCAGTGATTTATCAGATTGTCAGATCGTACTTTTTGATAAGCATGTACAGTACATATAGATTTATTATATCAAGATATTATTTAATACTTGATATATTTTATGTAAGGTTTCAAGACTACTGTTTTGGAGTCTTTATAGTTATTGTTTACAAGCCTCCGGTTAGCCTGACAAGTGTATTTAAGACCTGCTATTCTCCGGACTTAGAGAAAGCAGACTTCGACAGACAGAGTTTGCAATATACTTGGTTGAACAGTTACTTCTTCAGTTCGCTTCGAGAATTCTGACAAAACATACCTAGCTATTAGAAACCACTTGGTAGTTGTAATATAGTGAGATGTGTATTACAACAACTTAATCTAAGTCTCTGGTACTTAGTCTTGTTAGATACAGCTCTTTGGTATAGAAATAGTATCGTCACCTTAGCGATTCCTGCCACCACCCAGGAGGTGGTTACAGGAAACCTTTACAAGTTTTCTTTAACTCTCACTGTATCATTATGTTGTTTCAAATAATCTGAGATTTGTTAACCAAATTTCCAAGGCATAAGTATTATGCCTAATGTATTATGCCATCTAGACCTGGGGGCAGGAATGATGAGGGAGTAGGACTCCACATATTGTCGCATATTGCTCAACAAACTTATGGCTTTCAAGTTTGCTACTGTCCATTTCCTTCACCTCCTGTTCATCAGTACTGCAAGGTGCTCTGGATGTTCTGTTTGATATAATTATTGAGGAGAACGTTATTTGGAAAATAACGACAAGTAAGGATGCAAAAAGTAAACTCGGAGATGAACTAGGGCATAATTTGGATGTAGAGTAAAACTAAATACAGAGTTTATTCTCCTCTGCTGTAGTGCATCTAAATGATGTGGGGAAGATAGCAGAAAATATGAGTATTTGGCATGCATCAGTTTTAAGGTAATTTGAAAAAAAAATGAAAAAAAACTATAATATAATAATACTAGATGATTCAGCTATCGTCCTGACTCCCTAAGCCATGTGGATTATCTCTAAATTCATTAAACATTTATACCTCAACTTTCTAACACTGTTTTCAACCTAAATGCTGTGTTAGTAACTTTGAATACTCTTACTAGCTCCTGGGAAGTTGGGTCTATAGTGACTTATGCCAAGAACCTTAAAGCTATCTTGCAACGCACCAAAAGTATTTTAATAAAACACACCCTATAACGACAGAAACTAACTTCATTTTCACAAAGAATATAAAGGAGATATATGGACTACCTTTGTCAAAAATGGTGGCGAAGCAGCTAGAAATGAGACCTATGATGGATCTATTATCATACTAGTATCCAGATTAATACCTAGCAACCAGTACTTCTAGTTGTTCAGTTGGACAGCTGCGATCATCAGGCTAGATGAGATAATGCCAAGGGGATCTGGAAAACAAGAATGAGTACTAGGGTTGTCAGACAGTTGTCCACTACCATTTGACTATAGTAGTAGAGGTAACATTGTTGCTCGATTTTTGAGTGTTAGTCTTTTCCCCTTGTTGAAAAAGTGAGTTGAAAAAGAGAGATGTTTTATATAAGTCCCTTCTGCTTGCTCTCTTCCTAAAACAACAGGCAGAGTTGAATGCTTAGCTAATTATGGACGTTTAATTCTTCAGTGTTTACACTTGACTTTTATTCATTCAATCCAGACAGATTATTCTATGTTTTTACTACAAGCAGAGGAACTGTCTTTAAATAAAATTATTCCATGGATTTTCATATTGAGTATAGCTCTTCCATGAAATCCTATTGCAGCCACTGCAAGCTATGGATATTGGTGAGTAATAATAGAAGGAGCAATCCAATTCTAATTATTGTAACAGAGAAAATGCTAGAGCTGTATGCTGAACTGTAATTTTCTTCTGGGACCCGATCGACTGTGTAAGTAGTATGAATAATAATGGACAGAGCAATTCAATTCTCATTATTGAGACAAAGAGAATACGCAAGCTTTATATTAAACTTTGTTCTAATTCTAAGAAATTATTCACGGTGTGAGTAGTATTGATAATATTGTCCATAAATAAAAATAACTACATATTAACCATTGATTGTAACTCCACCCACCACACACTCTGGTACTTTCAACACTGACTAAAAAGCTTTCTCTGGCTCAAATTGTAATTTCTATAGATTAGTCTTCGGACAAAGGAAGCAAAGAGGCATCCTCTCGTATAAGATTTGTGGAATCATGCGACTCGTGCCTCTTGCATTATTGAGCTTCATTGGGACAGAATTTTTATTGTCATTTGTTTACCCCAAGAAAACAAAATTATACAAGAGTATCATAAAAGCCCTTAGAAGCCAAAGTAGGATTAACACGCCCCTCCTCAGCTATATTCCCAGTCTCACTTGTCATTTCCGGGGTTGCAGTATCTCCGAATTTCCCTATATGCTTAGTTTAATTAGCCCATTGCAGCAAAGAATCCAACAGTCATTTTTATATTGGGACTGAAGTGGGTCAGAATAATATTTTTCACTAATGTTGGAACACTGTGTAATTGGCTTATGAGACCTCCAACTCTGCACTCTTTATCCTGCTGAGTTGCCTGATTTAGCACTAGCCTTCTTCCTGAGAGTATTGATAACAGCTTGTAAGTTTAAGCCATGATACGTTCGTCTTCTAATTTCTACTAGATTTGCTTATACTGGTCAAATAATAGATATTTGGCCTACCTCGAGGCAATATGAGAATCTCTCAATAGGGGTAAGGTTAAGCAGTCGCCGGCAGGGCAGAGTGGCGATTGATAGATTGGCGAAGCAACCGGCTCCTAGCGGGATGGTGGGACTTGATAGGGAAAGCGATACTTTCTCTATACCACAGTGTGGTATCTAAAGAGATTAAATACTGGAGGCTTAGACCAGGTTGTTGTTACAACCTTCCCACTATATCACAACTAGCAAGTAGTTCAAGTTTCTAATAGCTAAGTGTGTTTGGTCTTGATGGATTCTCGAACCGAGTTTAAGAAGTAACTGTTCAACTAAGTATATTGAAAACTCTGTCGAAGTCCTCTCTCTCTAAGTCCAGAGGGGGGCAGCTCTTTTAATATACCTCTCAGGCTATTCATAGCTTTAATAAAACAATTACCATAAGGCACCACAATGGTAGCCTTGAAACATTACCTAAAACATATCAGATATCAACTAATAGCCTGAGACCAAATATAAAACATACTGAGTATCAAAAGATACTCGAAACCAGACATTAAACATTGTGAATCTCAAATGATACTCGAAATCAAACTAGTAACCTGTACTGGTTAAAGGTCAGCTATAGGCGTCTTCTAGAGATAATTTGCAAGAACTGTGACAAGGGAATAACTTATGCAAACTGTAGATATCTTTCGCAAGTTACTAATCTGTACTTACTAGTAGCTATCTATGGTGACTTTCTGACCATGAAATGTTTTTCACAGGAAAGATAATCTTGCTTGACAACTAGAAACAAAGGAAAGAATAAATAAACATTGACAAAGGGAAAGAACAAGAAATGATTTATAGAGGAAAGAATCAGATGAGATTGACAACGGAAAAAATAAGAAATTGGATAAAGGAAAGAAACAAGAAATGATTTATAAAGGGAAGAGTAAGAGATAATGAATAAAGGAAAGTTTAAAAGGAAAGATATGAAGAGAGAAAAAGAGAAATCATTTTTCAATAATGGATAGAGGAAAAAATAGGTGGAACAGAAAGAACAAAAAAAAAGGAAACAAATGAATGACTGAGAAATTAACAACGGGAAAAGAAAAAAGTGATTGATAGCAGTAACCACTGAGGTTGGTGTTTCCATAACCAGCAATCACCTGCTAGGAATCTCTCATCAGTGTTCTACTTTAGATTTTGATACATATGGAAAAGCAATTGCTTGAATCTCATAATCAGTGATCACTAATTGAAACTGTCAGATTGCGAGTGGTTGTGTTGGTGATTTAATTTTACTTGCGTTGGGTACGGTTTGTACTATATAGGAGTCTTGTCAAAGCTCTACCAGGATAACATACACAATATGAATATTCTTAATTGATGTGGTGAAAGCTTGGCATAGGTCTTCCATTCCTTAAACCCGAATTTGGTAACTTTTCTCTTCTGTAATTTCGAGAAGGATTAATGTGTCCGCACAAATGCATATTAGGGTATCCAAGGAACTATGATTGCTACCAGATATAATAAAATATTTCCTATTTGGCATGATTGCTTGATAGTGGGGATTGAAAACTTGATGCTGTACCACTAGTAAAATAATAGCTAGCATCCGATTTAAAATAATCAGTATCGAGGATGAGTGGTTTTAGTAGTTGTCGGTTTTCAGCGAGTTCAGGAAGCCTGTTAGCAATAAATCTGCCACCTGATTGAAACAAATACTGTCCAAAGGCTTTAAAAACTGATTTAGTGGTAAGTGAGGGTAGTGATTTGCAGAATGGATGCTGGTGAACTTTGAAGCACCTGTATGGTACATACTGGAGTACAATTTGTAGGAATCAGTTGGCAATCCATCTTGTATTGATGCAAGCATCATATTCAGTACCTAGTGACATGAGATTTCTGATTAGACACTTGTAGAGGATCACCTTCTATAGACAGTTGTGATGTTTGAAAAGTTGGGGTTGGTAATAAATGCCTCAATCGCATGGCTAAAAGCAGCAATATAGACTTCTCTGCTATCATGGAAATTTTCCTTATAATGTATGGTAATAGACCATAGGTATACCGTAACAGTGGGGCCCAAACACATATATGTGGTATAAAGGCGGACAATTTCAGTCTCAGTTATTAGCTCCTCTAGTTCCCTTGGTAACCTACAATTAAATCCCTTAGTTAGTAGCTATCTTTCTCCAATAGAGCATTTCAAAAATGGTCAGACGTATAGGTAGCAAAAACTTGACTGGAAAACCAGTTTCACATATGGTGAACCTCCGCAACACGATACAGTCTCCATTGATTGGAAGCAAACACAACTTGCAATGAAGCTTCCAAGATAATAAACCCAGAATGAATCATGAGTCTCTACCTTCAATCCGCAATTGCAGTATTAGTAAGAATCCAAAGTTTGCTTTTTGTGGTTTCATCCATGTTCAAGAGGAATACAGAATCAACTAGCAGCCTTTTCTGGTTCTTATCAAACAAGTAACAATGAAAATCATTCCAACGAGGGATGGTCAGTTCCTCTTGTATCAGGCGCTTTATAACAAGATAACTGAGAAACATTGTTTTTCCTATTTTTCAATGTATTCAGTATTGAAGATTGAGAATGTGATAACAGACACCAGGTTTACTTACCACAACCCTGGTGTCCAGTCACTAGATAGTCACACGAAATACACTTCCTGGATTTTTCTTGCTTCATAGTTGTCTTTTCTCTACCGACTTAATTTTGTGTCTGATTTGGAGCTATTCTGCCCTTACCAGAATTATACACTTTCCTATTGGCATCTGTGACTTGACTTTCTGAATGACCACCAGCTGCTTTCCAATTACTCTCAGACCTGGTCCAGGGAAATTTGTTTCGTCAGTATCTTGTTCTAGTACTGCTGCTCACTCCCCAGCTGGATTCCAATGTTCTGTCTGGAAAATATGCTCGGTTGAATATTGTATAACTTGAGAGGACTTCCCCCAAAGCTCTTGACGGAGCTTTTCCATCGTGCCGATAGGTGAAAAGTGCCTCAGTGGATTAAACTTGGATTTGGTGAAAAATCTGAAAGATTTTCAAATTAGCTTCTAAGTTCCAATAATTACTTATTCTTCAGAGTATATATATGTTAATAGGTTAAGAGACTCTGATAAGAGTAATTTGATCAGAAGAGTTGATAGTATAGATTTCAAGTTAGTAGAAGAATGATGAAAACATGTTAGGAGAAGTTGTATATGTAGATGTGGTAGGCAGGATCTCTCAAGACAATTTTCCCTACACAGAAATCAAGAGATTTGGTGAAAGCCCATCAGCAAGAAAAATCAGTTTATACCCTGTGCATTCTATGCTTCTGAAGGTATCTGAAGAGGCGAATTAGGGATAAAATTTTAAAAATCATATACTGCCAAAATGGCTTAGTTGAGTAAATAGAAACACCTTCAATGAGTTTATATTTAAAAAATGAAGATAATCAGACATAATTAACATGTCCATTTTTGTCTAAAAATAATTTCACAAGTTAACAGGATGCCTGTGAATGCCTTAGGATCACACCAGATGCCTTCCAATGCACCACAGACTCTTCCTACCGCAAATTCAAGTTCTGGATGGAAAGATTTAATCTTCTGCTAATGCGGTGACTGCTCAACAGACGTTAAGCTAAAATAGCCTACTTGTGGTATACCGCTCCCCAGCTTGCACAGGTTTACTTATCACCCCTAAAGCAAGTGCAATCTTCCTGAGTACTTCAAGAAGCAGGAGTTTGATTCTTTTTCTCTCCAAGAAGCATGAGAGAGTAAAAGACTGGACTTGCAGAAAGGGATCAAGTATCCTTGTCAGCTAGCAAGAGAGACAGCTACCAGTACTAGTAGACTCCAACAGAACACTTAAAGAAGAAGAAAAAAATATAGATTAAAGAAAGAAACAATGCAGCAGTCAAGGCCTGTAAGGATCAAGGTGTTTGGTGCTGTGATTGAGATGAAGATTGTGGTTGTTTTGTGCTACGTTGCTGGCTGTCCCTCTGTAGACTTTTTATTCTATTGAGCTAGCACAAAAATAACAGTCTTGTGAAAAATTTTCACACACCAATGCTCTTTATAATAATCATCTCTCCAACCCTAACTAATCCCAAACCTACTTCTTATTCGGATGATAGGGGTCGACATCCTTCAGGTCAAGTTGTCGCTTCATAACTCATTCGTGTCCTTCGATAGCAGCCCACCCGAGTGGTGTTCGATTATTCTTATCCGGACAATTAGGATCGACATTTTTCCGGCCAAGTAGTAGCTTCACAACCCTTTCGTGTCCCTGTCCTACATATTTCTCCATTGAACTAGGGAAAGCCCACACTACGTCTCTCCCCATGTCTCTCACTATGTGGTCTGCAATTGGGACGATGTGGTCTGAGGTGGGAACGATGTGGTCTGCAATTGATGTGATGTGTAAAGGCTGAGTATTCTTCTGTTTGCATCTTACTTACTTATCCTTCTTATCTGTGGCCGAACAGGGGGTTTATATAAACAACATAAATATTTTCCCTCATCTTCCTCCCTTAAGAGAATCCTTTCGGAGAGGTTCATACAACAATGGAGTTCCGGTCTCCTAGCTTTCCGATCCATTCTCTGCTTTGCTCTCCGGTCATTTCGGGACGTGTATGCAAAAACTCGTATAAGTTATAGCATACACACCAGGTGTACCTATTCCTCCTCTTTGATATGTAATGAGTCACAAAGGAAACTATTAACAAAATACTGACTAGATAGGAAAAGTACAAAGAAAATATTCTTCAGCACAGTGATCGTCGGTGATTTTCAACGATGTGGTCAGGAATCAACAAAGTGTTGTCCCAATGCTAGGTTTGTTCTAGATATTTAGAACAATTCTAATTGCTAATTTGGGTATTTGATGTTCTTTAGAATTCTTATCTCACAATTCCGCCCCCTTTACGACACTGTTTTCCGCAGTTGGTTCAGCTGTTATTGTGGTTCTTTATCACCGCTTTAAGCGTCTTGAGCCTACCCCCCCTCTAAATCTTAATGATATTACCTCGCGCTGTACATAACTGGCCGGCTAGATGATAATTGATAAACTTGATGAGGACTGGGAAATAGGTCGGCCCTGCCTCTTGAGGTTTCTGGAACGATGGTCGATGGGGCCAGTGCCAGGTTCACTGTGGTAGCCTAACTTTAGTATGATACGAGTAAGTGCAGGTAGAAGACTACCCTATGGGTAGGAGTACCAGGAGGGGGGTTTCGGAGATGTTTGTGGAGGGGGCTATGTTCCACTGCTAGGTGGTAGAGGGTCCCCTGCGGGTATGGACCAGATTGGATAGGAGTATACGTGCAGAGTCGGAATGTGGGGGTGAACCGGGGAGGGATAGACTGTGTTGGAAGGGCAGGAAAAGAGGCAGGCTCTTTTAGTTCTCGTTGTTATAGAATTTTTATCAACTCCCTTTACTGCAAGTTACACATAAAATTTTGTGATCCCGCAGTGACTGAATCTACATCCACCCTTTGTGCTAGAGTTTCTTAAAGGAACTGCCTATCATATCGCTCTAGAATTCGCTGACAAGCCAACGGGGGCCGAGCGGCCTAAGGCCCAAGTGGGAAACTACGAGAGTCGATCGAGAGATAGCGCCAGGATATACTATACCTAGATATCTACAGTAGGATATGGCTTATCTAGGGGGTGAAGGGGGGGAAATATAGTAGGAGTTCGAGAGGGGCTAGGTAAATTTAGAGCGGTTGGTGTTTTTCAAGTGCGGATGAGTAAACCGGATGCTAATTCATGCCGGAAACAATACAATCTCAAAAGAGCCACAATATGTGTGTTCGAGTTTATTTGCCGGACATTTATATATCTCCGTCGCGCTCCTGGGCTGCCACCTGCTCTTTCTGAAGCTTTTATTTATTTAAACTACTTCAGGGTGCGGAAAGTGCATGGCTGAGTTTCCACCGTCTCGTGGGGCCCCGGCTCCCATATGTATTTAAGCACTATCACCCACACGTTTAAACAACTTGCGCAATCATGAAGAGCCTTTCCGTCCTATTCACGATCTTTTCGGCTGCGTGGGGTGTTACCGCCGTCCCACCGCCAGGGCCTGATGGGAAGTATACTCTCACTGCTGAGGGTATTCGTGCTCAGGTAAGGTAATCTTGTTCCGATGTCGATTAAATAGGGCTGACAGGGGTTGTGGCAGTTCATCCCATTTGGAGCGGCAATCACGAACCTCTTTGTGGAGGATAAAAATGGAGTTGAAAGGGATATCGTCGTTGGGTTTGACAATGCTACAGACTACCGTAACCTTATATTACCCTACTACTCTCAATGGAAGTACATCTAACGCGAATCTATAGCGCCAAACGCACTCGGGCACTTTGGTGAGATTCCTGGGCGGTACGCGGGTCGCATTGGGAATGCCCAATACACCATCGACGGTGTTACTTATAACACGGAGAAGATTGACGGAAACAATACCCTTCACTCCGGGACTAATGGGTGGGGGTTCAGAACCTTTGAGGTTGTCGCCCTTACCGAGGCTTCTATCACTTTTTATATCCACGATGCTAGCAATTCCTCAATCGGAATGCCCGGGGATGTGGACGGCTATATCACTTACACGTTCACACCCAAGTCCTGGAAAGTGAAGATGACTGCGAATGCTCCTGATCACAAGACTCGTACGCCACACACAGCTTTCTTATCTTCTCTTCTCTACTGCCTGATACTGACTTTAACGACAGCATTGATGTTGACTCAGCACACTTACTGGAACCTCGACGCCTTCAGCAACCCAGCCACCGACCTAATTCTCGACCACTCATACTACATGCCATTTTCCCAACGCCTCCTCGAGCCAGATCCCAACATGCTCCCGACCGGGCAAATTCTCAGCATTCCCGAGGGCGATATCAACGACTTTTGGTCCAAGCCTAAGCTCATCGGCGCGGATAGAAATAACCCACTCTGGAAAGGCAATTGCGGGAGCGGCTGTGAGGGATATAATAACCTCTGGATTGTCGATAAGCCGGGATCCCACGCTGCCGAGCCGGTCGCGACTTTAAGCAGTGACTGGAGTGGAATTAAGGTTGATATCTACACAGACCAAGCTGGAATGCAAGTATATACTTGTAATTGGGTGGGAGGTACTGTAACTCATTTTTTCCCCTGATATTATGATAGCCTAATTTACCGAAATAGATGTAATGCCCATCAAGAAGACGCAAGGAGGTCCCGGAGCAGCAACGAATGGGTTAATGAAACCTAGCGGGTGCGTCGCACTTGAAGCACAAGATTGGTCCGATGGTATTAATCAGTATGTCCAATTTCAACTTCTTCAATTTTACCCTATTACCTGAGCGCTAACCTGGATATCATAGTCCGGAATGGGGAAGAAAACAGATTTACGGCCCCGGGGAGACCTACATATGGGAGGCGACTTATAAGTTTAGCACTTTGGAGGAATAAAAGTCACTGGATTGCTTGGCCATTTCTGCCATGTTGCTCGGAGGGATTGAGTAATTCGAGTGATGTATTGTGATGACGGATGAGTGTAATCGGCCTGTTTGGTATCTGAGGGCACACTGGAACGCTGCTGTATATACATCTCGGAACATGGATGTTTAGAGACGGTATTTTTTGGGAAATTAGACTCGGGAGAGGGGAGAGAATTGATTCTTTGGATCCTCATGCTATTCAGACCGCTTCATCATATTTGTATGATAGTATGCCCAGCATATTGCCGTAATTTTACTCGTGAGCTAGCCCTCATCTCGGAGTTTGTACATACTGGTATGATACCAAATGAAAACTTGGCTCTCCCTGCCCGGTCAGTAATCCCAGTGGCCACCTGCCGGGAACGATTCCGCTTACGATTACGAGTTTAATACTACAATATCCGGAGAAAGAAATCCCGGGGATACCGTAACCTTACAACTTACAGTACTCTAGGGCCAAGCCACCAAGATCTTTCCAAAAGAAGCTCGATTAATCAGATCTCTGGGTCTCTGTAGCTCACGCATAACATGCTCTTTCCCGAACTTTAATTAAACCCCCCGCCTCCCGCTAGGTTGGCTCCCAGCACAACGTATTAAGTTAAAGTACGGGGACAAAAAGATTCGTCCGATGGTGGTTTTAGGGCCAAATTTACCATTTTCAACCGGACAATTCCCAACACTGTGTGAATGGATACACTTCAAAAA
>Ga0307507_10011503_pt1 | contig 11148 bp, 2 predicted proteins | sample 7_EM_MG_FD_207223 | JGI IMG/M metagenome (GOLD analysis project Ga0307507, IMG submission 207223) | Populus trichocarpa ectomycorrhiza microbial communities from riparian zone in the Pacific Northwest, United States - 7_EM | ecosystem: Host-associated > Plants > Roots > Unclassified | place... | reverse complement strand
ATTATAGTAGTAATCCTAAGCAAGTCCCTTTAGCATAGTTAGGAATGCAGTTATATAGCCTTTAGGAGGTAGACTAGCTCTCTTACAGATATTATAGAAGATAGTTAACTTAAAGTTAAAGCTATTATTTACTCCATCGTACTTCTAGTTGTCCATATAGATCTTGGCGATAATAGCTGCCTCTTTGCTATATATAGGTAGGTGCATAGCAGGGTCGGTATTAGCAGTACTAGGGTAAAAATACTGGGCAGAAGGAGCACTAGGTAGGGTAGGAGCGGTTACTAGAGGGAGGATAGAGGTAGTTGCTATAGGTAATAATTACTAGTTCTGCGTCTATAGGAGTTAAGTAAGGAGGGTAAGTAGTTAATCCTAGGTAGAGGTAGGTACAGCTTGCTGTTAGGTGGCAGTTAGTGCAGTTTACTGGGGTATAAATACTACAGCTAGTTAGGGTGTCGTAGGGGTAGGTATTTATATTTTAGGTATTATAGCTGTAGCTATAGGCTAAATTGCAGGCGTTAGAGGTAGTGGAGGTAGTTAATAGTTTACAGGCGTTAGTACCGTATGGGAAGGTAGTAGGCTATAGGGGGGGGGTTATAGGAACTAAAGAGGCTATAACTAATAGGGTTATAGCTTAATTTAATATTAAAGCTGTTTGTGTTAAGTTAAGTTGTTTTTATAGTACCACTATAATTATAGGGCTGACTTCCTTAAGAGCTCCTATAATTTCCTTATCTGTCCATTTGTGAGGTTCCTCTTCTATAAGGACATTATATAGAACCTTATAAAGTGGGTATCTATTACTGTGTGTGGCGACATATACTCCTCTTTGGAGTAGGTAAGTATAGAGCTTTACTCTAGTAACAGAGCGTATCTTTCTAAAGTCCTTAATAGTAAAGCCTTTAAATTCTTCTTAGAATAGCAACTGTAGTATATAATCTGTAAAGTTCTTATATATATACTTATAGATTTTTGTTTCTATATATTCTCCTAGGTCTTCCTCTAAGGTAGTTGCTATATCAATCCTATAACCATATCTGGCGATTCTCTCCTTCTATTTAGGATCCATCTTATTGTGTAAAGTAGTATACTAGTCCTTGTGTATGTTTAGTTTAAGGTTAAGGTCAAGGTCAAGGTTAAGGTTGAGGTCGTTAAGGTAAGGGTGTCAAGGTAAGGGTGTCAAGGTAAGGGTGTTTTGGGTATATACGTCCTTTACAGCCGTCAGGCCTGTAAAGTTCTTAGCAAGATTACTATTCTCTTAGCGATCTATTGTATTGGCTGTAAGGCCAGTACAAATTCTCTTAAGCTTAAGGGAGGTCGCAATCTTCTTTAAGTAAAAATACAATTCTCTAGGCGATCTAACGCGTCAGCAGTTAAGCTGATACGTGGTCTTGAGCTTTAAGGGTAGTATAGCTTTCTCCTTTAACTGGAATAGACAAGGCTAGGCGATCTATATACTATTTCTAGTACGGTTCTCAAGCTCTAGCTTATTGCGTATTTCCTAATCTATACGTCTACTAATTAGTGTCGGTATACTCGCTTTATTAACGTGCACGAATATTACTTATAGTGGTACGTATGCGGTGTTAAAGTTGGTAGTTGATTGTTGTCTAGAAGTAAGGGGTTGCTCTAAGGTTAGGTTAGCTAGCCTCGCTTTGTGGTCTCATAACCACGTTATATAACTAACATTCCGACAGATATCTTAATTAACTTTATTGTTAATCTCCCTAAAAGTAAAGGCTGTATAAATATTATGGTAGTTATAGACCAACTATTTAAGATAAAACACTTAATCGCCTACCCTAATATATTAGCACCTGCCGTTACCCAACTATTCCTAGATTATATATAGAAACTCTATAAACTTCCTAAAACAATTGTCTCCAATAGAGGCCGCTAGTTTATTTTAGCGTTTTAGAAAGAACTAACTACCCAACTCTATATTAAAGTACTATTGTCTATGGCATATTACCTAGAAACGGATGGTTAAACGGAATATGCAAATACTATAATAGAATAGTATATTCGGATATACACGTTATATCTATAGGATAACTGGATGGACTGGCTTATATTTACCGAGTTTACTACAAATAACTCTATTTTAGAAACTATAAAGGTCTCCTTATTCCTAGCTAATTACAGCCAGCACCCACAAATGGGGTTTAAACCCTTTAGTAATGTTCCTTATCTAGCTTATTAGGCCTTATAAGTTACAGAAGCAAATAAATTTATAAAGAAGATAGAAGAACTATAGGAGTTTCTTACTAATAAAATGATATAGGCCTAGTCTATTTATAAAGCTATAGTAAATAAGAACTAAACTCTAGTACTAGCTTACTAAATTAGTAACTTTATCTAGCTAGACGCAAGAAATCTGAATATAAAACAACCTACTAAGAAACTTAATTGGAAGAACGCTGGCCCTTATAAGGTTAAAAAAGTTGTCTCTTCTTATGCCTACTAACTAAAGCTTCTTAATACGGTTAAAATCCACCCCATATTCTATATATTAGTCCTCTGCCCTGTCGCCCCTATATTAAACGCCCTGCCTAGATAGATCTAAGACCCTCCCCCACTAGTTAAAGTGGATGGTAAGGATAAGTACCTTATTAAAAGAGTTAATAACATTAAGTATAATAAACGGAAACGTAAATATATATACCTTATAAAATGGAGAGGTTTTACTAAACCCTTATAGGAACCTGCCGACTCTATAGGACTTATATAAACCGCAGAAGACTTTTATAAACTTTACTTAGAACTACTATAGCCCCATATTACAAATGCTCGAGTTTAAAGGGGGGGTACTATTATAGGACACCCCTATAATACCTTATACACGTTTACCTGTTTCTACTAACTGAACAACCGGAGACTAACTACGAGATAGCAATCTAATAGTAATCTACCGTATTCCGCCGCAATCTGCCGTCTCTACTATTAGAGTTACTAATTGGCAACTTTAAGGACCTCTAACTACCAAATTCTACTAAATTCTACTAGAACTGCCACCTAAGCTCTACCCTACCTATATATAGCATAGTATCCGTTAACCTAGCAACTAAGCGAATATTATATACCCTTTTTCCCCTGTTTCCTACTTTCCTTTCCTTATGCAACGTCTTAACTTTATTACGCAGTTTATATACATAGCTTAATAATATCTACTTCGCTATATATTATTACCACTTATACTTGCTCCGTGACACTGTCTAAATTTGCTATAATATACTAACGAATTAATAAGGATCTTTAATATAATAAATAAACTTATTCCCTAAAGTTAACTATACCTTGCGTTTAAAATACCCTAAAACGCGATCCGTCTCCAAAACCCAAAACCCTTATATATAACCCTATAGACCTCAATGCCGCTTGATTCTATATACCCTTAGGAACTAACAAATAAAGAACTTAAGCCACAAATAGAGAATACTTTAGATGCGGTAAAAAAGGATATATTTAAAAGCATTACTGAACTCACCCCTTTAAAAAGGTCTGCTGTAGCTCCTCTTATTTCTTAAATTATACCCATTTCTTAAGCCGTACTTATTCCTTAAATCGTACCCGCTCTATAAATTATACTTAAACGCTACAAAGTATCTCGCCCTTGGTTAATTTAGAAAACAAATCATCCTAAGGCCAAGTCATGCCTTAGGATAAAAAGTGGAAGAGTATAAGTGTCTAGGCTCTTCTAGCGCTAATATATAACACAACTCCCTTAATATACTTAGCGAAATTTAAATACTTAGAAAATAGAAGGAAGTATGAATTCTTATAGATAGCGGAGCCACTAGTATAGGCTTTATTAATATAAACTATATAAAAACTTAACGCCTAGATTTAAAGAAACTTAACGAGCCCTAAGGCCTATAAGGCTTTAATAGCAAACCCTTAATACATGGCGAAATAACGTACTACGCCCTAGTAAAAATGCGGATAGGTAAATACCTTAAATATATCTCCCTGTTTGTAACACCTTTAAAGTAATACAAAGTTATACTTAGACACGGATAGCTAAAACAATACAACCCTTTAATTAGCTGGGTTAAAAAAATACTAAAGTTCCGTATAACTTACTACTAAAGTTATTACTTAAAAAACCATTTGCCCTATAAATATACACACGACTATTCGAATTTAATATAATATAAATTACCCTTGCCACGAACCTTAAGCCAATACAATAAATCTACGACTGCTAATTGTAACAAAGAATGTGAAGATGTTTTATTAAAACCTCTTAAAATTTGGATAATACAAGCCGCACCCTTTATTTTGTTAGCAAAAAGATGAGATTATAAAATCTTTACTATAACTATGGAAGACATTAAGAAAGCACTAGAACTAAAATAGTATATTAATCCTTAACCTCTTATACCTAAAGAGTACCACGACCTAATCGACGAGTTTAAAAGACAATTTATAGACCAACTAGCCCCGCACTAAGATAAGCATGATTTTAAGATAGAACTTAAGCTGGGTATAACACTAAAGTTCGGTCCGCTATACGGTATATTACGGGAAGAATTGCTTATGATGTGATAATACCTTAATAAGCATTTAGAAAAAGGATTTATTCGCCCTAGTTAATCTCTATTTACCTTACCCGTACTATTTATTAAAAAGCTAGGAGGAGGCTTAAGATTCTATGTTAATTATTAAGCTCTAAATATAATCATAATTTGAAACTAATATCCAATTCCCCTGATTTAAGAGACGCTCAACTATTTAGTAAAGGCACGGTACTTTACGAAGCTTGATATAGTTGCAGCCTTTAATAAAATCCGTATATAAGAAGGAGATAAGAAGTATATAGCTTTTTGTATATAATAGGAACTCTTTAAATACCTAGTAATGCTGTTTAGCGTAAAGAACGGTCCCAGTATGTTTTAGCAATACGTTAATAATACGCTTCGTAAATTCTTTAATATATTTATTACCGCGTATATTAATAATATCTTAATCTACTTATCCTCGCTTTCCAAATATTGGAAACACGTTAGAATAGTCCTTAAACGCCTACAAGATACAGGCCTATAATGCGACATTAAGAAAAGCAAGTTCCACGCGTCTAAGGTTATATACTTAGGCTTAATAATATCCTGTAACGGAATTAAAATAGACCCTAAAAAAGTCGCTGTAATTGTAAACTGAGAAAGCCCTAGCAATATTAAAGACATTTAAGGATTTCTAGGATTTATAATTTTCTATTAACGATTTATTAACCACTTCTTAAAAACTGCTTAGCCGTTAGTAAACCTAATAAGAAAGAATATAAAATTTAAATGGACTACTAAATGCAAATAAGCTTTTAACAACCTAAAGCATTATTTTATAACTGCTTTAATTCTTGCCCACTTTAACCTTAACCTTAAATGCATTGTGGAAACAGACTCGTCCGATTATACGCTAGGGGGAGTGTTGTCACAATATAATAAGGACGGTAAGCTACGTCTAGTAGCCTTTCTCTCCTGGAAACTCGCCCCTGCTAAATCGAACTATAAGATATACGATAAGGAACTGCTTGTAATTGTTAGATGTTTTAAACAATAGCGTCCTAAGCTTAAAGGATTGTTGTTCCTAATATGTGTATTAACGGACCACAAGAACCTGTAGTACTTTATAACTATAAAGCAATTAACGTAGCACTAAATTCGTTGGGCCAAATACCTCTTATGATTTGACTTTAAGATTATATACTAACTGGGCAAACTTAATCAGAAGCCTAACGAATTAATATAATAATTATAGGACCTACCTGTAAACGCTACGGATAAACGGATTATAAATTAATTATAGATCTTATTGCCTTCTAAACGTTTTAAAAAACTACGTCCTATGTTCCTAGATATGGAACTTAATAGAAATGAATTAGAAGTTAATAAATAGGAAATGGAAATTAACGAGCTAATAGAATACGAATATAAGAACAATATATAGATAATAGATGTAATAAAAGCGATTTAAACAGGAAAATGATAGTATAAGGATATTACACTTACTAAATGCGAAATTTGAAATAACCAATTGTACTACTAATAGAAGATAGTAGTTCCGAATTCCGAACCCTTACAATTTAAGATACTCGAATTTGTATATAACTCCCCTGTAGTAGGGCACCCTGGCCGTGCAAAAACTTATAAAATTGTTTAACGAGCATACTACTAGCCTATAATGCACGACTATATACGAAAATACGTTTGAGCATATAGGATGTGCGTGCGTAGAAAGACCTCTTATATAAAGAAGTAAGGAGTACTTTAACCGCTACTAATTCCAATATAAAGATGGCGCGACATCTTAATTAACTTTATAGTCGACTTGCCTAACAGTAATAGGTTTACGAATATTATGGTAGTTGTTAACCGCCTTATAAAAATGCGACATATAATTCCTATGGACTTAATTAATGCAATATTAGTAGCCGAATGTTTTATTAAGTATGTCTTTAAGCTACACGGACTTCCTAATATAATAGTATCCAACTACGGAAGCTAGTTCGTTTTAGACTTCTGGCAAGCTTTATGCAAACGATTAAGTATTTAAATATAACTCTTAACTGCATTTTATCTAGAGATAGATGGCTAAACTAAAATCGCAAACGCGATTATAGAATAATACTTATAAATATACTGCTCCTACCTGCAAGACGACTAGGAAAAATAGCTGCCTTTAGCTAAGTTTATTATAAATAATACGATAAACATATTAACAGGCATAACGCCGTTCTATGCGACCTACGGACAAGACCCTTAACTCGGATTTAAACTATAACCTAAAATTAATATAACAGGACCCACGATTAAACGGATTTAGTTAATTAACGCGTATAACTTTACTAATTAAATAAAGTAGTTAACGGAACTATTACGGAGTGAATTAATATACGCTTAAACGTTATAGGAATGGCATGTGAATAAAGGATAAGCTCCCGTATAGGACTTTAAGGAAGGTGATATAGCCTACCTAAATACATAAAACCTAAAGACTTAACGGCCCTTAAAGAAACTTAATTAGAAGTTTATAGGCCTGTACTAAATTAAAAAGAAACTAAGCCCGTACGCCTATAAGCTTAAACTGCCAACTGAGATAAAAATACACCCGACGTTTTATATAAGCTTATTGCAACCTTTAAAAGATAATCCTATGACTTACAAAGTGCCGCCGCTACCTCCTATAATTGTTAATAACGGTAACGGTTCTTACTTTATTAACTTAATTAATGATATGCAATAGAAACTATAATCTAAACAATTTAAACTTCTTATTAAGTGGGAAGGATATAAAACACGAACCTAGGAAACCTATAACTAGATTAAGGCCAATACGCCTACCTTAGTAAAAGAGTTCTATAAGGACTATCCTTCGCGGCCTGCTCTGGCTAGATAGACATAATATAAAGGTAAACAACTGCCACCTAATATAAAGACACGAAATATAATAGCAGGAAACTTGAAATTAAAAAAAACTTAAAATACGTTACGACGCTTATAACGCAATAAGTTATAAATTCTTAACTAAATTAAATTGTTTTGGACCTTCGGCTAAAAAGGGGGGGTACTATAACGGGACTAGCCCAGTTATAGTAGGAATGTCTTGATGAAACACTTAATAGATAACTGTATAAAACTGTTTATAAACTATTTGTAACTATCTGCAACTGTCTACAACTGTCTGCAATTATCTGCTGTAATTTACCGTTTTCTACTAAGTTCTGCTAACTCGATCGAATTCCACTAAATTCCACTAACGTAATGGAATTTGGTTGAAACTTATTGAAATCCGTATAGGCTTGTGCCCACGCATCTACTGCTAAGACCCCAAATATTTAGTTACAAGTTTCCTATATTCCTTTCTCTTCTTCACGTAATGTCTTGTTCTCTTTAAGAGCTATATACCCTTAGATTTAGATAGAATTTATATTATTCCTTTAAATCTTCCCTAAAGCCTCTTCGCGCCCTTATAGGGGTGTAGATTAAGTTAATGCTAGTACTCTTATTAATATTAAATATTAAAGATTTTTAGAGTTAAGGTGGTAAAAATAAGGTAAGATATATTAGTAAATAACTCTTAGGCCTCTTTACAATACATACGTATTTAAAATTTATTAGGTAAACTAATAGAAAGTAAAAATTACGAAATATTAAATTAGATCTTGTAGGTTATCACATATAACATTATTAATTTTAATAATTTTTGCAGAGGTTAACCCCTATATACTCTACCCTTAATTAACGCCATGCCTTTCTTATCTATTAATGTAATTAAGGATAATAATATATTCTCCTCTGCTATTTCTAAGCTTAATTCTAATTAATTTACCTACTCTAGCGGTAATAGTAACGCGTTAAGCAACTCTATACTAAATATAACTACCCTAAAGTCGTCTTATAAAAGGCGCTAGTTAGCTACTTCTATATGGCAGCTTGCCCGCAATCCTCCCCCTTATAAAGCTATTTATAACAGCAAGAATTAACTACCTATAACTTTCTTAAATGGCAATTAATATATTATCTATACTGTTAATATTGGCAGAGGCCAAGTAAGTCTTTTTAGGTGTATAGTAAACAATCTTATAGGACTGGATATTACTAGGGAGTACTAATATTAAACGTACAGAGTGCTTAAAGAGCTAGCTACTAAGTAATATCACTATTAGAGGGAGGCTTATAGCGACAAATATAGTATAAGAGGCTTTGGAGGCCTTGGCAGAATCTAGAGAGCAGCTAATATCTACTATACCACGCTAAGGATTATAAAGGTGATGATAGTGGTGAGAGAGTAGTTGCGAGAGAGTAGCTATTTTGAAGCTTTACTAGAGCCTAGGGGTATATAGAGCCTACTTTTAAATAAAACACTATACCAAGACTATACTATATTCAATATTCAATATTTTTTTAATATTTTTAATATTAAATAAATTTTTAATATAATATCAATACGGCTAAATCCTAATATTGAATATTAATAAGAGCACTGAAGCTAATTACCTTAAAGAAACGCTACCACCAGATAATCTTAACAGCAGCTATAGATAGGAAGAGAAGCTCCGCTTTAGTAGTTAAGTAAGTTACTAATTATTATAGGGTTGCCTTTTAGTCAATTAGTCCTCTAAATAGTATAAATAGGTATCTTTAAGAGCTCTGTTTGGTGTCTTTATAGTCCGTAAATATTATATTAGATACTCCGTAAAAGGTAACGTCTTTTTCTTTAGGGTTTCTAAAGTAGATATATGCTCTAAATACTTCGCCAGAGTATTTAATAGCTATAGATTTTGTTCTAAGGTAATAGGTAATAGCTTAGTTTAATGCATTAAGGTGCTTTTAATTTAGATTAGTAAGGAATTTAGCTAGCTTAAAATGCGTCTTAGCAATATTAGGCCTTCTAAATACAGTAAGGTGTATAAGAGAGCCAACCCGTTGCTAATAGGCTAGTATTCTTTAAGGATTTGTCTGCGTCTACTAACCGGACGGAGTTAGTTCTTTGGCAGGAAGTAGTGATTTAGGAAATCTTCCTGGTTAAATATTAAATTAACTGGCTATCTTTTTGATATAAGAATCTTGGCAGAGCTAGAGCTTTCTACTTAGTTAATATTATTCGATTCGGATTCCTAAAAACTACTATAGGTCTCCTAGTGCACGGATCTTATATCAGTGTAGCAGTTTAGCTTTAAATTCTTCCAGTTTTAGAAGGTCCTTTTTGGCAAATAGGACGGTAATATCGTCTATATAAAAGAAGACAATAAGTTATCCATTAGTGTAAAGGCAGTTAGTACCCAAGACAGGCCTTAATCTAAATTTAGCTAGTATATTAGTAAGCTCTTTATACCAAAGTAGTAGTAAGACTTTTAATCTATATAGCGCCATAAGTAGCTTTAGGATATATCCATTTTGATTAAAGCCTTCTAGGTAGTAATAGTAGACTAGCTTGTCTAGTCTTGCATTTATAAATATGTTTATAGCGTCATACTATTAAATCTCTAAATTAAATACGGCTGCTATAGCCATAAGGGCATGGAATATTCGAGCAGCTGGGGTTACTATATAAGTTCTTCCTTAGTAATCTATAGGTCTCCACAGACACACAGTTAAGCCTTTAGCTTTTATAGGTAGCTATTACTGTTAAACTTGTACTTAAAGACCTATTTCAGCGGAAGGATTTAGTTATTAGTTGCTTCTTCCTTTAGGACAGTCTTAAATATCCCTTACCGTTTTAGGTCGTTGTATTCTTTTTCTATAGCCTTTTAAAAGCTAGTAGTTAAAGGGTGCTTTCTTAGCTCTTTAAGATTCCTTAGTTTGGGAGGAAGATTATCCTAATATAGAGACAAGGATCTAGTTTGGCTAATATCCTTTACTAGTCCTATAGCAAATCCAGCATAGTAACCAAATAGGGTAGATAGATTGGCTAGTGCTATTGCATATACTTAATATTAAATTTGTTTGGAACCTTCTAGTAGAATAAGGTTAGTAGAAGGATTAGCTAAGACTTTATTAGCTTATAGAGCTATATTAGTTGCTCTATTAGATAGTTCTGGTAAGCTTAGCTAGGTAGCAATTGTTTTAATTATATTTAAGATATAGTCTTAAGGTCCTCCTAATATGGTATTTATTTCTAGCAGATCTGGAGATACTATTCTACTAGGAGTTAGTAGCTGTTTAATGTCCTTTATAGGAAGCTCTGCCAAATCATTTAATATAGTTGTTTAATCTATATTTAATGTAGGTCTATATAGGATAGATTCGTCCTTAGATTTATATTTAAGAGGTTCTAGTAGACTAATTGTCTAAATAGTGTCTTCCAATACTTCCCTTAGGAGGTAGTTAATATTCTAACCCTTAGGGTTATAGAACAAGGTCTCATTAAATATAACGTCTCTAGTTTAAATAACTTTATAAAGGTTTAGAATCCAGATTTAGTAGATATTAGTTAAATTATAACTAACTAGGTGTCTAATTAATGCATAAGGAGCTAGCTTATCTCCCTTTTTAACTTATTTATTTAGCGTATAGGTCTTATAACCAGGCCTTTTATCAATATTCAATATCAATATAAGGCCGTATTGGAATTGATATTGAAACCAAATTTTATATTGAAACTTTTACTGAATATTGAATCCAAATTACTTATATATAATGTCCCGGCACA
>Ga0307507_10011502_pt1 | contig 11148 bp, 6 predicted proteins | sample 7_EM_MG_FD_207223 | JGI IMG/M metagenome (GOLD analysis project Ga0307507, IMG submission 207223) | Populus trichocarpa ectomycorrhiza microbial communities from riparian zone in the Pacific Northwest, United States - 7_EM | ecosystem: Host-associated > Plants > Roots > Unclassified | place... | reverse complement strand
TCTTAGGAGTATAGTTGTGTATTTAAAGGACCTTAGTCCCTACCGTAGATAGTTCTCTCCTTATAGTAAATCTTAGAATACAATTGGAGTTAATCTATTAGGCAACTACTCCACCAGTTATTATTATATTGTTGTTTTGTTCTTACCTATATACCCAGCCCAATAATAGAACCCACCGTAGTTCCTACTATAAGGTTCTGTTATATAAGTATTATTCTCCTCTAAACTCTATTTAATCTTATATTTTTTAAGATAAATTTAAAGTCTATGTATTAAGCTGTAATATCCTTTTAGGTTTTTAGAAGGACAATATTAATAGAAATAGCTTTTCTTTATACGAGCTTTCTCTTTAGCTATTGCTATATAAGTATGTTTATAAATTAATAAAGACTGTTTTGTTATTATACGTCTAGTTAAGACTAAGCCTATATTAGCCTCAGTTTTAGCGCTTAAAGGAGCAGTAGAAGAAACATTATTTTTGAATAATATATTGCTATTAAGATTATTAGATTAAAGATTACTATTAGTCATATTAGAACTATTATACAATTAAAAGGTGTCTAGATGGTTTAATAATTTTCTATACAGGGGTTCTAAATGCCAAGCTTTATCGGATAAGTATTGGATAAGTATCGGATAATACGGTGTCAGTTAATACTATTATTATCCGATAAGGTATCAGGATAAAAGGTATCGACCGCAAGCCTGTTTGAAAACGGGTGTTCCCGCACGGACCACTTGCTCTGTGGACCCTAACGTTGCAAGGGATAGCCCAGGGGCATACGGGTTTCCTGGCACACACGCATGGCGTAACGGTCTCCGCATATAGATCCCGAGGGTTTGGTACATACGGGTAAACCTATTTGGAGCTACTTTGTGAGATGAAGGCCTCATTGGGTGGTAATAGTAGGAAGTGCGAAAGCACATGGTAGACTTGAGCTGAGGACTGATCAAAAAGATGCCATTTGGGAAGTAGACGCAGCTGTCGAACGGAGCAGTCAAGAAGGAGAACTCTGTCGAATTAATGTAGGCTGTTGAGCCTCAATATATACAGTCAAGTGAAATAGCCGAGACATTCCTAATCTATAGGAAACAGGACGAGGATCGCAATTAGCGCATCGTTCGACAACAGCCAAGAACAACGCTACACCACCCTGGCGCATCCGGCTGAAAGCGCGTGTTGATCATGCTAATCAAAATGGGTAGATTTATACCAAAAAAAACGTTAAAAAAAAAGTTGAAATGGCGCCGTGCGTATTACTTTAAAAGGTATAAACTCTCCGTTTGATCACCAAGATCAACACGCGCTTTCGGCCGGATGCGCCAGGGTGGTGTAGATACTAAAGAGGAAAACTCTGACAGGTGCAGCATGACTGATCACGGGAGGCTCGAAACACCAACAGGCCTTGAGGTGGAGGGGGAAGTCGCTGGCTTGTGGGGGGTCGATGTTCACAGGCTCGCCAGATTGCATCTGCTGCGTAATAATTGGTTCTGGCCCAATGGCTTGAATAAGCATCCCTCTACCCCGCGTCTGACAAGGGTCTCGAAATTATGACCGGCCGCATCAAACGAGGCGAAACCCCGCCGATTGCCGTTCACTCCAACATATTAACGACCTCATACCTACCACCAAGGTCGTCTGCGTTGCACCTCACTTGTTCCTCTACAACAATTCTCAAAAATCAAGCATTCTACAACAACTCAAACACCATGACTGCTCACACAGCCGACGGCAAGAAAAACGGTGATCTCTATCGAGACTACATTGACGACCGTAATGCCAAGTCTCAAGACACTCTCTACTGCACCAGTAACGGCGCCCCATACCCCCATCCTTATGAGACTCAGCGAGTTGGCGAGAACGGCCCACTCTTGCTCCAAGACTTCCACTTAATCGACTTGCTGTCTCACTTCGATAGGGAGAGAATCCCAGAGCGCGTCGTCCATGCCAAGGGCAGTGGAGCTCATGGCTACTACAAGACCACCGATCCTTTGGATGACCTTTGTCTGGCGGACATCTTCCAAGCCGGAAAGAGCTGTCCGATCACCATTCGCTTCTCCACCGTCGGAGGCGAGTCTGGTTCTCACGACTGTGCGCGCGATCCTCGAGGGTTCGCTGTTAAGTTTCGAACTGATGAGGGCAACTGGGACATGGTTGCCAACAACACCCCGGTCTTCTTCCTGAGAGACCCGGCTAAATTCCCACACTTCATTCACACGCAGAAGCGCCATCCCGCCACCAACCTAAGCGGTGCGGACGATTCAACCATGTTTTGGGACTACCTTTCCCAGAACCCTGAGTCGATCCACCAGGTCATGGTCCTCATGGGTGACCGTGGTATTCCCGATGGCTATCGCTTCATGCACGGGTATAGCGGGCACACAATGAAGCTGGTTAATAAGAGTGGCAATTGGGTATACTGCCAGTTCCATATGAAGTCAAAGCAAGGGACTAAGTTCATCACTCAAGCCGACTCAGCCTCCAAATCTCCGGACCATTCTCAGAAGGATCTTTACTATGCCATTGAGAGAGGGGAGTACCCTGGTTGGGATCTCTGTGTCCAGACCATGACCCCGAAGGAGGCTGAGGATTTGTGGGAGAAGGAAAAGACCAACGTCTTTGACTTGACGCATGTATGGCCCCAGAAGCAGTTCCCTCTCCGTAAGGTTGGAGAGTTCTTCCTCAATGAGAACGTGAAGAACTACTTCGCCGAGATTGAACAAGTCACATTCAATCCATCGCACATGGTGCCGGGCATTGAGCCTTCCGCAGACCCTGTTTTACAAAGCCGTCTCTTCTCCTACCCCGACACTCACCGTCACCGCGTTGGCACAAACTACCAACAACTTCCAGCCAATGCACCCCGCGTGCCCTACCGGATGGCGAATTTCCAGCGGGCTGGAAACATGGCTTTCTATAACCAGGGAGCGCGTCCAAACTACCTTTCTTCGATCGATCCAATTTCTTTCAGGAACCGCTCTGTTGACCTCAACAAGACCCACGGTCACTTCACTGGCGAGGCTATTACCTTCCTGTCTGAGATCAGGCCGGAGGATTTCCGGTTCCCGCGCACTCTATGGGAGAAGGTCTTTGATGATGGAGCCAAGGAGCGTTTCATCGGTAATGTGTCTGGTCATATGTCCACCTGCACGGACAAGGAGATTATCAAGCGGCAGATAGGTATCTTCCGTGAGGTTTCCGAAGATCTCGCTTCTCGTCTTGAGAAGGCCACTGGCGTAAAGGGATACCCAGGCATCTCCGGTCTCCGCTTCAACGGTACTCACAACGGCATGGCGAAGGATAAGAGCCTGAGGGCAGCGAACGGTATGACGATCAAGGTGGGATTTAGCGCCACGGACAACAATGGCGCACCTACGAGCGGCACGCACAAGTTTGCGGACGGCGTTTGAGAGAAGCAAAATCAGTTGAGGAACTGAGAAAACTGGATGGAATAGAAGATGCTGAGAGACTGGAAAAATACCATTACAGACTATGACTAGGCACGAGATTTCTGAAGATAGCTTCTACTGAAACTTGAAATAATGTTCAATGAGAATCAATTATACATTCAACTGCTATGAACATGCACCTACATTTACCTCACCGCGATAATCTTGAAGTGCAAAGCTAATCGCAGTCTGATTTGGGAAATGAAGAGTGACGCATCGACGACGAAAATCCTCTTCAAGCCGCAGCGCTTAGCTCATCCGGTCAGATGCCGACCCCCGATGCCAAGGCCGCACTGCACGGTCGTCAAATCATACCTTCTCCGCTTGGGGCCTTCACTTCAACCCATGAAAGCCGCGTCGAAACTCGACAACATCGCCTTCAACACTCACCCTCACTCTCAGAGCCGGACTTTAGTCCAGTTAGCATCATGCTGCGTCTGATCGTGCCTTCCCTTCCTTTGGTCGCTTTCAAGCCCTTCGTGGTGAATCCCGAAGGCCTAAGCCGCCATAAAGGCACCTGTGGTCTTTGTAAGCGACCGTAGCAAAGTACGGCCGCCGGCTAATTCAGGTCGCGCGTGTGCCTCTGCGCCCACCTTGAGACTCGATTGAGATTCTATTGAACCCTCCTGTTCTCTTACTTGCTCTACAGCGATTGCATCCCTCCGGAACGACGACACCACCATCGCAGCTCTCATATCATGCTCCCAGCATCTCAGGACTCACCTATCTGCCGGTCAATCCACCTAACCGTCGTCCTTTGAAGCTTGGAGAAGCTTTTGTCCCGCGAACTCCGCACTGGTCAGTCACTCCTCATCCACGAAGAACCTGACTTCCTCTGGATCAGTTTTCTTGTAATCGCTCAGAAAACTAAAATCAGCGTCGTTTCCCAAGATTTCTCGCCCTACTGCTCATTTTTCACAATGTCGCCGCGTCGCTCATCGCGGGCTCGCACCACGCAGCCACCGCCCAGCGTTCCAGCTCACAGCAACTCCTCGTCCTCAGTGTCATCAGGCCGCACCGACCGAGCCACCAGATCTAATAATAAGCAACCCTCTCCTCAAAAATCGTCAACACCACATTCTCTCTCCTCTGAGGAGGTTGAGGATTTGGCTCGCAACCCACAGAGCGAGCCGCCACAGACTCGGCGCAGGACACGCGAAAAGGACAATGACGAAGACGATTCTACAAAACTCGACGATGAGCTCGACGATGAAATTGGAGAGGAAGAGGAAATAACCAGATGCGTCTGTGGACAGCAAGAATACCCGGGTCCTCCTTCGGATGCCGGCAAGTCCAAAGACGGCCAATTATCTTCTTCGTTAGCTGAGTCTGACATACAAGCCGATGAAGCAGGTGGTTTGTTTATTCAATGCGATATTTGCAAAGTTTGGCAGCACGGTGGATGCGTCGGCATAATGGACGAAGCAGCGAGTCCTGAGGAATACTTTTGCGAAGAGTGCAGGAAGGATCTACACAAACTCATGACAAGTCCTCGAGGGTAAGTGAACCACATCAATTTATCCCATCGAATTATAAAATGGGCCTGAAGGCTGCTCGTCAGACAGGCCGGAACACCTGCCAGCGCCTTCACCATTCAAACTTGAAACCCTCCTGCGAAGTTTCCGTACCCTCAAGAAGTCTTCGGCATTGCAATCTGTAAGATGTTTTGCTTACTTATATACGATTCACAGACAACGGTACTCTCGCTATCTACCCGTCTTCGACCAAAACCACTCCAAAGTCTCGAGAAAGACATCGGTCTCCAAAGACTCTGACAACAAGTCGTCAAAAGATAAAGAGAAGTCTTCAAGGGCCAGTGTAGAGTCGTTCACCAAACGGCGATCCACAATGAACAGTCGGGCAGCTTATGATGAAGATGAGGTGCTGCGGAAAGTACTAGAAGAGAGTAAGAGTGAGGGCGGTGCTGGGACCACAGACAATGGCACTAGAAAAAAGAGAAGCCGTGACGATAGCGAAGAGTGAGTGCACTATTACTTGCTTCTAGAGATTCGACTTGCTATTTTGGCGGAATGATGTAAAGATCTCTATTGATACTGACTTTTGTAGAGTGAAGCAAGAACCGAAGCGACAACGCACCAGATCGAGGTCTCGTACATCTTCCCCCACTATTGAATCCGAGGACGAGGCTCAACCTACGAAGAATAACACAAATAATGGAAGGCAGAAGCCGCGCGGCGCAGCGGCAAGAAGTCAACGCGAGAAGGAACTCCGTGAGCGTGAGAAGGAGCGTGAGAAGGAACGGGCAGAAGCGGCAGGTAGACGAAAGGGGCGAGTAGAACGAAGACGAGCCGATGGTATGCAGAAATCCACGTAATTGTGCGAGATCATCTGACACATGAATTTAGATCTAGATATTGTGGACCAAACGCCCGTTGATGAGAGTGTCATTCAAGCCTCAGCTTCAGAATCAGTACCTCCCGAGACCCCCTCCACTGCACCACAACCAGTACCTACCCACAAAAAGTCTGGCCGGCCGCCACAGAAACGGACTGGAAGGCTGGGTCGTAACCAGTACACACGCGACCTCCCTACACCAACGAATAATGGAGCCTCGCCAGGTCGCCTTAACAACGACAACTCTCCACATTCACCGCAGAGCCATGTCGCGAATGGGACTGGCAACGGACACGAGAGTAGTGATGGAACTGCAGGAGGCAAACATGGTAAAACCAAGAATTGGCGGCTGGAGAAGATGTCATGGAATGATATACGGAGACCAGCTGGGATAATGCAGAATTATATCACACAACGGCAGGTAGAGCTTGCTGGGGAGAAAAGCGCCGTTCCGACAATGCAAGCCATCGCAACGGTCAATGGCAACAGCGGAAGCGGGAAGGATACAAACGAGGAAGACGTGGGCGACGTGGAAAGTTTCAGAAACCTCAGTACACTGCAGATGATGGACGATCTGAGCCGGGAGCTCGTGCATTGGCAGAGAATGGTTGCTGAACAGAGTGAGAAATGAGGGAAGCAACCTATTTTCGGTGAAGCCTTATAACACAACCTAAATGTGGGGTTTACTAGCTAAACTCCTAGCATATGCATTACTCGCGGAAACGCACTTGGACATTTTAGCATGAAACTTGGGATTAATGGAGCACTAGACGGGGAAAGGCGTTTCTGCATGCTGGTTTAGCTTTGAGGAGGTGGGTTTAGGAACCTGGGATACCCTCCGCTTCATATTCGCCGTGACCTGGTATGGATCGGTGGACAATATGGCGATTTCTTAGCTGCATGTCGTCTCATGTATGTAAATGAGTAGCTTTTGGCACCCAGGTTGCCATAGGTAGATTCAAAAAAGTTAGTTGAGAAAACTTAGTTAGGCTACGATTAAACACGTTGTAGTTCTCAGACTCTGTGCGTTGTGATACCGCCTCGCAAGAGCACTTTACGGAGGCTTATGGAATATTTCTCATATGGGATAAATAAACTTTATACTTTTCTTCTATTTTTTGGAATTAGAACAGGCTCAGAAGCTCTTGATTATACCACGCTGTAATTAGGGGACAGATTGCAAGAAGTGCTCCGCCACTAAGACTTGTGGCTAAGCCTAAGCCTAAGCCCTCAATCCCAGATAAACATCTCCTTAATCCCATTCATTACTCCGTGGTCATTTATTTACGGTGGAATTATTTTTAAATTTAATTTGCCTCAACTAGGCCTAACCAGTCCTCAAAACACCATTAGAAGTAACTGTATATTTATACTACTATCTAGAGCGAAGCAACAAATTAGCTGCCGCTCCTAGAAAATACTATTAATATACTTACCCATTCCAGTCTTATATAGAATTTTAGTAATAGCGGCGTAAGTTTCTAAAAGAATAGCGCTTAGGAGACTATACTAAGAATAGATAATAAATATAATAGTACTATTCTTAGGGAGATACTGGTTAAATAAGGTTAGAAACTTGGTATATAGCTTTATATAATAAATATTCTTATTAACGATAGACTTTTGGAGCTCTTGCTATACCTGGCCCAAAAAGACCAAACCAACTAAAAGAACCCTGAAAAACACCCTAATAATCCCCTAAGATGCATGCATCACAGGGGAGGCACAGGTGGAACGACGGTAGTACGCAGTCGCGCGCAACCGCCAGACCTATACCTAACAATAGCCCCCTATAACAATAATAAGGACGGGCGAATACTATATTAGAAAGTGGAAATACCCTAATTAAGAAGGCATCTAATAAAATATAAAGCCTATTAGACGTGTCTAGTTTCTAAAACTATAGGGGAGTATCTATTAGCTATTATAAACTAATACAGCTAGTAGAATAGCTCCAGTTTAATAAACCTTAGGCGCCCCTCTAGTAAACCCTTAATTAAATCCTCTAACGGCTAAACAAAATTAAAGATAGATAAAACCCCCCCCTATAGGCGAACCGCACCTAGGCCGCTATAGCTGTGCTTCTATAGCATAGGGAACCTACCCCCCTAAAGACAATAACTGGGTATATAATTACAATATAACCAAATATAGAAAAGGTAGAGGAATTTAGGGGATAATTAAAAACAGAAGTTCTTATAGAGATTTATAAGGAGGTTTATAACGCCGTTATAGTCTAACACCTTAGGAGTGGAGATATTAGAGTCACCCTAAAGGACCAATAGGCAAAGGAACGGGCTATAAGGGTAGGGGACAGGCTAAAAGAGCGTATTAGCATAAAAGTGCTTTATAAAGATTACCTAGTTAAAGTCCTATTGGTTCCTATAAGCCTTAGGGTAGAAAGGGGATACTAGGCGGACAATATAGCAATTATATAGGAGATAGTAAAACAAATAGAACGCCTTATACTAGAACTTGTAATTACCTAAATCCAATAGCTTTAATAGGAAAATATAAACTAAGTATATAATAAGAATAATAAGAGGATATAAGGGGCGCTAGAGACTTGCTAGGGAAATAATAGATAAATATATAGCTCCCTTATTATCAGCATATATATACCAGGAATGCAAAAACTCTTTATCTAAAAAGGAATAATTATAAATGGCCTTATATATAATACAAGGCTCTATAACCACAGACTATACCTAGAACGATATTATCGCTATATATAATAGGGACACACCCAATCCATATATATAGCACAGGTGTGCTACGGCCACTATATAGGCCCCTATAATATAAGACAATATATAAATTAAGACTAAATAAAATGCGCGAACTGTTACCAAAGCACATATAAAGCGTGGGAGAGAGAAGACTGCATTAAATACAGGAGATGGAAAAAAAGGGCTTAATAGCTGTAGGAATAACTGCACGCTAGGTTATATAAATGGAAACAATAGGTAATAAGCTAGGGGGACGCAGGTGTCTTTCTAGCGTTTCCTACCTTTAATACTAGGGGGCTAAGCCAGCTATCCCAAGCCTTAATAGGCCAAAAGCGACGCTATATAATATTACCAGACTGAATAGGGACATAAGGGATATATAGGATATAAGGGAGAGGACGCCTAGTAAAAAGACCCCTATAGACAGCTATAGCAAGTTTAAGGCCGGGATAATTAAGAATTAGATTTAATATGGTAAATATAATATATATAGCTGGCTTATAAGGGGCATATAGCTAACTAGTAAGAACGGGGGAAGAACCAAAGGTAATAATAGACTCAGATTTAGAAAGGCTAGTAGAAATATAAAATATAGGAATAGAAAGCTCTATATAAAATAAGTAGTGTCTAGGGAGTAAATATAGGAGACGGAAGTTCTAAATATTTTAGAGAAAGTAGAAACGGAAGAAGCAAGAAGTAAAGGAAAGGTAAAGGACCCCTACTAGGGGTCCGCCACTTGACCATTATATAGTATAACTACGGTAATACAAACTACCATCTAGTAAGGCCCCTACTAGATAGTCTAGACCCAGAGAAATACTATATTCTTACTATATAAGAGCCGTATTATAATACCTATATATAATTAATATACTGCCCCTAAGGATTCTAGCTCCTATATAAACTAAAAGCAGCTATACGCGTATACTTTATAATTAGTAAAAATATCAGCCTTACCTTATAGTTATAGCAGGTAGTTAACCTAGATATTGCAGTTATAACCATCCAGATATATAGGGGACTAGTATAAATTATTAATGTCTATAACCCTAGGGTTAAAGGGGTAGCATAGACAGAGAATATTATATCTATAATAAGCTTGCTAGAAACTAAATATACAGAGTCTATTTTACTAGGAGATATAAACCTCTACCACCTATAATAGGGGGGCATCCATATTGCTACTAATTAATAGGTAGAGTGCCTACTAAGAGCTATAGATAATAGGGGCCTTAAGCTAGCTACCCCCCCAGGTGCAATTATATAGCAATAGGGCACTGCCAAAAGTACAATTAACCTTACAATTATAGACAAAAACCTATACCAGAGACTTAAAAGGTGCTCCCCTAAAGAAGAATAGGTACTTACCTTAGACTATATCCCTATCCAGATATAACTAGATCTAGACATTAAGGCGCAACCAAATGGCAAAAGATACGCAATAAGGAAGCTTAACGTAGATAGCTTCCTTAATATAATTAAATAACAACTTTAAGACTTAGAAGAAATCCACCTAATACCAAATAAGTAAGGCTTATTGGCTACCCCTAAGGAAATTAATTAAAAACTAGAAAGGATCTAGGTAGCAATTAAAAGTGGGCTAAAAGAGTACTGCCTAGTTTTAAAACCAGGCCCCTATACGCGACATATATGGTCCGCATAGTGCGCGGCCCTTATAGCCGGCTAACGACAAGCAAGGAGGAAATATATAAGCAGCCATAATTCTAAGGACGAGAGATAATATAAAGATACAAAAAACTAGCTAAAGAATACCCTAAGAAAAGAAGTAGGGAATAACTAGAGATAGTTTATAAATAAATATATTACTAACCTAAGTCTCCCCTATAACAAGGGCCTTTGGACTATAGCAAAATGGGTAAAGAAAAAGGCGGAATACCTAGTAGAAGATCTATACCTACTACCCCTATAAAGAGCAGGCAAACCACAGGCCACAAGCAATAATAATAAGAAGGTAAAGATCCTTATAGAAAGATTTTTCCCTTAACTAGCTCTAGCAAACCTTAGCAATATTACCGGTAAAACACTAGTGACTCGCCTAAGGGTTAATAGCGACATAATAACTAAAGAAATGGCTAGAACTATTAGCCGCCTTTTAAACAATATAGTACTAGGACTATATAGGATCCTAAATAAAGCCCTAAAGACCTATAGACCACTTATAGCACCTTAGCTTACAGACGTAGCCAGAGTATACTTTATAATAGGCTACTACCCGCAACTTAGAAGATCTATAACGACGGTCGTCTTATAAAAAGAAGGCAAAGTAGACTACTTAATCCCAGGAAGCTACCGCCCTATTACCTTAAAAAACACCCTAAGCAAGATCTTAAAAAAGGTTATAGCGGACTATATAGTAGATATAGCAGAGAAACACGCCCTACTACCACAAAGCTAAATAGGGGCAAGAAAGAATCGCTTAACGCTATTAGCACTTACACTACTTACTACTACCATTAAAACTGCATGGGCTATGCGAAAGGACTTTATAGTATTAATACTTAGCCTAGATATTAGCGGCGCCTATAATAATATACCCTATAAGCGTCTCCTATACATCCTTAGGGCAAAGGGCTTCCTAGAATAGATTATTTAA
>Ga0307507_10011501_pt1 | contig 11149 bp, 11 predicted proteins | sample 7_EM_MG_FD_207223 | JGI IMG/M metagenome (GOLD analysis project Ga0307507, IMG submission 207223) | Populus trichocarpa ectomycorrhiza microbial communities from riparian zone in the Pacific Northwest, United States - 7_EM | ecosystem: Host-associated > Plants > Roots > Unclassified | place... | reverse complement strand
TTGAATGTTAAGAGCATGTACATTGAACAATATGAAAATTAAAAGAAAAGGATATATCTATTAAAAATGAAGAGGATGATGTACTAACACCTTTTCTAACAGCTCTACCAGTATTGGTTAATCATTTGGATCCTTAACTAGCACCAATAAACCCCCTCATAACACATTTGATTCCTCTTATAGCACTATTAGATCCCTTAAATCCCTTTATAATACCCATAAATCCTCTCACACCTCTAGATACTCTACCAAGACTACTAGCACTGCCTCTTTGGTATATCTTGAAATTATAGCCATACGATTTGCATTTATTACACCTTAGTGTGACAACCTTTTTTCAAACATTACTAAGTCCTTCTTCTTTTTCTTCATTTCTTTTATTCTTCCTTGGTCGACCCACACTTTTTTTTAGGTTCAAGGGTAGTACAATTATATTTTCATCTTTAAGATCTAATACAACCTCTGGTAATAGGTGAACAACCTCAGACTATGTTTTTATAATGTAATACATATGATATAAATCTTCAATTTCAATTTATTTTGTACTTCAAACAAGGTACCACATACCTTTATGGTATTCAGTCATCTTTCATTCACCACAAAAATAGTTTTTCTTATCCAAATCAATGCAAAGCTTTATTTGACCATCATATACTTGATACTCAACATTACTAACTAAAATCATTCTCATGTTTTTCCCATTCTTAATAGACTTGTCCACTAACTTCCTCACATATGGTGTAGTTTTTGTTTCCCATCTTGTAGATTATACAAATCTACCATTAAACCTATCCATTAGTTTCAATCTAATTTTTTTTAGCAGCATCATAATTGGAATAGCCTTGTATTTCCCAACCTCAGTATTGAAAGCTTTTGACAAGTTGTTAGTGATATTTTCTACCTTAATTGTATTATCAAATAAATGTCTAGCCTACGTCTTACCATGTATTTTTTTTAACCAATTATATGCTCCATTGTATTCAATCTCAATATCCTTCATATGATTGTTGTATTCCATATTTGTATAAGCTTTTGAGGCACCTAAATCCTTTTTTTTTATATTGGTATAGATATGTTTGCAATAATATATGTGGATTGCCTTTGAGAAAATCTCCATCACAACTTCAAACAGACTTTATTAACAAAAAAAACATAAAAATATATGAAAACATCAAATGAGTTATAAAAAATACAAATAAAATATTTATTGTAAAAGAGGTATATACCTTTTTCTCTATCATATATGATGCAGAAAGGTCTCTGATGTATCCTATGCTTGATTCATCCATGAAGTGCATATAAAAACAATCTATATGTATCATTGCTTTCATATTCAACAACAACATAAACAAGAGAAAATAGTTCATTATTGTCATCTAAACCAACTGCAGATAATAATACTCCTCTATAAGAACTCTTTAGATGGCAGTCATTAATCCTAATAAAGGGTCTACATCTATTAACGAATCTTTCATTCATCACCTTCAAACATACATACACCATTTGAAATTTTCTTAGTGAATATATTTCATAGTTGTAGTTAAGTTTAAATCTTATAAATACATTAGACCTTGAGTTATATTATTTTAAAATCTGAATATATCTAGGAAGTCTCCTGTAAAACTTCTTTGGACTTCCTTCCACAAAGTCTCTAGCCTTAGTCCTAGCTCTTCATAGATGTATTAGGTATGACTTAATCCCAAACTTATCATCCAATATTGTATCAAATGCTTCACTGGATATGTTTGGGTCATTAATAATTGGAAGCAACTTCTTTGTTATCCAAGTACCATTAATTGTTTATTTATTTCCAAGCCTAATACAACTATATTGGTCTCACAAAGATTTAACCATGAAATTCTTGCTACCAAGAACTAAAGAAGCATATATCTCCCACACACAACAATCACCTATACTTGTAGCTCCAACCTTTTTCCTTTTGATTAATGTATATTTTCATATGATATCCATGTTTCACTTTATATTCTCTAAGAACATCTCTAAAGTGAGTGATATTAGTAAAAACCTAACATTCAACAAACTTAATCAATTCATTAACACCCACCTTAATGTTATTTAAGGATTAAGACAATTTAACACCTATGAGGGGGTGAATTTGATATATCACTAAATTTTACAATTAATATAAATTACTTCAAGTAAATGCAATAACCAATAATTTAATTAAAGTACTTAGAGTAAAGAGTTAAGAAAGATAATTTGCATATTCATTTTTTAACATGGTTTGGCAAGCCTACATCCACACATCAAGTAGCAAATTGTACTTGAGTATTGTATTCCTTAACTTATCCAAGCTTTAAAGTATAGTTTCCACTTGATGAATCCACACCAAGTTTTTTATACCACTTGAAGAAATCTCTCTTATGATATTTTTCTTGGTGAGATTCCCTCACCAATACCAAGAGTTTTTACCTAACTCTCAAAGATTTACAAAGATAATTTTGTTTTGACAATAAACTTTCTCAATAGAATGGATAACATAATTGAAATTCTAATATCTTCACACCTCGCTAGATAGCACTTATAGAATATGAAAGTGTTTAAGTGTAGTGAGAATAAGATTAAATACTCTTTGTACTATAATATCAAGGTTTAATAGCACAAATTAAAGTATGATCAAGAATTGATAATTTTGTAGTAGTTTTAATCTTAGAATGGCTTGCATAATATATATGTTCAAATTCTTTTACTAATTTTACAATTAGACAAGTTATATATGTGTTTCTAAGAAACATTAGTCGTTTATAACCATTATTATTTCTCTGACAGCTAAAACGGTTGACCGGTTCAAATTGGTCAAGCTAATCAATCGACTAGTTAACCCTAAACGGTCAACCGGTTCATGCAGAATTCAAGATTTGAAAGTTTAACCTAGGTGAATTTTTAGAACCATCTAACTTAGATTTTATCTGATTATTATCATTCCTTTAATGTATACAAAGTGAAATGTGTAAGTTCATTGTAATTGTACTATCAAGTAAGATATAAAGATTTATGTTTAAGCACTAAAATGAACACTTATTCTAAGCCTTCATTTTCCTCTCTTCTTAGACTATTGAATTGAGTTCTTCACGTAATTTATCATGCTTGTTGATATGTTCTTTGTATAAAACTTGTTTAAAGTTTTTTCTTAACCAAGCATAATATTAGTGCATTTTTTATTTTATTGTTATCATCAAAATATATAAAAACATGAATGTGTAACTCGATCAACACTTAAAACCATCAATGCCACTTATATCCTTATCACTACTACTAGTAGTTTCACTGCCTTCAACATCAATATTATCTTCATCACTACTTAACTTTTATACATTCTCTAAATCTATTGTATCATTCAATGTGTGACCAGAACAAGCATCTCCTTGTAAATTATCAATCCATTCATCTTCATTTGCATTCTAGAATTCAAATCATTCCTTATATAATGGAATATAATCCTTGTCATCTTTACTAGAATCATCATCCTAGTAATATTTCTCACATTTAATACCACCCTCTACATTAAAACGAACCATATTACTTAATATATTATAATTTAAACTACCCACACTAGCACTTGCACCTTTACTAGAACTACCACCACCCACTTGAAAATCAACACCATAACTTCTATAATCACTACCAATATCCACAGTGGTAGTTGTACCCTCTTCAGAACCCATACCGACACAATCATCATCTTCATTGAAATCTAAACCTTATTCATCAATAATTATTGTGACTTTATTACCATTATTGTTTATAAAATATTTTATTATATTAAACCTACCAACAACATTTGGTTTGACTGTATAACACTTAGGCATTTTTAATATTAATAAAACAACATTAGGATCAGCATCAACATAAATATGGATTTTTTTCATCTCCTTATACTTCATGCATATTCATAATTTACAATGTCAAAACATCATCAACTATTTTATTACCTCTACCATCCCTTATATTAAACTCATGCAAGTCTATTTTATTACCTCTATCATCCCTTATATTAAACCTATACAAGTCTACATCGTAAATGATTGTGCATCAAAAGTGTCATTAAATCTCTTATTTTACATATGTATTTATTGTTTTTATTTGGGTTTTGCATAATAATTGGTGTGCCTTTTGGTAATGAAGTTTGGTTTAATGTTTCGATAGATTTTTAAAGCTTAAATGAATTATTTCAAATATTTTTAAGGTTAGAATTTGGAACGAAGAATTGAAGAGAAATTTAGTGAAGATTGAAGCAAATTTTAGTTCAAAGAAATGCTCCGGATTTTCCCTAAAAACCATTTTAATTCCAATCCTAGAAAAGGTTAACACATGATCTAATTGAAGCCTAAACTTGCTTCATGTCATGTGTAAATTTCAACCACCAAACATTCAAGATTTCAATGAAAATTTTAGCCCAAATAATAGATACATTTGTAACTTTGTTTGATGCCTAAATTCAGCCCCCAAGACACCCTAAATTCAGCCCCTAAAGAATCCCAAAACAGCCCCCAAATTAGCCCAAACTCAACTTATGATCTTACAAGCCCACATAATAATAACATTTGGCATGTTTTGGGTAATTTATTAATATAAAAGGACAAGCACATGGAAAGAAAGCTAAAGGGGACAATATTACATCATTTTAGGTCAAACAAATGAAATAAATACCTTATAAAGAAGAAAACACATGCACCAAAGTCTTCTCCAAGATGTTCTAATTTGACTTTTCAGAATAACCTTTGGTGTGTTGCCTTTAACTTTTGACTAAGATGTCCAAATGAGCTATTCTTTAATGATCTGAAAATATAACAGAACTATCTATAATAATGTTCCCAATAGACAACTCTAAAAACATATTAAAAAAGGGTCGAATTACTATCCAAAGTTAGAGTTAGATTTGTGTTAAAATTCCTACCGAAATTGTATTGTGTTCTTCTTTATAGAATTTTATTTTTTAGTTTGTAAAACTTATGTAAATTGGATTTAAGTTATTTCATGTTTATTCAAGTGTTTATATATATAATGATGGTTAGTTAGTCTCTTTCTTATTTCCAAATCAAGAATAATGGTGGTTGAGGTGAGTTCTTAAGGTATGAATGAACCTTAATGTTTTATCTTCTCACTTTCTTCATGAATGATTGATTATTGTAAAGAAATTTTAGAAATCATTTAGGTAATGTTATAATCTTGAATTTCTATGCATTAACCTTAGTTTTGATATAAAGATTGCTTGATTCAATGTTATACTTAATGTGAAACTACTTATCCATTATTAAGCAAGAATTCATTTTCATCTTTTTGAACTTCATTGTAATATCTTCCGATCTAATATCACCATCGTTGATGTTAGGTTGATTTATCTTAAATATGTTGAACGAATCAACAATACATCATCATTAAAATTGATTTAAAACCAAGACTTATGTTTTTTGTTTTGTGATTTAAAATCTATTCATATTCATTCATCTTTGAGAACAATTTCATTAATCATTTTCAACCAAGTTATTTTTAATTTAATCTCTCTTGAGTCTTTTTTTGTTACCTAGCTTAATTTCTAGATCTAGCTCTCCATTGATATGACCTTGATCTTACCGAGTTAATTGCTATATTGCACACTCAAGCATTTGCAAGTTAAAACAAGCCAATCAAAAATAACAGTCAAGCAATTTTGGTGTCATTGTCGAAGAGCTAGAAAGTGAAGGTAACAAATTTAGGATTGATTATTGGAAAACAATGTGTGTGTATGTGTGTGTGTGTTCTAACATTTATTTATTTATTCTTTGCTTGGTCGATATTACATCCTTTTATTTATGCTTGTTATAATTATCTTTAATGATTATTGTATATGATTGTTTTAATTATCTTTTAACATTTATTGTTGTTAATATTGCTTACTAGTTGGAGTGTGGATTTTCTAATTTGTTGTATTTTTATTTTTCAGCTATTAGTTTATTTTTTACCTTTCTTTTACTTTTATTTGTATTTTTTTTATTCATATAGTCATTATATAATTTGTTTTCATCATGGCTAGTGTTGGAGATGTAGAGGGTAAAGGGAGTGTCCAAGGAAATGGAACTCCACCATTAAATGACCAACCTAATTTTCAAACTCTTAGAGAGTATCTTTACCTAGCAAGACAAAGTACACCTTCATGTATTATTTTCCCCTTTAACCAACAAGCTTTTAATTTGAAATCGGGCATGATTCAACTTCTTCCCACATTTTATGGTATGGATTCTGAAAATCCATACATACACATTAAAGATGTTGAAGAGGTATGTAACATTTTTATTGATAGAACATGCACTCAGGAAACTATTCGGCTAAAATTTTTCCTCTTCTCTCTAAATGATAAAACCAAGCTTTAGATCCTTGCATCCTAGGTCTATAGGCATATAAAGAGAAATGTAAAGTGAGTTTCTAAAAAACAATACTTCCTCACTTATAGGACTATAACCTTATAACGTCAAATGATAAATTTTTCTTATAGTTCAAATAAGTCATTTCATCAAGCTTGGGAAACGATTAAAGACTTGTTAAATGTTTGCCCTCACAATGCTTTTGAAATGTGAAGGTTAGTGAGTTTTTGCTATAACTCTCAAACTGTAGATTTTAGAAGTTAATGCCAATCATGTGTAATGGTGAGTTTTATAACAAAAAACCAAGTGAAGCCTTTGATTTTCTTGAACAATTGACTGATAATATAAAGCAACAGGAGACCTTTCTTCCACTTCATATTAAGTTTAGAAACACCATTTCTCATTCAGGTGGGAAGTTCTAATTGAAATGGATTGATGACCTCAACACTAAACTAGCCTTATTAGTTAAGAAAGTAGAGTCTCTTGAGCTTAAAAAAGTTCATGTTGTGAGTGAACAACAAGAAGAAAGTTGTGTAATGTGTGAGAGCAAAGGGCATATGATAACTATGTTGGGTTTCCCGAAACATATGGACATAATGGAAACAATAAATTTAAATTTTTTTTTGGAGTCTCAAAGATTCTGTTAGACAGATCTAGAGTTTTTTTAGGGTTTTATGCAAAAATTACCTGAAGATCAGATGTTGTTTTTGGCTTTGAATATTTGCTTCAAAAGTCGAGTTGTCATAAATCACAAGCCGTCCAATTGTCTGGCCTCTAACGATAATCCATACAAACCACTAGTTAGAAATCTCTTAAATCCTTTTAGAAGAGAGGAATTGATATACCTTAGAGTGCTAGCTCTTTTCTTTTGTGTTTTAAGTATTTCAGTATTGTACTCTACTCATTTTTTTTTACCATCCACTAGAAATAAGAGGCATAACTTTCTATTTATAGGGAAACCTAAAAACCCTATAAATGATAAAATATCAATTTGCCCATTAAATAATATCATATATATTATTTTAGGCTAACTTTAGAAATTTATTCAATCAAATCCCTACTTGATTTTTCTAAGTCTAGAATTATAATTCTCTGTATAAATTACACTTTAGTCCTTAATTTTTAAAACTTATTTATAATCAAGTCACACTTGATTAAGCATCCCATTTTAATTTCTAACAAATGATTCTTATGTGTGTTGTCCATTAAGTTCCCTAATAAGTTAGCTCAGATATAAATCACAATCCTATATAAAATAGGATTAAATAAATTAAACAGATTAATTTATTATCAATTAAATAATTAATTGATTTATATTTGAAAATCAAGTATAATATTTAGTAACCTGTCATAATCCCTCTAATATTAGAAAAGTCATAAGTGGTTTGACTTAACCTTTTAGTGACCAGTTTCTTAGTGTAATTATTATCCCTTCATCAACAATGTTATAATCTAGACATTATAGCATAAAATATGCCTACTATGTTAAATCATGTTTATTCTTAGCATTATAGTTATTGATTATTTGAATAAGATTTAAAACTCTTTATAAATCTCATTCCACCTTACATAACGATTTACAATAATACTATTTGAGAACTGATGAAACATATTTTCTAATTCACCTAGGGTGATGAATGCTATTTTGATTACTTAAATTCCTTTGTATAGTTTATGTTATACCCAATATATGTATGTTTGTTACCCTTAATTGGGACAACATGTAGCAGGATCAAAACATAAAACTTCATATATAAGATAATTTAGTGATCTAAAGTCTAAAGATCACTTACATAATCATCACGTGAACCTTTCCATAAACACATATGATCTCTCCATATGGAATCCTTATGGAGTCAATTCAATGAACATGTTATCTGACACACCTACATATTAGTTCTCAATAACCATCATACCTTAGTTTATGAGAACAACTACTTCCTTTCACAAAGAAAAGAACATAATATATATTAGTCTCTACAACTCTAATTAATATCTGGTCTTAATATAGTATTGACTAGGAACATTTTAAGAACAATTCTTTAATGCAATAGGAATCTCATAATTATAACAACTTTATAATTTTCTTTGTAAAACATTTTTATCCCAATGACTTTATCTTCACTCTACATTCATTAATCAAATATTTAATTCATTAACCAAATATTTCATGAATATTAAAGATAAATAAGCCTTTATTAATAAATTAAATGTATTTACATGAATAAAGTCAATGTCACGTGTAACTAACTGATTGACTACAAGGTATATATACTAACAAACTAAGTGTCCTACTATTCTAACATTCAAGGAAGTGTTATATGGCTAAACTTCTTATTCAAATAATGTTAGAAAGCCCTTTTTAAACCAAGTAGGGAATCCTTACTTTGATACCTATATGATGATCTAGTGGATACTGATGATGCAATCAAAGTTTGACTAAAAGTTAAACTTTAAGAGAAATGGGCGCTCTCATATGATTCTAGTGGTTATTGTTATGACAATATGATAATGAATTTGTCAAAGTTCTTAATAATTTTTTGAGTAGTATTTGTGTTTTGCCTATAATGGTTATAATGTAGATGACCTTTTTAGGTGTAATAAATATTTTATAGAGCAAAGAGCCAAAGTTGAAGAAATTTTAAGTCGTGGTGTATTGTGACCTCCAAACATCCTAGTTAAATTACTTGCTAATGTGGCAACTTTTAGAACACACATGACAAATCTATTTGATCTTGCAATGGATTTATTTCAGTCTAAGACACCCCCAATAGATGGCGATACAAGAAGAGTCCAAAAAATAATTAACATCAATGAAGTAACTTGTACTTGTAGTAAATGACAATTGCATTATCGACCATGTTTATGCCTCATCACATGTTACATTTTATGAAATATTGACTATGTACAATTTGTTCATAATTTCTTCTCCAACGTTTCATACAAAAATGCATATACTCATTTTCAACCCTTGCTTAACACACCATTATGCCCTGTATATATTGGTTTAGATTTATATGGATGTCCAATTAAATGATGAATAAATAAGGATTAAAGAAAATCCACTCATCATCGTAAGGAAATAAATGCTAAAGAGGGCACTCACATAATATGTAATATCCCACATCAGCGGGTGAGGGAGTGGTAATTGGCTTTATTAAGAGTGCTGGTTGCTGACTTATCTTACGCGTTTTGGGGCGTCAGGCTTAAAAGTGGGCTCGCGTCACCAGGAACAAAACCATGAGGGCGATAATGCCCAAAACGGACAATATATGGCAAGTTGGGCCGGACTGTTACATTTGGTATCAGAGCCGACCTCACTGGCTGTCTGGTTGTGCCGATGGGGTCGTCAGACTCTTTAAGGGGGGTGGATTGTAATATCCCACATCGGCGGGTGAAGGAGTGGTAACTGGCCTTATTAAGAGTGTTGGTTGCTGATTTGTCATACGCGTTTTGGGGTGTCAAGCTTAAAAGTGGGCTTGCATCATCATGAACAAAATTGTGAGAGCGGTAAGGCTTAAAACGGATAATATATGGCAAGTTGAGCCGGACTGTTACATAATAAATATGACATATGTGGTCAAATAGGTCATAACAGAAAAACTTATGAAACTTGACAATGCATGTTAATATTTGTATTTGTTTCAAATTATTAGAATTATTGTTTTTAATTCAACTAATTTAATGTTTAATTATATTCTAATGTTAACAACTTATTGTGATAGAACCACAGAGGAGCCATGGTTCGAATTAGAGGAGGTTCATCTACTTCTAGCAGTGCCGACAAACATGACCACTTGCTTGCAGAGCCAGGTCTATATGACATATTAGTTTTATAAATGTAGGAAAACATCGTTCCGATGATATCTAGAATGAAGAGGTCAGTTCATTGGATTTAAAACATTTAAAACTACTTTAATTGATATTTAAATAATAAAATTTTAAACTATTATAATTGTTTAAATAATTTTGCATAAATAGCTTGATTTTTAGGGTAGTGATCCCATGACACCTCGATAACATGCAATTATATAGTTGCATGAGCATGCCCATCCATTTATTATTGAGGTAAGTTAGTTGCGTGGCATATATCTTGACCATATATTGATTATAATGTTGGTGGAGTAATTGAGGCACAAGATATACATGGTCCATCTACATGTTAGTGAAATTCACCCACACTACATGATGTCATTATGTTGACTGGCCTCCTGATAGATGGAGCCCTAGTGATAGGATATAAAGGGTCGGTTGATAGAGATGATTTATATGGTTGTCTACTAGGATGAGTGCATATGATTAGTGCTTATAGAGGCTACTACATCAAATTGATGTGGTTAGATACAAATTGTAAGACCCCTAGTAGGTGCGATAAATGACTAATTGGTTATGAATACTTGAGCATACATAAGGTATATGTTTGGAGGCTTTATTTTTATAAGTACCACAAACAATGTAGTGTTAGTGTTCTTTTTGACATTACTTGACTTTTAGGCCATTTCTAATTACAACTAAGAGGGCCATGTTTTCATATCTCTACCATCAACTATGTAAAATGATTAGTACTTAAAAATGCATTTTTATCAAGGTTTTATATCATCATTTTGCACTTGAAGTATCAATAACTCTTTAACTAAAGCATGTTTTATAATAAAAAGTCTGATACTATAAGATACCTTTAATTTATGGTAAATGTTCATGCAGGTCTGTCACATAAATCAAAGGATTGATTGATGAGTTTAACTACTGAAATTGAGAAGACAAAGATAGGGGCAAGCTTAGAAAAG
>Ga0307507_10011500_pt1 | contig 11149 bp, 15 predicted proteins | sample 7_EM_MG_FD_207223 | JGI IMG/M metagenome (GOLD analysis project Ga0307507, IMG submission 207223) | Populus trichocarpa ectomycorrhiza microbial communities from riparian zone in the Pacific Northwest, United States - 7_EM | ecosystem: Host-associated > Plants > Roots > Unclassified | place... | reverse complement strand
ACTAGTGGTTTCTCTTTCTGTGTGATGTCTGGTCTTTGTTAACACATTTTTTGTTGAGATTGGTAGATTCACATCTGTTTCGGTCATATATATATACATCACGTTCTTGTAAATAAACCTTTCTCTGGTTTCAGTTGGCTTCGTGGAGTCCTCATTGTTTTCAATTACTAAACTAGCATAGTGGATCCCTTAGCAAGTCAACTTTTAGATGAAGGCTTGGCCAATGTCAAAAGTTTAGAAAATGTACAAAGATCGTTACGCTACACTGTCCACTAAGAGTTTAATCACATTGAAGATGATATTTTCAAGATTTTTTGATTTGATAAAGATCAAAAGAGGAGAGCGACTTTCCAGGAGATTTGCGAGAGTAAGTCCCAGTTGGCGTGACCGTTGAGTTTTTTGTGATACTCTTCTTGACAATGCTGTGAGTCTATAAAAAAAAAAAGTTCAGAAAAAGTATTAATGAAGTGACGGGACACACCTGGAAAGGACTTATATCTTGTTTCCTGATCTGTGGGGCTCCATATGTGTCCGATGATCCTGCTCCACGCGAACTGAACTCTTCAAACTTTTGTGGAAGAAGACGTGGTTCATCAACCTATTTTAATACTCAGTATGACTATAAGCACTCATGAGCCAGCGAAATGTTACCCTTTGGACTTTCCCCTTTGCCAACGCGATGCTTGGAGACAAAGTCCAGGTCTGAACATTTTCCATCGCTTTCTTGCTTGAGGAATAAACATCATCCATAACGACGGTGTTCACTTGGATACCCCTAGACTTGATGTACTCCTGAAGATTGCCTACAACGGACTCGATGGGCTTATCGTTGTCATAAACATCGTCCACGATGAGTTGTTCAAATTGGCTGACGAGTTTCTCGGTTTCGATCGTTTCCAAAGCGGTGCCGATGATGAAATCACCAAGCTTATCAGCCATAAGAAGGGGAAACATGCGGCCGCTGGTTATTGAACAGAGGGCATTGTAGAAATCTACTGCGTTCTGTCAGAAAACCGTGAGTACAACGCCCGGAGCATCTGATTAGAGACTCGGCTTCACCTTCCATTTGCTAAGAGATGGTTCGCACGCAATAACAAACTAGAATTCACAAGAATCAGAAATTATGCCTTCAGTGGGAGAATTTTCGAATCACCAGAGTTATTCCGTGCTCAGCCATCTGACGCGTAATTTCAAGAGGGTCGTTTTCTGTGGTGGCACATCTATAAGTGATAAAGGAGGATAAACTGAAAGGCTCACGATCAGGAGATTCCGAGAACCCATCTCCGCTCTCTCCCAGTCCATGCGGGGGTGAATCCGTGATCAGAATTACCATTTTGACCGCATCCTCAGCCCAATCCATTTGGAGAGCCTCAGCAAGCGCCGCAGTCTGTGCCTCTGGGCCGTCTCCACCTCCGGCGGCGAAAAGATTTGACAGATTCTTTCGCATAACTTGAACATCAGATGTGAATCCGAATGATTTCGTGACATAAGTTAGGTCTTGAGGAGGGTGGTCACGGAAAGCAATAAGCCCAAATCGTAATTGTTCCTTTGAGAGTTGAGCGTTTGAAGATATCTTGTCGCAGATATTTCGGATGGCTTTGACCGCAGACTGGATGTAGGGCCCTTGGCTTCCGGTGGTGTCCTGCAGGAACACAACATCCCTATACGACGAGGTTCAGATACGACCAGCTGAGTTTAGAGGCAGAAGACTCACAAAGGTCTCGAAGGAGTAGGATCAGCACCGTCTTGTACCTCGGCGTCTCCAGCACCGTCTTGTTTGCTAATATGGTCCTGTGCAGGCACGAACTCAGCGTCTAGGGTTGAGGGAGAATTTACTTTCGCTTTGCTGAAACCAAAAACCATACTTGTGAAGAGCAAGGGATGAGTATTGAAATATTGAAGCTCTTACTTCACGTGTTGACCGCAAACTGCAGCATTGGGATTTCGGGAATCGGAAGTCAGTCAATGGAAGTCAAAAGCCAAGCCCTAAGATGTTATCTTTTTGTCCATCCATGTTGAAGACACAAAACACAAGCAAGTTATGGTATTTTGCAACACCAGGAGCATGCCAAATGTCATGCGTCAAATTGTATGCCGGGCCGCATCATGCCCAGCTCTGCCATCGTCCATGCTACCATTTTTACAGCAGGAGCACTACTCGGTGGTGGTATCGCCGCAGCTGTCTCGCGAAATCAAAGGCCTGGACCTGGACAGGTTAGAACCCCTGCGCCAGTTATTGATATCGACCCAACTGGGAAGACAAAGTTGTCTGTTGTCCCTAGGTCAGACTTGCCAGTTTTGAAATACGGCTATCCCGGTATGTTTTGCCCTGACGTCGGCAGGTGAAATCTGACACGTTTGGATTTCTCTTTAGGACCCCTCTCGGACATGTTAGTTCGCAAGGCTTATGTAGCTGAATATGACAGAAGGCTGAGGCATCCATCTTGGGTGTGTAATTGACCCCACCATTGAGAATTGCTTACCGACTCCAAGTCAGACAGCTGAACATTTAACCCTTGCATCGCTTGGTAGGTCGGGCAATGACAATACTGGCAACCGTTCAAATGCCAAGTTCGCGGAAGATGAATCCATCCCGAGTGTTTTCCGCTCCAAGTTGCAAGATTACTTCAGGAGCGGGTATGATCGGGGACATATGTATGTCGAATAAATTTTCATCTTAACAGTTCCTCTCATCTTTAAACTTTCCAGGGTACCAGCTGCTGATGCTAAGACATCCCAAGTACAATGCCTTTCTGATGCGTAAGTTCTCGTTTCTGACGGGCGCATTCGTAGGAGGCTATGGACGAAACCTTTTACCTTTCAAATATTGCACCCCAAGTTGGGGTAGGATTCAACAGACATTGTGCGTAGTTCTACTCCACTCGCCTTACGAAGACACTCGACCGATATCATGTCAGACTGGGCCTATCTTGAGGATTGGTGTCGGCGTCTGACAAAGAATTTCCAAGAAGTCTATGTCTTTACTGTTCCTTTATATTTACCCAAGCAGGATCCGGATGGCAAATGGAGAGTGGTGAGTTGATCAACTCGTCACTATTTTGACCTTGACACTTACTTTCATAGACTCATGAAGTCATTGGTTCGCCTCCAAATGTTTCCGTCCCTACTCATTTCGCTAAGGTGATTCTGACTGCAACACCCTCTTCTCCACACGCACCGGATAAACTTGCATTGTCTTCTGGAGCGTTTGTTTTGCCAAATGCAGTAATCCCCGATGATGTACCTTTGACTACTTTCATCGTTCCAGGTGGGCTTTCTTCTTCCCTGATAGCAAGAACTGGGCTGAAAATCTTACTCTCACTACGTAGTTGACGCCGTTGAGCGTGCAGCTGGTCTCACATTTTTTTCAGATGAAGTCAAACGAGGTTCTCAACACATTTGCCAATCAACAAAATGCGAGGTGATAATACGCAGATTCGATGATGTTCAGAAGAACATGAAAGCCATTCCCGCACCCAAATAGATATCCACAACACCTGAAAGCAATGATCCATCTCACATTTAACCTAATCAATATCTATGCACATAGATTCTCTAGAACAATAAAAACTGCTTGATTAAAAGTCAGAGAGTATGTCCCTAATGCTCTCCCAGTAGTGTCTGTTCACACGTGGCTCGATTTCCTCCTTTGTCAACCAAGCAAAGTTTGTGATGTTCTCCTTGGCTGGGTGCACCTGCCCTGCCATTATGTGCGCTTTGAAGAAAAATACATAACGCTAGAAATAATTTTAGGTAAGACATTTTACTGACAGTCGCAGTACTCACGTCTGTTGTCTCCTGCGCGGTTGGAGTGTCTTTCGGTGGCTGGAAAACGCCAATGGGAGTTTTGCCCACTATCCATGTATCCATCTGGTCTCCGCATTCGGCAAAAAGATCATGAAGGGCGGCCTGTGTAAAAATGAAATTGTGAAACTGGAGATTTCAAAAATAATAATAATGACAATTACGTACCTGATGAAGGAATTGACCTTTCTCAACGCCTCCCTCTGGAAACCGCCAGACCTCTTTCCCATTTTCGACTGTCTGCAGCAGTAAATAAAGATTCCTTGTCCCAACCCGATCAAGGCTCTTTACATCGCCACTTTCATCTGCGGGATGTTTTCTCGGCATAAGTTCTTCCCCTTCACCTTCCTGCTGGGCCAATTGCTCAACGGCAGCAATGTTAGCGGCACGCTTTTCTTCACTTGCATCTTCCTTCTCTAAGAAGCCAGGACCAAATGCGAGCTTTTCGCGTTTCCTCTCCTCCAGATTGAAGCGCGTTTCTAAAAGAGTACCCTGCTTGAAATAGAATTCGTATGGGAAAGGATTGTGAAGCGCTCTCCGTATTCGCTGTTGGTATGAATAGAAAGCTTTTTCAAAGAGACTTGGTGTCCGTGTGAGAATAGGAGATCTATTGAGCACAATGGCCGTCGAAATATGGGGCTTTACGGTCGGTTTTGGATGCGATGAAGCTGTGGAAGGTGGCTCAGCGGCCTCCGTCGCCAGCAAACGTATAAAAGATGGGCATAAACCTGTAACAAAAGAGTAAATGGTTATATCTCAATATATATCTGTTCCTTCAGTTTACCTCTTACACATTGGGAGTGTGCTCTTGAGAGCATGGTAACTTGTGAAGTGAAGAAAGTTCAGTGACAGCTGAGAATAGCACCACGTGACCGCAGATTTAGCTGGGCTGCCTGGGCCCTGACAGTGAATTTGGTTTCTAACTTCTGCCAGAATGTCCATGTCCTTGTTATCCAACACGTATCTCGAAGAGAGTTCTGCACGAGTGAAAAGCAAGCCTGTTCCATGGGAGGTCGTTATGCGATCCTGCCTTTGAAGATGTCCTGGCTCACCTCTCGTTTAGGCTTATCAGAGGGCAGACCTAATTACTGCTGAAGAATTGGCCCTGATCAAGAAAGTCGACAAGCAGAGCAAAAGCAGAGTAGACTCTGTGTTACTGTCCGAGGGCAGCGGATATGCGTATTTGTATCTAAGTCTCCTCAAGAAGCTTCAGAGGGTGGATACAATGCAAAGCCTCCTCTTCCTCATTGGCGATGCTCTATTAGGTGATCAACTTGTCTTTCGCATTCCTTGAAGCTGAGAAGTTGCCCAAGATCACGACGAACGTATTCCGCTTTTCTTCAGGACGTCAGAAAGTGACTCCGATTTACCCTACGTTCCACTGTTACGGTGAGCTGATCTCTTTTCTTGTCGTGATGAACCGAAAGACTTAAAGTAACCCAGAGCACTCGAGGCACAGGATGAATTCGTTCAGTTAAAAGCGGCTCAAATTCTGACCGTTTTATTAACGTATTCCCATTGCAAACTAAGCCTGTGATAAATCTAATTTTCAACTCAGTGCTCAATCTGGAGCCACGGACTCTCCTCAACTACACTCACTGCTGAATGTCCTAGCCTCGTTCATACAAGGTCAATCGAATAACAAACGCGACATAGCAGTGCAGTGTCTCGAATCATTGCTGTCTCGCCATGATTCCAGGCAAGCTGTGTGGCGAATTCCTGGAATTGTTTCTGGGTCAGTTTGTTCTTCATATTTCTTCGAATACCTTTTATTTTATAAACAGATTTGTTGATATTCTCCGTCGACAACCCGGGCCACAAATGAGCTACCAGGTCACATTCAGCATTTGGCTATTAACATTCGAGCGCAATATTGCAGAGGAGATTAATAAGTAAACCCGTTAAAAATACGCATTTATCTGACTCAATTATGTTTCTTGCAGAAAATATGATATTATACCAAGTCTCATGAACGTTGCGCAGAGTGCTGTGAAAGAAAAGGTGATTCGAGTTGTTGTAGCCACTTTCCGAGTGAGTTTTGAATCCTTCCGATGAGTATTTTTGGTCTGAAGCCTATCCAGAATCTGGTGACAAATGCACCTTCCGCAAATTTGCCGGCGATGTTGGTGTGTCAACTCCTTCCTTATGTCAAAAATCTTGTTAGCAGAAAATGGTCGGACGAAGATATCCTTGAAGATGTTCAATTCCTTAGGGACGAACTTACCAACCGTTTCCAAAGCTTAACGTGCGTACACCACCCGAATTTGAGGCCCACACTCAACTCCGTATAGGACGTATGACGAGTATACATCAGAACTAGCTTCGGGCCACCTGTCCTGGACTCCTGTCCACGAATCTGAAGACTTCTGGAAAGAAAACGCTACAAAACTCAACGAGAAAGATTACGAGCAGCTCAAGTACGACTCCCTTTCCTCGGGAAAGCTTCCATCATGATAATAAATATTAATGTTTTCCAGGTTATTGATCAAGATTCTGAAAGACTCTTCAGATCCTATAGTCCTTGCGGTTGCTACGCACGACATTGGTCAATATGTGAAGCATTATGACAGGGGTAAAAAGTTTGTATTGATTTTCTTTTAGAAGGTTGAAAAGGCTAAGATTTTATGTTTGTATAGAATTGTTGCGGATCTCGGTGGAAAGGCAAGGGTCATGGAACTTATGTCACATCCAGACTCGGATTTGAGGTACCACTCACTCCTATCTGTACGACAGCTGGTCAGCCAGCCATGGCTTGCAGTGTGAGGGGCGATATGTTGCACACGCTTTTGTCTTTAGGATGACCTTTCTAATTATTTCTCTGAGAGTGTGTGAAATTATTCCCAGATGAGGTGATGTTCGGTCCGCCCTTGATGAAGCTTGACTTTTGTATCAACCTATGGAACCACACAGACGTCGCCACACTCGATCTCCGTCTCCGACTTATAAAATAGACGATGAAGATGACAATTATGAACTGTATATTCCAGTTGCTCAACGCCGGCAAGAGAAGCTCGCGAAATTATCTTCGTTAGGTTTCAATTCAACGAAGAAGGTTGCGAAGAGACTGCAGGAAGAACAAGAGGAAAGGGAGGATTTTCAACAAGAAGAGGAGGTAAAAAAGGAGAAGACAAGGAGGGAGAGGATGTTGTTATTGGAGGCACAGGACGTTCAGAAGAGGAAAGCATTTGAAGGTGTTGTGGATCTGTTCTAGTGTCTTACAGATTTTTTGAACCGCATTTGTAGACTCCAAAAAGACTGCTGAAGAAAAGGCCCAAGAGCAAGACGCTGAAATACTGGACGCCATCAAGAGCAGGAGAAAGTTGGCTTCGGACATGGAGTTGGCCCAAGGTATTCAATACATCGAGCCATTGAAGACGAGGTATGCAGTATCTGCAGCTCTTTCACCGTACAACCTGATATAACTCTCTTCTTTTTGTAGTTGGCGTCCTCCCAGGTATATCCTTGAGCGCACACCAGAACAAGCCCAACGACTGCGAGACAAATACCATATTATTGTCGAAGGCGAAAATATTCCCCCACCGATCGAACATTTCTCGGTAACTTTTAAAGTTATCTATGAGTGTCAATGTATTCAAATTTGTCTACAGGACATGAAAATCCCTGAACCAATATTGGATTATCTTCGGTCAAAACGTATCATACATCCAACACCCATTCAGCTGCAGGGTATACCAGTCGCGTAAGCCTCTCGCATACATCTCTCCAAGGACATATGCAAATTCTTTAGCTTTTCAGGACGTGACATTATTGGCATAGCCTTTACAGGCTCCGGGAAGACGCTTGCCTTCTGCTTGCCACTCATCATGATGGCATTGGAAGAGGAGGTGAAATTACCCTTCATACATGGCGAAGGACCAGTGGGTATTATCCTATGTCCTTCTCGCGAACTGGCGAATCAGACCTATGAAAACGTGCAAATTTGGTGTTCGGCCCTATCCAGAGACCCCAAGTACCCTCGACTGAGTGTTGTCCTTTGCATCGGAGGAATTTCGATGAGTGAGCAAAGTCACGTCCTCAGCAAGGGCCTGCACATCGTTATCGCTACGCCCGGTCGTCTGATTGACATGCTCGAGAAGAAGAAGTTTACATTCAACAATTGTAAATTCCTATGTATGGATGAAGCAGATAGGATGATTGACTTGGGTTTCGAGGATGATGTTCGAAACATCATGAGCTTCTTCAAGGTAAGTCAAAATATGTTATTACCCATAATATTAGCTTACCACTTTTCCTCAGCACCAAAGGCAGACATTGTTGTTCTCGGCTACAATGCCCAAAAAGATTCAAGACTTTGCACGGGAATCGCTCATTAAACCAGTATTGGTTAATGTTGGACGAGCAGGAGCGGCAAATCTAGATGTTCTGCAAGTGATCGAATACGTCAAGCAGGAAGCCAAAATGGTGTATCTGCTGGAATGTCTTCAGAAGACACCCCCTCCGGTCATCATATTCAGTGAGAATAAAAACGAAGTCGATGGTATGCCTTTCTTAAGTTATGTTCAATCTTCGACTGACGCTTCCTAGATATTCAGGAATACCTTCTCTTGAAGGGAGTTGAAGCGGTGGCAATACACGGATCGAAAAGTAGGATTCCAATGACAAGATATATGTCCAAGTAAATCTCACACTTTCTATGCAGCCCAGGAAGAACGACAATATGCAATCAAATCCTTCAAGTCAGGGGCAAAAGACGTGATGGTTGCATCTGGCGTTGCTTCGAAAGGTCTCGATTTCAATGATATTCAACATGTCATCATCTTTTCTATGCCGAAGGAAATCGAAGATTATGTCCACCAAATTGGACGAACAGGACGTAGCGGCAAAACTGGAATTGCGACCACCTTTGTGAACATGAACACACCAGAGCAAACTCTCCTCGATTTGAAATATCTCCTCATGGAAGCTGGCCAAAAGTATGTTGAAATGGTTTCCTTTGGATATCGTGTTTAATTCCTTCTCCCAGGGTCCCGCCATTTTTGGCATCCATAGACGATCCTCGTGCCGCCCGTGGCCCCTTACCAACTGGTTGTCAAGTATGTGGAGGTGGGTCTTCAAAATTGAACCTCTTTATTTTTAATTTCCAATCACTTTCCTAGGTCTTGGACACGCTATTTCCAATTGTCCGAAGCTGGAAGAAACGCAAAGACGACAAATGGCTGCTCATCGTACCGTGGACACTGGTGGAGGCTATTAAGTGAGAGGTTTCATTCAGTATGCAATAGATTACTAGGAGTTATGTACTGTAACTCGGTGATAAACTAGGATGCAACCCAGACTTCAGCTACAGTATCATATTCCTTCAAAGTCTCAACTACGCTTTTCCGGGCCAATTGCTCTACTTCTTCTACGGGTTGGTCGTCTGTCAGAAGAACCCTAAGTCCTTGAATAATAGAAAAACCGCTTCGCAGACTGATGAATGTCAATTCGAAGTCTTGTGTGTGCTGCACTCTAGCAGGCTGATCTGGCTTTGCAATGTACTGCGAATAGTCGATGTCAATTGATGGGAGAATTGTTACAGATTGTCCTACGAAAGTCAGGACATTTCTTGTTATGTCGCCAGCTGTGTTTTCTGCACCCCCCTCGTAAAACGGAGGAGGGAAGCCATGGAGATTGTCATTGTGGCCTTCCGGGACAATCACCTCTGCTGCAGAAGGTCGAGGTGAGGATGTGAGGATTTTCTGATGGGCGAGGGCGTAATTAAACCCTCCAGCCGTGGCTGATGCCGGGGAAGAAAATCCAGAATAGGGTAGCCGAGGAGTGAATGACTCTTGTTGAGGTCCAACCTTCGGAAGTGATGATGGACGTCTTTGCCTTCTGACATGTTGTACCGCCAATGTCACCCTTCGTTTCAGTTGTTCTCGCCCAGGTCGAACTGCTGAGGATACGACCAAGGAGAACGCGATAGAGAAAGGTTTCTCAATCGTAATGTCGTTTCTGGGAATATGACGTACAAAGAGTTGAACTTCGAGTTCGGGTGTAGGATTGTGAACCACAGCTAGATGTCTCTCAGAACTAATTGAAGTTCTAGCCATAGTGGGTGAAGCGGCTCGTTGGCCTAAGACAGGTGTTCCTGGACGAGACTGAGGTTGACGAGGTGGTGCAATTCCTGCGATAGATTTCTTCAGATGGGGAGGTACCGCAGAAGCTGGTTGTGCAGGGGGCAGAGGAATGCGGCGTGAAAGAATTGATGTTAAAAGTCGGCCTGGTTCACCAAAATGCGATCTCCATGAAATATCCAGCCGCCCGAGGGGTATGGTACTTCCTGGAGCAGGACCAGATGATAATAAATCCAGGACTTTGGGCGTTAGGATATAAAGATACTGCCGCATGTCCTGCGGCTGCATTAGTGCCATATTTCTAGAGAAAATGCTGGCTTGGCCATTGCCGTCCGGACTGGGTAGCACATTCCCATCGACAGTTTCCCATTCATCGGTGCATTCCAAGCGCATTCTCTCGAAATATATGGCATCCTGTGTGAGATTTTGTATGTACACCTCGAGGAAGATCTTCTCTCTTTCTGTTGGAGAAAACAGCGCAGATGGCGATTTGACAGAATGAACCTTTGTTTTCACAGAGAATGGGTTAGTCACCTAAACGAATGGTTTTATTGTATATGAGCAATCTCTGATAAATCAAGACGAACCACAAACTTGTAGAATTTCCTGAAGGTTTGAAGTCTCGGGTCATACGGATCCTCAGAAGCTGCAACAATTGGACGGGCGTTTTGCGGTAGCCGATAAGTCACTGCACACACAAGAACATGTTGACCGAGTTCTTTAATTTCATGATGCACGATATGTTCGAGCGCATCTCCCCCTGCCAGGTTCTTCCCCAAACTATCCATCTCATACAAGACCATTTTGGATGTGGTTGTCTGCATCTCCACTTTAACTTGAGCGACTTCTATATTCACTGAAGTTTCATTGTTCACGGAGAGACAGCTAGAGAAAGTTTCTCCTAGCTGGATGGAACCAAAAGATGCAGGTAAGATCAGGACCTCGGAAGAACTCGTGAAGTCGCGCAAAGTCTTCGGATGACCAGACAACGGGGAATTACCCTGCAACGAGAGGAAGGAGGCCGTAGAGTGAGCCTATTCGGTGATTTAGCTATAATGTGTGTATTTGGCAGTGCCCTCAACCTACAGAGAAGGACGGAGAACTCGAATAGAATGGCTGCCATGCTGAAGCCAGATCCGGTCGCTTTAATGATATGCATTGAATAAAAAGGCCCAGTATTGTTTAGAGAAAGCTAACAACCAACCGATAGGCGCATAACCTTCAGCGACAGTAGATGAGCTGGCCCGTCTGTTGCGGCCATGGTGGTA
>Ga0307507_10011498_pt1 | contig 11150 bp, 7 predicted proteins | sample 7_EM_MG_FD_207223 | JGI IMG/M metagenome (GOLD analysis project Ga0307507, IMG submission 207223) | Populus trichocarpa ectomycorrhiza microbial communities from riparian zone in the Pacific Northwest, United States - 7_EM | ecosystem: Host-associated > Plants > Roots > Unclassified | place... | reverse complement strand
TTCCATTTATTTTATTAATTTTTATCAAACTCATGTAAAAAAAAAACCCTCTGTACTTGTGCCTGCTTCTAGCTATTACCTTGGCAGACCTAAAGTCATCCAGAAAAATACATTTAAAAAAAAAAAGAAAAAGGAAAACCCCCCGTCTCTGGTCCCAGTCTTCTGTAGAATAAACAAGTCTTTCGCATTGTCTTTCTCTCTGAAAAAACACAGGAGTAATCAACAAGAAAGAAAGGAACAAAACGACGGCGGTAGGCAAATAAGAAGCGGAGGAGATGGAGATAGTGAAGGCAAGGACTGATAAGCGAGAATACAAGAGAATTGTTCTTCCAAATGCTCTCCAAGTCCTTCTCATTAGCGATCCCGACACCGATAAGGCAATTTCAATTCCTTAATTTTTGCAATTTCAATTCAATTCTGGCGCTTTAATCACTGATTTAGGTCAATTCTAACCATTTATTTTTCGTTTCTTTTTAGTGTGCGGCTTCTATGAATGTTAGTGTTGGTTGTTTCAGTGATCCTGATGGTCTTGAAGGACTCGCTCATTTTCTTGGTAGCCTTTTCTTTTTTCTTTTTTCTTTTTGTGGTTTTCATGACGGTTTTTTATTTTATTTTTTTGGTTTCTGGTATTGGCAGAGCATATGCTGTTTTATGCAAGTGAGAAATATCCACTAGAGGACAGTTACTCTAAGTACATTATTGAGGTGATTAATTATTTAATTATCATTTAAATTGCTTACTTAAGAAAGAAAGAAAGAAAGCTCCTTTTATTTCCTGTTAAAATCTTTATATTTATTCTATGTGGTTCGGGAAGGTTGAATTGTAATTTTGGTGAGAATTTATGTGTTACTAAACGATGTTTTCTACGTATTTTGTTGTCTACTTGATGCGTAGCATGGGGGCAGTACTAATGCTTATACGACGTCGGACCACACCAACTATCATTTTGATGTTAACAGTGATTGTTTTGAAGATGCTCTGGACAGGTATAAAATGCACGCTTTCTTATTTTTATAATCTGTAATGATAGATAGCTTGTTGGTTTTGTCAGTTATCTTATAAAGTTTGTGACCTGGTTCTTTGAATGTGATTTACTGTTCAGATTTGCACAGTTCTTTATCAAACCGTTGATGTCAGCGGATGCAACCGTTAGGGAAATTAAGGCTGTTGATTCTGGTTAGCTGCTGTGCTTAGACTTTTTTTCCTTTTTAGGTTTCTCAAGCTGGATTGATGCTGAGTTTCTTTTCGGAATTAGTGTTGGTAATTACTTACTCTGGTGTTTGTGTCTCTCTTGTACAGAAAATCAGAAAAACTTACTGTCTGATGGTTGGAGAATAAACCAGGTATCATTCAATGCACTTGCTCACCTATCCGGTAGACTGTTGGTTTTCTTTTGTTAATCTTTCTTTTCAGTCTTTTGGTTGTCTTGTATTTGTATAAACTCAACAAATTGGTTGCATGTTGCAAGTGTTTTAGTTGATATGTTGTTTGCAAATTCCTAATGATGAGGAATCCTACAGATATCTAGGTTTTCTTTTTCCTTTTCACCTTTGAAACCACCTAGACTAACAAGAGGCCAATTTAACCTTCCAAATTAACTATAAGTAATGTCACAGATCACCTGCCGTTTTGTCTTAGTCACTCAAAAACAGGTATTCCATTGGGTAGTTCTATGCTTTTGCATGATATTGCACATTTGATTCTGCTCTATTTGAAGGTGCAAAATTAGCGTGTATGATATACTTGGTCACAACCTTAAGAAATAGTGATGCACAGTTCGTTCTTTGTAAATATTGCATTTCACATGTAGCAAACCATGCTGCTTGTCATCAATCACAGCTTCGTAGTGATTATGCAATTAATACTACTCACAAACTGTTTTTTCTCTCTTTCATTGCAGCTTCAGAAACATTTAAGTGAGGAAGGCCACCCGTACCATAAATTCAGTACAGGTTAGCTGCATATGTCGATGTATATGTGTGGTTGTATGCATGTGTGTATGAGCTGGTATGTTATTTGTAGAACACAGGAATCCAGGCATGTAGCAAGTCATGCATGCTTGTTGATTTTCAGCAAAACATCCATACTGCCTATGACTTTGTAAAGTTTAATTAATAATATTTTTCTACAACATTATGTTTTTAACTAATGATAATTTCTTAGGGGCGAATGCCTTCCACTGGCTTCCCTTAACTTCTAAAGGAATCATATTTACAACTACAATGATGTTTCATATTAAGGAAGATCAAAATTTATATTCTTTCCTGAATTGTGTCTATCATTTGTCAATTCATAGGGAATTGGGACACTTTGGAAGTTCAGCCAAAAGAAAAGGGGCTGGATACAAGACTTGAGCTTATAAAGCTCTATGAAGAAAATTATTCAGCCAACCTCATGAACTTGGTAATATATGCAAAAGGTTAGTAAATAAGCCTCCCTTCAACATTAATTATCTCTTGATTTCATTATTTACCAACAATTACAACTATAAATTTCTTTGCTGTGGAAATCTTCAGAAAGCCTTGATAAAATACAAAGCCTTGTCGAGGAAAAGTTCCAGGAAATTCGAAATAATGATAGGAGCTGTTTCTCTTTTCCTGGTCAGCCTTGCTCCTCGGAGCATTTACAGGTATGCCAAGTTCTGCTGCATTTCTGATTCTTTGCTCGCTTCATACTTTTAGAGAATGTTAAACTTTTGTGAAAGACAGTTATGTGTGGCTGAAGATATTAAACTTTTGAGAGAATGTTTAATATTACCTTTATTCTTCACTGTGTTTGTTTTAGATACTTGTTAGAACTGTCCCGATAAAACAAGGTCACAAATTGAGAATTGTTTGGCCAATAACTCCGGGCATTCTTCACTACAAGGAAGGACCATGCAGGTATCTTGGCCACCTGATTGGCCATGAAGGAGAAGGATCTTTGTTTTATGTCTTGAAAACCTTAGGTGGGTTTCCCGCATCCTTACGATCTATCTTTATATTTTTTTTAATTCTACTTTATTAGATATACACATAGGTGGTTTGCTTTTTGCTTGGCAGTCCGCTTCTCATGTTCAGTGAACTCTGTGTGCATTCACTGTGTGCATGTTCATTCTTGTGCCTGTAGTTACCTGTCTTTTATTTATGATGCTGGAAACGCTGGCTTCTTCTTTTTCTTTTTTGAAAATCAGACTTGCCTTAAGATTTGGTTACTTTAAAAAAAATGCAGGATGGGCCACTGATTTATCTGCTGGTGAAGTAGATGGGACAACAGAGTTCGCTTTCTTCACTGCAGTAATTAATCTTACTGATGCTGGCCATGGTTAGTTCCCCTTTAGTTTTATCTCAGTTTTTGCTCTTGGACAATCTAGCTTTAACAGAGTTGCAAAGCTTAGCTTATCTTATTTTTTAGCTGGGCAGAATTATATCTGGGATTAACATCTTTTATCTAAACTATTCCTTTTTGTTTGTCGGATTGCAGAGCACATGCAAGATGTTGTTGGACTGTTATTCAAATACATTCACCTCTTGCAGCAGTCTGGTGTTTGCAAATGGATATTTGATGAGGTATGGAAATGCATTATATAATTATGGATTACCATTTTGTGATATTACTGACAAACAGGGGAATGGCTAACATGCATCACACACGCTTCTTGCCATGCTCATTTGCAACTCTAACCACATAGACCATGTTTAGAGAATTTGATGGGTGTTACCGTGTTAGTTTGAGAAAGAGAGAAATGAAATGTCATTATTGTGGTGATTAGGCAAGAGAGCCAAGTGAAAGAGAATGCTAGCTACTTAAGGAGAAAGATTATGCTGGTGATTAGGCAAACCAGCATATAATGAATTCTTCTGCAGTTCATTTCCAATTTTAAAGTTGCAAGATGAACTCAACCAATTGGCATTTTGTTTAATTGACATTCTCATGCTGTGGAACATAGGGTTCCGTTACACTTTAATTTCTAGTTGAAATTAGGGGTTATCAATTGGCCCATACAAGTTTGAGCAAAAAAAAAAAGTTCATTTGAACTGAAGAAGCTTGAGGAGATGTAAGTTTTTGACCTTTTCTACCATGCATCTTGACATTTTCATGCTTCTATCCTTTATTTAATGGTTTTCTAAGTTAATTTTTGTTTTTGGAGCGTATTTTGCATCTCCCTGTCAAGTTAGATTATTTATTTATTATCTCTTGCATTCAGTATTGAAGTTTCTCTTTCTAATCTATTCAAGATGCTGAAATATTTTGTCTTTTTTATGAAGCTTGCAGCTATTTGTGAGACATCATTCCACTATCAAGACAAAACCCCTCCAATTAGTTATGTTGTCCGGATTGCATCCAATATGCAGGTTAGTTATGGATTTGAAAGGGGAAAAAATTGCGCACTTCCTCTGGAATTTCTACATCTTGCCAATTTGGTTGTTGTTTTTATATAAGATATTCTACACCATCATGTTGTGTTGTATAACTTTTGTGAGAATTGCTCTTACTAAACAATGTAGCCAAATTTAAAACATCTATGCATCCTCTACAAACAACAATAACAACGAGCATTTTGTTTTCATTATACACTTCTTCATCAGAAGCAATACCAGTTTACAAGTGCTTCATCTTCTAACTTATGAGTTGCAGATTTTTTTTAATTTGATGAGCTGTGGCCTCATGTGAAAATAAACTGAAAGCCTTGACCTTTCAATTTAGGGCCAGAAGAAGGAAAATGGTTTGTGATTAAGTTTTTTTAAAAAAAAAAAAACTGAAAAGGAGGTGAAGTTAATATAATTAGAAGGTGTGCCTCTAAAATTTGGGGATGATTTGCTGGAAGATAGATTTTTAAAGGTTGCTAGAAAGGCTAAGAAGTTTTTGTTTCCTATAGGATTTAACTGGGAGTAATTGATGGAAGAAAATGATTTTACTTTTGCTAAACTGTAATAGTTAAAGTTGAAGTGAGTTTTTGATGTGTTGGGGTCAAGTTGTGAATAGTTAAACGTTGGAGATTGTTTGAGAGCTTTGTTTCTCTTTACTTTTAAACATCTTTAAAATATATTCAGGTAAATGCATGCATGCATATAATATAGATATGTGCACATATGTATGTATATGCTTATTTGCATGCTGTATGTATTTCAAAGCTTGTGACTGAGGATATGTTAGCTAGCATATTTTTAGAATAATGGTCTTTAAATGGTTGTTTGGTTTCTTTTTATCAGCTATATCCTCAAAAAGATTGGCTGGTGGGATCCTCCTTGCCTTCTAATTTCAGTCCAAGCATAATTCAGACGGTACTTAATCAACTTTCTCCAGACAATGTTCGGTGAGTTATTTAGAGCTCAAAGGAGCTGTAACTTTTGCCAAAACAAATGAGAAGCAAACATTTTTTGTCCCTTATTCCTTATTCTGTTTTTTTGGTTTATGACAATGAAATGGATTTTATTAGTAAGGCATGAAACCAGAATTAGATCAGGAGAATATGCCAACCACCAAAAAATATAAAGCAAGAAACAAAGAAAAATCGTGTTAGAGGGGCTTTCTAATCCTGTTGAACCAGAACTGAGTTGCTTTCGTGTTACCTTACTTTCAAGGGGATTGATAATCGTAAATGATGCTAGATTCCAATTAAATAATAATAGAATGCAGTGAAATTGATGTATTTTAGCACCGTTTATGCTTAAGGGGAATGTCTCAAAATGGAAGAAATATGGCCATTCGTTTTAGAAAGATGATATAACTTTCAATTGCCTATTTTTTTTGTTATGATTGGATCGGCATTACAATCACCTTGCATGTAGATAGTAGTTGTAATCTGCCTTTCCATGGTAAAGGAAAACTAGTTATTGGGTGAACTTTTACAGACTTGTTTCTTTTCCTCATCCAGAATTTTGTTTGTTGTGCTCTATACATGTCTCAATTTGTTTGTACAAATTGTTCAATCAGTTATCTCCTTGGACATCGACTTGGTTGAGAAAATTTCTTAATTACCTCCTTTTATTCTGCAGAATCTTTTGGGAATCGAAGAAATTTGAAGGGCAAACTGCAATGACTGAGCCATGGTACAAAACTGCATACAGTGTTGAGAAAATCACTGGCTCCATGATCCAGGTCTGTTGTTGGTTGTTACTTTTTAGATTATCCAGTCAATGGTGTTATTAAATGCAAATCTTTTTGGACTTCCATTGCAATTTATTTTGCTTTACTGTTTGTTGTCATCAAACTATAAGCAGCTTCATTTTCATGATTAGAATCTCTTGTAAAGGTACAAAACCTGATATTTTGCAAGTTTTTGTCTGATTGCAGGAATGGATGCTATTTGCTCCTAATGAAGATTTGCATCTGCCAGCGCCTAATGTATTCATACCTACTGACTTATCACTTAAGGATGCACAAGAGAAGGTTTGATGGAATTCTATTATCTATTACATGATCATCATTTTTTTGTTTGTTATTTACTGATGTGACTGACCTTTGTAGCAGGTCAAATTCCCAGTTCTCTTAAGAAAGTCATCCTCTTCATCACTATGGTACAAGCCTGACACGATGTTCTCTACTCCTAAAGCTTATGTTAAGATAGATTTCAACTGCCCCTTTGCTAGCAGCTCTCCTGAGACTGAAGTTCTTACTGACATTTTTGCGCGGTTGTTGATGGATGACCTGAATGATTATGGTACCACGAACTAAAATTTGGATTTATTTTAGTGAAGATAAAATTTAATCTCTTTACTTTTTTATTTATTTCCTTTTCTTCCTCAAGTTCCAGTATCTCTTATTTGATGAAGCAGTGTAGCATATGAATATATAATTCATATGAAATCCTCATCTTGATAAATTAAACTTTATTTGATATACTGGCATATTTGATCAATCTCCACTCTGCATCTTACAACAGTTTTATATGTTTTGTATGTTTCAGCTTATTATGCACAGGTTGCTGGTCTATATTATGGCATAAGCAACACAGATAGTGGTTTTCAGGTAGTAGCCTATTTGCATATTAAATGTTATTATGATTTCTCTTCTGTCCCCTCTCTCACACAACCTACTTTTGTTTTGTTTTTTTGTAGGTCACTGTTGTTGGTTACAACCACAAACTGAGGATCTTGTTGGAAACTGTTATTGAAAAAATTTCAAATTTTAAAGTGAAGCCCGACAGATTTTCTGTGATCAAGGTAATGCAAGGAAGAGTTCATACAGGGTTTGAACTTCCTGTATGTACAAGTATTTATACTCAAAAGGATACATATATAGATATATTGATCAGTCATGTATACCAAATAATGCTCTCTTTGATTACGAAATCACTATGAACATCTTTTATGATTCTTCTGAAGCCCAATCAAAGTGGTGGAGCTTGTGTCACGTGTTTCCCTGTAACCTGTCAAAGAACCATCCCAACCCAATAACTTAAGTTGTTAGGTGAGGTCCCAGAATATGATTTATATTATTTTCTAACACGCCCCCACAAGTGAAAGCCCTTTGGGCTTGAAACTTGCACAGGTCCACACTACATTGTGCTTAATTTTTATCAAATAAATGGGGATGATGAAATTCGAACTCGTGACCACTTGGTCATCAAGACTCTGATACCAAGTCAAAGAATCATGTCAACCTAATAACTTAAACTGTTAGGTGAGGTCCTACAATATGATTTATAATATTTTCTAACATAACCTGACTTTATTTTCATGTCATTTGGCAAGTGCAATTTTGATAATTAGAACAAGGGAAGGACAGATATGAGCCAAGCTCTGTACATGATGTTAAGAAGGTTGGGAATAACTTTTGAAAAATTCTTGTGGAATATGGCCAAGAGAATGCCACTTTTAGAGACCACTGAATTATTTATTCCTTTCTTTACCTTTCTTGTTTAATTTTGGTATTGTTTCTTTTCTTTAGGATTCCTGTCTAGGTGATTTTTACAGGTTGCATAGGGAAGAACATATGAGCAGTGCATTTTTTTACTGATTATCATTGATAGACACCTTGTATTTTTTCCAGGAAATGGTGACAAAGGAATATGGAAATTTGAAGTTCCAGCAGCCCTATCAGCAGGCTATGTACTATTGTTCTCTCTTACTACAGGATCAAACATGGCCTTGGATGGAACAACTTGAAATACTTCCTCATCTTCAGGCTGAAGATCTTGCTAAGTTTATTCCATTGATGCTTTCAAGAGCCTTCTTAGAGTGCTATATAGCAGGTTTCAACTGCCTGTCTTGTATTTCTATAATCATATGGCTATCTCGTCTTGAATTTAAGTATCATTAGTAATTATTCCATTCATTCAGGTAATATTGAACGCAGCGAGGCAGAGTCAATGATTCTGCATATTGAAGATGTTTTTAATGAGGGTCCAGACCCTATATGCCAACCCTTATTCCCGTCCCAGCATTTAACAAGTAGAGTTATCAAGCTTGAAAGGGGCATCAATTATTTGTATCCAATTGAAGGCTTAAATCCAGATGATGAAAATTCTGCTCTGGTGCATTACATACAGGTAACTGTATTTGCTTGTGAGAAATGGTTTTTCTGAGTCAATGTGGCTGCTTTTGCAGTTCCGTAGTTTTTGAGTTGTTGAAGATATAATTTAAGTCAAGAATGTACATGATTTCAACTTTAAGATGTAGCATCACTAATGAAACATAGTAGCATATAAATAAATTTAAATACTACATTTCTTGTCGTTTTCTGGTAATTGACTGGATTGAATAAATTATTTCTGGTGAAATTTTGATTTCTAATTGACAGAATCATTCAATTGTGCAGATTCATCGAGATGATTTTACATGGAATGTGAAACTTCAACTGCTTGCTTTAATTGCAAAGCAGCCAGCTTTCCACCAGCTTAGATCTGTTGAGCAACTTGGGTACATTACTGTTCTCATGCAAAGGTATCCAGAATTACTCTCTAAACTTTGTTCCCAACATGGATTTTTCTCTAGGCCTTACCATTTCTTTCAATGTAGAAATGACTCTGGTATTCGCGGACTGCAGTTTATCATTCAATCTACAGTGAAGGTATTTAGCATTTCTTTTGTGTGTCTCTTCTGGTCATGTAGCCTTGTGTTATTACACTCTGTTCATTAATCCTGGTAATCTTGCTAGGGTCCTGGACAAATTGATTTGAGAGTTGAGGCATTCCTCAAGATGTTTGAAACTAAACTTTATGGGATGACCAATGATGAATTCAAGGTGAGGTTCTATTCTATCCCTATCATAATTGATTGATATTTTCTTGCACGTCTTTTTAGGTGGTTCTGACCAGCATGACATTGGTCAATGTTATTTACATGCAGTGATTGTTTCTCTAACTTTAAGGGAAGCTCACATGTTTCGTAAAAGTTAAAATTCCTTTTGGGAGGAAGATGGAGTAATCTTCAAAATACGAGCTTAAGTTGCGCATGGTTAATCTTTCTTCAAATGCTTACCTTCTTCTCTGTAAATTTTCTACCAGCACCTTTTTTTCCAAGACAGAATGAGATATAGCTAGCCGCAAATTGCATGCCTAAACAAAAGATTAATTCCTCGCTACCAATTAACAAATTCTTTGGCTATCTAATTTTCTGTACGAGCTGCACAATTTTTGAACAATATAACTTCAATGAAAAGGAAATCTAGTTGTTCCTAGACAATCCACATCTCAATTCATTATTGTGAACAGTTTGGGCCATTCAGATGAGAGCGAACGAGGCATATATTAGCTGCTTGTTTATTTTGTTATCTAATTTTATTTTGTTGTTGCCTCAATTTGTTTTGAGGTTTGGTGGTTGCAAGTGACCTATTTTTGACAAACCAGTCTTGTGATCCATTTCCGTTCACAAGGATTTAATTTCAAAATGCCTGTCAATGCTCTGCAGAGTAACGTGAATGCTTTGATAGATATGAAACTTGAGAAGCACAAGAATTTAAGAGAAGAATCTGCATTTTTCTGGCGAGAGATTTCTGATGGGACCCTGAAGTTTGATAGGCGAGAATGCGAGGTATGAATCTCATATATCTGCAGATGTTTATTATTGGGTCCTGCAAAATGGCTGGAAAAAATCTATAAATTGTGTTTATGGAAGCGGCAAGTTAAGAGATACGGCACACGTTACCTTTCCCAGAATCTCATGTCAATATTGTTAGCCAGTTAGAACAAAGCTTTTTTTCATCAATAGTATTTTTTTTTTCAAATGTTCTAAACTTCTAATCCATGTTGTTACAACAGGTGGCCGCATTAAAACAACTTACACAACAGGACTTGATAGATTTCTTTGATGAACATGTAAAAGTTGGTGCACCTCGGAAGAGGACATTGAGCGTGCGGGTTTACGGGAAACTGCATTCATGTGAGTACCCATCAGACAAAAGCCAACAGCTCCCGCCCAACGCAGTTCAGATAGAAGATATTTTCAGTTTCAGAAGATCACAACCTCTTTATGGTTCATTTAAAGGAGGCTTTGGTCACATGAAGCTGTAGGGTTGGGATATAAAAGCAATGGAGGTTTCCCCTTTTCAGCTGTGTACAATCTGGTTGAAGAAAATTGAAACCTGCAGCGAAGCAAGCAAATGGTAGTCGTAGCTGAAGCCGAAGTATAGCAATAAAACAAGAAGTATTCTCCAAAGTGATTTTCATGGCACTGTTTCTCATTGATCTCTGGCTTACAATCGTGGCATTGCATTGTAATTTATATGAAGTATTTTTTATGTGTTGCTTGCTTGTCAAAGACAACGATGTCTTGCTAGATACGTTTGTTTCAACAACCGAGGCCAATAAAAAAAATTAACAAAAAACCTATTTAGCCTTTTTAAAATAGTGTTTATTTTTTAATTATATTAGATGTATATAATTGTTTTATGAGGATGGTGTGATATATATATATTAAATTTATTTTCTTATAATATCTTTAATATGTGTAGTTTTGCATAAAATTTGTTTTTTTTTATTTTACTCAAATAAATTTTATGTGTCATTTATGTTATAAATTGATTTTAATAAATAAATTCATTAAACATAATTGGGTAAATAACTTGTATTGTGATATTAAATATCTTGATCTATATTTGTTTTTTTAATTTTTTTAATTATATTTTTATTTATTGTTAATGATTTATTTATTTATTTATAAAAATAGTTTGTGATTTATTTAATTTGATATGTGCCTAAGTTTTTTTATTTACATTTTAAGATTTTT
>Ga0307507_10011497_pt1 | contig 11150 bp, 8 predicted proteins | sample 7_EM_MG_FD_207223 | JGI IMG/M metagenome (GOLD analysis project Ga0307507, IMG submission 207223) | Populus trichocarpa ectomycorrhiza microbial communities from riparian zone in the Pacific Northwest, United States - 7_EM | ecosystem: Host-associated > Plants > Roots > Unclassified | place... | reverse complement strand
CGATACTTTTCTGGCCCCCTGCCATATTTGCATAGAGTCCGAGCTGGAAGGCGGTAGCAGGTGGCCAGTGGAGGGAGGTTGTTGAGCGAACCCTCTCCTCCGCCGTTTTTCTTCACTTTTTGTTTTCCTCCTTCTCTCCTCCTTCCTATTTTTTTTCATTACTCGTACAGCAACTTCATAACGGTATCTCTTGGTATTGTTTTGCTGCACTTTTCTGTTCTATCCGTTCGTTGCATTCAACTTTTTGTTATTATCACTTCCTTGTTTCTGTTCCTGGCTTTAGACATTCCATCTAATATCGGTCACCTGCCCTTTGCTGCACAGCTGTTTCTTTTCTTTTCTTTTCTGCTCTCTTCCTTTCGTGTCGCTCGTTCGAATTCTTCTCACTTTCCTTCTGTGGGTTGTGGGGGTAAGCTTGTGGGGGAGGGTCTCGGGAAAGGTTCGTAAGCATCCGTTCACCTTTTGGCTTATTTATTGCGTAGCGGTTTACTTTCTGTTCGTTGGTTGATGATGGTGGGTAGGTATACTCTAGCTTTCTAGCTTTCTCACATCTTTTCCAGATAATTCAGTCCCTTGCCGTTACTTTCGATTTGCTCGAACAGCATACTCCCCGTAATCCATTTCCCTTCTCGGCCTGTTTGCCCGTCGGTCTGAACCGGGACTTTCCGTTTCTCCTTGCCGCCGCCGCAATCACGCCCCAAAACGATCGATGGCAACCAAACCATTGGGATCCGGGGACGAGCAGCAGCAGCAGCAGCAGGTGCAGCGGCAAAATGGCCGGCCTCCTCGCCCTTTGCTCGCCCCCATAGTTCTCAATACTTCGGGTTCCAACGGTGGAAAGAAAAGGCCGAATCCAATACCTCACCTCGAGCCCTCGCCGATGTTACGCGGTCATTCTACGCCCGTCTCACCAATGCAATTAACAGATATGGAGCCTCCGCCGCCGATACCGGCTGCAATTGAGGAACATGGGTACCGGTCGCGTCCCTCATCCCGACATTCCATACGGTGGAAGGATTGCTCCGATGACGAAGGAGCTCAGTCTGACGGCGGAGGCTTCAAGACTCCCAGGAGACCGAGTTCTACCGCTACTGAATCTACCACTGCTTGGGAGCTTTCACCTGGTGGGGAGAGTGTTGCTGGGCCTTCCAATTCTTCACGCGGCCGTCGCAGAAGGGGCGGGTTTTTTAATACGGGGAATCATTCCGGAAGTTCCATTGAAAACGCTTACGAGTATGATGGAACAGCTGCCTCTGCAAGAGCGAATAGGCCATCGGGCGATTATTCTACGGGGGATGAAACGGAAACACCCTTGCAAACCAAGAAGCTAGGCTTCTTTTCTAGACTGAGGAATTTCGGTTCAGCGAATGGGATACACGGGAGATCACAATCTGGGTGGACGATAGAGAGTGTCGGTGATGGCGCTACTCCTACTGGTCCTCTTTCGCCTGCTGTTGGGGCTCCGGGTGAAGACGAAGAGCTTGAAGATACAGATCACACAACAGGAGGGAGATTTTTCCGGTCGTCTACCCCCGAGGGGTCACGAACAGCCCCTGGAACACCACGGGCCCCGCATGGGCCTCGTAGAAGAGCTACAATCACTAATATCCCGGAAGAAGCGGGTACACAGAGTGATCGTGGCTATTCTTCACGGAGAGCTTCTTTCCGCAGAATAACACAGTTCAACCATCGCCGGTCTCATGATGGTGGCGAGAGCTTGCCAACTACGCCTGTGCACGGTAGTGGATGGAGAGTTTTAAAGGCCGGACTCAAAATGATGGGACAGCGAAAGAAGGAAGAATCAAGGGTCGACCGTGAGAAGTCTGCGGAGCTGGTTGCGGAATTGACAGCCGCAACACCGGCAGCCGTGATCTTGGCTAGCATGTTCCAGCGAGATGAGCATGGCAATAAACGCATACCGATTCTTCTGGAACAACTCAAGCTCAAGATTGTGGAATCAAATCCTACGTCAAAAGGCGCTGGCAGGGCCCATACGACCTTCCGTATTGAACTGGAATATGGATCGGGCCTAACAAGGATGCAATGGGTGATTCACCGGGAATTTAGAGACTTTGTTAATTTACACTCGAGGTACCGTCTTGCGGATATAAGCAATACGACTTTCGGAGGAAGGGACGCCTATAAGCTCCCCAAATTTCCGCGGTCGACAATTCCTTATCTTAGAGGTGTCCGAGGTCTTGGGAGCGAGGATGATAGCGAGTCGGATAATAGCGGGGCCGAGGGGAATGCTGGAGGCGCTGCCGTTCAAAAGAAAAAGAGGCGACCGAATGTTAGACGCATGTCATCTAGCTTTCTTGGGGAGCATGCTCCACAAGGTATCGCGACTGGTATAGCTGCGGGTCTAGGGACTCTTACTGCGCCCCTCGGTGCTCCTGGATCACTGCCAAATCCTAGGAGGGAGGGATTTGCCATCAGGCAGAGGCAGCAATTGGAAGATTATTTGCGCTCGCTCATTCGTATCATGATCTTCAGGCCGGACTCAAATCGGTTGTGTAAATTCCTGGAATTGTCTGCCCTCGGTGTTAGGCTTGCGGCTGAAGGGAGCTATCATGGGAAAGAGGGGTATTTGATAATTCGGTCTTCGAAAGGGAGCGATTATCGGAGGGTATGGAATCCGTCGGCAGTGGCTAAACGGCATTCACCAAAATGGTTTTTGGTTAGGCATAGTTACATTGTTTGTGTCGACTCCCCCGAGGAGATGAATATTTACGATGTGTTCTTGGTGGATTCGAGGTTCATGGTCAACGCAAAGAGATCACTGAGGAAAAAGCCACAAGACATGGCAATTGCGAATGGAAATCCAGCACGTCCCCAGCACCACTCATTGGTTATTCAAAATTCCGAGAGAACGCTCAAGTTGTTGGCCAAGAATGAGAGGCAGCTTAATCAGTTTACCGAGAGTATCAGGTTCATGAAGGACAACACGGACTGGGCAAAGCCACAAAGATTCGAGGCATTTGCCCCGGTGCGAACTGGGGTGTTTGCACAGTGGTTGGTCGACGGACGTGATTACATGTGGAATGTCAGCCGCGCGATTAGCATGGCCAAAGATGTGATTTATATTCATGATTGGTGGCTGTCGCCGGAATTAGTAAGATTTCATAATTGCTTATGCATCTAATGGATGTAAACTGATTAGTGTAGTACCTTCGTCGTCCTGCTGCCGTATCACAAAAATGGCGTTTAGATCGACTTCTTCAACGAAAAGCCCAGGAAGGCGTTAAGATTTTCGTTATCATCTACCGCAACATCGGGGCCGCCATCCCCATTGACTCTACCTACTCTAAATATTCCCTTCTCGACCTTCACCCTAACGTCTTTGTTCAACGTTCGCCGAATCAAATTCGGCAGGCCACTTTCTTCTGGGCGCACCATGAGAAGATTTTAATTGTGGATCATATGGTTGCTTTTCTGGGCGGTCTGGATTTGTGCTTTGGTCGGTGGGACACACCCCAGCACTCCTTGGTTGACGATAAACCGACTGGGTTCGAAGAGGGCAGCAATAGGGCAGACCCGGACAGTTTCCAACTGTGGCCCGGGAAAGATTACTCTAATCCTAGGGTTCAAGATTTCTATGCATTGGATAAACCCTATGAGGAAATGTATGACCGTTCTAGGGTTCCGAGGATGCCGTGGCATGATATACATATGCAGGTAGTTGGACAACCGGCCCGTGATCTCACTAGGCACTTTGTCCAGAGGTGGAATTATCTTCTGCGCCAGAGAACGCCTTCACGGCCGACCCCCGTACTTCTCCCACCCCCCGATTTCACACAGGCCGAGCTTGAGTCTCTGGGAATTGATGGAACTTGCGAGGTGCAAGTTCTTCGGTCAGCATCTTCTTGGTCACTTGGAACCCCATCTGCTACTGAATGTAGTATTCAGAATGCTTATATTAAATCGATCGAGCTTTCAGAGCATTTTGTCTACATTGAAAACCAATTCTTTATTACTTCTACCGAGTGGGAGGGGACAAAGATTTGGAACAAGATTGGTGACGCCCTCGTCGAAAGAATTATCCGCGCGTATAGAAACGACGAAGATTGGAGAGCTATCGTCATCATCCCGCTCATGCCTGGCTTTCAGAACACTGTAGACTCCCAGGACGGAACTAGCGTCCGACTGATCATGCAATGCCAATACCGAAGTATTTCTAGAGGTGAATACTCGATTTTTGGACGTTTGAGGGCGCACGGAATTGAACCTGAAGAATTCATACAATTCTTTGGTCTTAGGAATTGGGGAAAAATCGGGCCTGAGAAGGCGCTGGTAACCGAGCAGTTGTATATTCACGCCAAGTGTATGGTAGTAGATGACCGCATTGCTATCATTGGTTCTGCAAACATAAACGAGCGATCCATGTTGGGACATAGGGATTCGGAAGTGGCTGCTATTGTTAGAGATACGGATACTATCATGTCCTCTATGGCTGGGAAGTCTTTCAGGGTTGGAAAATTCCCGCATACGCTTCGGCTGAGACTCATGAGGGAGCATCTGGGGATCGATGTCGATGAGCTTATGGCCTGTGAGCATAATGTTGAATCTGACCTCAAAGATGAGGAATGGGAAGAGCAGGTACGGGAATGGTCTAACCAGGGCGATGGAACTGATGAGAAATTCCTGCAACAGCAAAACAGGAGGAATGGCTCGATCGCTATGACTACATCTCACTTAACGTTAGGAGATGAGGCAGTACTGCGACAGGAGGAGTTGAGGAGTTTTAATCACGATGTTGACTGGGAGCAGGAGAACAACCCCCACCTTAAGACTCGAAAGCGAGAGACTACGGATAACAGGATCACTGGAAATCAGGAGCATCGCAACGATGTTAGAGGATACGGGCCCGATAATATGCATGTAAGAGCAAGCCCGGAAGCTCCCTTGGCGGTAAACGAAAAGGCAAACGAAAAGGTCACTGGGGAAACGAGGTCGCTAGTTAGCCCTCCCCTTGTTACTATTAGGTCACCAACCTCGACCACTGTTAAGCCGTCAGCCGAAGCAAGGCCTCCAACGGAGGGCAATCGTCAAAATATCTCCTCTACAAATCTCTCTAGTCCTACTTCTTCCTACCCCAGGAATTCCGTGATCTCATCAAGTAGGGCTTCGTCGCCGGACGGACTGGGGAATGCGAATTTACCACCTCCGCCTGGGCCCGAAAGAATGAGCTCTGCGGAGTTTGGGCTTCCTCAGCTATCACAACTTCCGCCTCTCCCCGTCACTAGTGACCAAGACATTGGTGGGTCTTTTGTTACCCGACCGGTTTCGTTGCCTGGAGACGGCCCCCCTGTCCCTCTCCTGGACACAATGGAGATGCCCAAGGTTGAACCGGACATGTTTATGGATCCTTTGAACGAGTCTTTCTATCAGAGCATCTGGAACGCATGTGCCCAGAATAATACCAAGATCTATCGACAGGTGTTTAGATGTATGCCTGATAATGAGGTTAAAACCTGGGCGGCATATAAGGAATACGCAGCATATGGCGAGAGATTTTCTCAGAGCCAGGGTCTTGACAAGAGTAAGATGCGGAGGCAACAGGAGACACCTGGGAAATCGGGCCCGGTAGGGGCAGATTTGCCTGGCGTAGCAGCAATCCCTGGAGAGAAAATGAGCACCCTTGGAGACAAGATTGGGGAGAAGGCTGGCGCAGCTGCTCATGGTCGCGATCCTCACCTTCCCCAAGGAAATATAAAAGATTGGACCATACCTACTGTACAGAGCCAGGATGAGTTGAATCGGGTCACGGGGATTGATCTGGCGGGTGAAAAGTCGGAGCATCTGCCCATCCATCAAAGCAATAGGCCACGGAGCACTTCCCTCGCGTCAAGCAGATTGAACACAGCGGTTACTACGGCCACAACAAGCACCGCGGCCGGCGCCCCCAATTCGAGCCATTCTCATGATTCCTCGGAGAAAAAAACTGATCCCAATCTCCTGTCCAGTGGGGTTGGAAGTGTTAGCTACAGCTCTAATACAAATCTGGGCAACGGAGGGTCGACCAAGAGGCGGAGAAGAGGCACAACTAGGAGTTCAAAGAGGGATTTCCATGCTAGCGAACCGTTACTGGAGAAGGGTGCTGCGGAGCAATTGCTAAATATGACCCAAGGGCATTTGGTTGTCTGGCCCCATGAATGGTATGTTTTCCGCTATCGCCCGCTGTTGTTGACTATTTACTAACCAGCTGCTTGCTTGAATAGGTTATCTCGAGAGGAGGAGGGCGGAAATTGGCTCTATAGCATTGATCAGTTGGCTCCTATCGAGATTTAGTAGGCCTCTTCCTTACTTTGCCTGGGTCACTTGAATGGATGCTAACAGCTTATAGCGATTAAATTAAGTTGGCTCTTTGGTGGGGTCGGATTCTAGGGGAGAGTACATTATTCCTTTGTATCCACATTGGTGGGGCTGCTTTCTTGTTTCCTGTCGGATGGGTGCCTGTAGTCATAGAAACTATTTCTTATTTTTTTTCCGTTTTTTCTTCCTGTTGCTGTTTCTTGCAAGTGTGGTTTCTATTTCGGACAGCAGATGTAGAGGATCTTGTTTTCTTTTCTGAAAGTCAAGGAGAATATGTTTTTCTTTTTGCTCTTTCCGCATAGTATCTGGGAGGTTTTTTTATTTTTATTTTAATTCCTTGTCACAACACCTGTATTCATGCATTGAATCATTTCATTTGTAAAAACCTATCTGTATCACACGGGCGTAGTTTGTATTTATTTCCTTTTATTTCCCTTGTTTTGTTTCCCTTACTTAATGGTCCTTGTATGGAATACCGGTAGTTGCTGTTCTACTGCAGCTGTGCTACTGTAATACGATAGCTTACTTGAGTACGTACAGTGCACATGCTAGTAAGGTGAGCCCGAGGGTAGTCCTTGGGGCGAAGGTTGGCCTTTTATTGGGCAAATCCTACTTGTAGAGTTTGCAGGCAAACTCTACTCGAGGGGTAAAGTAACTGAAAACTTTAGGTCCAGACGGCAGAAAGACATCCAGAACCGGCACAAATTGTCCTTGAGAGGTATCGTTTGTGGCTTAAGAAGCCCAGTTTTCCTATCCGTCTAACTGGCGCTGTGTGTGCATATTGTAATAGTCTGCTGGATGCCCCCGCATACCCAGAAATAGCAGGTATATAAAATCCAACCAACAAGAGCGGGCCTATGTCCCGCCGCGACCGTACAGCCCGTACCTCGGATCGAACCTCTTTTTCACTACTTCCGTGCCCAACGCATGCTTGTCTTGCCTGCGTGTCATTACGGTATCGGGTGCTTGTACTCGGATGAGTTTTTAATACAAATTGTTGAAGCGTGCCGTACCAATCGAACTGTTTCGAACAGCCCTTGGCGATTTTCGAGTTGGGGTGAGTTTACTGGAGCTAGTCTAGTTCTGGTTTACCCGGCAAGGCATTGGTTGGTTGCGTGTTCATTCCGAGCCGTTGGGCGGGGGGGGGGGGGAGGCAGAATATATATCGGGTCTTTCGTCCCACCTCTCGCCCAACATCAATTGATCGGTCAATTGTTACAAAAATGCCGACAGACAGGGATACATCAGTTGCGGACCCCGCCACCGAGCGAATAACGGCGGGCATGGACGATCCCTACCGGGTCTTTCCGTCCCGACGCTCGGTGGTGCAGAGTGCGAATGGGATCGTGGCTTGTTCGCAACCGTTGGCTGCGCAGGCTGGGCTTAAGATTCTTCGAGATGGGGGGAATGCGGCTGTACCCCTTCCCCTCCCTTCCCCTCCCTTCCCTCCCTTCCCCTCCCTTCCCTCCCTTTCCACTTGCTGATGGCGAGATAGGATGCGGCAGTAGCCGTCGCAGCGGCCATAAACGTCACAGAACCCGCAAGTAGTGGCATCGGCGGTGACGTGTTCTGCCTTTACTACGATGCCGCGACGAAGTCTATCCGCGGGCTCAACGGCTCCGGCCGCTCACCGGCAGCACTAACTTTAAGCAAAGCCCGCTCCGACCTCTCCATGCCTGACGAACCGGTAGCGAATGCCCCGCCAAACGGCGAGGGTGGTATCCCAATGACCCATGTTCACGCAGTAACCGTTCCCGGGGCGGCGGCAGCTTGGGTGGACGTGATCGAGACTTTCGGATCCGGGAAAATCGGACTAGCAGGAGCACTAGAAGAGGCTATTCGCCTAGCCGAAGAAGGTGCACCGATATCTCTGCTGAGCAGCGTGATGTGGGCACAGGAGGTGGAGCACTTAAAGGCCGCATCACCGAACTACGCCGAAGTTTTAAAGGGTGGAACGCGCGCGCCCAAAGAAGGGGAAATAGTTCGAATGCCGCACCTCGCCGAGACCTTCCGCGAGCTCGTCCGTCACGGGAAGAAGGGCTTCTACGAGGGGCGCGTAGCACAGGCCATCGTCGATGTGATGAAGTCCCGCGGCGGGGTCATGGAGCTAGAGGACCTCAAGAACCATGGTGAGGCTGGGAGTGAGATTGTGCAGCCCGTGTTCATGGAGTATGGTGGACGCAGGCTTTGGGAATGCACACCAAACGGACAGGGACTCGTGGCACTCATGGCGCTGGGGATTTTGGAGAACTTGCAGAAGGAGGGAGTCGTCCCAGATTTTGGCAAGGGGAAGGAATGCCACTGGAAGCATAATTCTGCCGAGTACTTGCATGTGCTTATTGAGGTGTTGCGCATCGCGTTTAGTGATGGGAGGCACTGGATCGCGGATCCGAAGGTGGTGAAGGTACCGACGGAGGGGTTAATTGATAAGGTGGGTTTTGGCGGGGTGACTGGCTGGCCGGTTGGCTGGCTGACTGATAGGAACGAATAGGCATACCTAGCAGAGCGTGCAAAGCTTTTCAACACAGACAAGCGTAATAACAACCTCGACCACGGGACCCCCGCATTCCAGTCGTGTGATACAGTCTACTTTTCCGTAACGGATAAGTACGGCAATGCCTGCAGCTTCATAAAGTCCCCGCCCCCCCCCCCCCTCCCTCCTCCCCATATCACATCCAGTTAACAAACCCCCCAGCTCCAATTACGGTGGTTTTGGCTCCGGCATAGTTCCTAAAAACTGCGGCTTCGTCCTGCAAAACCGCGGCTGCGGCTTCTCCCTACACCCGGACCACCCGAACGTCCTGGCACCGCGCAAACGGCCCTATCACACCATAATCCCCTCCCTCATCACAGACACGGATAATAACCTGGACGCCGTCTTCGGCGTGATGGGCGGGTTTATGCAGCCGCAGGGTCACCTGCAGGTATTCCTGAACTTGCTGGTCTGGGGGATGAATCCACAGCAAGCGGTCGACGCACCGAGGATTAGCGTGGGGAAGCCGTATGATCCGAGGGTTCCGGGTGTTAGTGTCGAGGAAGGGGTGGGTGATTCTGGGGTTACGGATGGGTTGGTGAGGAAGGGGCATGAAATTACGATTGTTAAGGGGTGGTATCGAGCTATTTTCGGTCGGGGGCAGATGATTAGGTGCCGGCTGGATGAGGAGGACGGCAATAGTAAGACGAGAGTTTGGTCGGCTGGGAGTGATATGAGGGGGGATGGGCATGCCGTTGGGTATTAGATGTCATGAAGTATGATATCACTCGAGTACTGTGTTTAAGTAGTAATTTGGATGTTCTGTCGTAAGAAAGAAAAAGAAAAAAAATGCATAGTATGGGAAAATAATTCTTCCTTTTTGAGATAATGTATGACCGACCGCCTAGGATAAAGTGGGAAATTACCATCTCCTCAAGTAAAAGCAACCAGAACCGATAAAAAGACATTTGTACCCGTTCCCGCTCTAACATTCTACGAGGTATTTATCTTCGGGGCCAGTAGTAGCATAATTAACCCCCGGGAAACCGATTCATTAGACCTACAATGTTAGGACTATTACGGGGGATCAACTGGCCTTTCAAGCCCGCCCTTTCCCTCCCTCCTTCCCTCGCAGCGAGCCATCACATGGGTACCGGGTAGTCTAGACAAGTAGAGAATCAACCAATTTCACCTCACCTACCCACCCACAGTATGATATATAGCACGCATGGGGGGTGGAAGGGAAGGGGTATTAACCTTGCCTGGTATTTATAAAATTTGGTAAAAGTTGTAGTTTGTAATTGACTTGCTGTTATAGGTGATGTAGTGGACTCATCACGTGCGCTGGTATAAGGTCGTGATTAGAAGTAGGGTGGTATGATAGCGGAAGAAATGATGGGGAATGAAAGGGGGGTTCATCTTCGAGTTGGTGGAGTATCGGTATGGTATGTGTAATATTATACGGGTACTGTACCGTAACTTTGGTAGGGAGGGGTTGGTCTGCACTGCACTGCACTGCACTGCTTGAACATGGTGATTGGCGGGCTGTGATTGGATATCCTATCTTGTTGTGTGTACTTATGGTACTATCAGATTAGAATGTCGGCGGGGCTTCCAACTATCGGTATGGGGGGGGTATTCCGACGTGAGCTTTGGGATCTTTGTGTGCTGGACTGTACTGTACTGCACTGTACTGCACCGTACTGACATTCCCACCGCAGTGCTGGGAATGATATTCTCCGTATATTATTATTTTTTTATTATTTTCTAAGAATCTGGTGAAGTTATGTTTTCCCATTACTCACTTGTTAGTTTATAAATGTCAGATGATAATATAATAATAGTGATTGGGGCGTTAGAGCTAAATAAGTCTATAAATCCGGTGCTGGAATGCGGCGGCTGAGGTGTTGTGTTGTAGTCATGGTTGTACAAGTACAGTACCGGTATGCATTAATTAATGGATAGAATTTACAGTAAGTCTTGAAAAGGTGTTAGGAATGGGGAGGGATTTATTATATAGGCCGGGGGTTTTATAGTACTAGAAGCTTTGGAAATATCTTTGGAGATTTTTCCTCTCTCTCTCTCTTGTCTTGGGAGCTGGGTAGGTGAGTAGGAAGAGAGGGGATGGGGATTGGGATGGTCATAGTGTAGTGTGTGGTAGTGATGGGCGGTACCGGTACTACGCTCAACAATCTAGTCTGTAGCACAAGTATAAGTTAGCAAAATTAAGTACTAAACGAAGGAATCTCGAAATCGGAGACTCACGTGCAGGATTATGCTCATCAAGTGAGATATCACGGTTTCTGTATGATGAGTTTAGATAGATAGGTAGATAGATCTAAGAGAGGGGGGGGGGGGGGGTGTG